>Ga0206823_1083_pt1 | contig 24781 bp, 20 predicted proteins | sample Alteio_BWOrgCont_81_FD_152868 | JGI IMG/M metagenome (GOLD analysis project Ga0206823, IMG submission 152868) | Enriched cells from forest soil in Barre Woods Harvard Forest LTER site, Petersham, Massachusetts, United States -... | ecosystem: Environmental > Terrestrial > Soil > Temperate forest >...
AGAGCTTTGACGTGGTGCAACTAAACATTCACGTTCGACCCGACGGTGAGAAGCCAAATGAGTGAACAGAATGCCGCTTACCTATCGAAGCGTGAGCAGCAGATCATGGAGGTCCTTTACGCAAGGGACCGAGCCTCGGCGAACGAAGTGATGGAGGCATTGCCGGATAGCCCCGGCAATGCCACCGTCCGAAAACTACTGCGAATCCTAGAAGAAAAGGGCCAAATCGAGCATGTAGATGAGCGCGGTGTGTTTGTTTATTTGCCAAAGGTTAAGAAAGAATCGGCCGCTAAAGGCGCGCTAAATAAGCTCGTACAAACCTTCTTCGGAGGTTCTCTTCGCGATACCGTAGCAACACTGATCGACTCGGATGACCGTAACGTTACCGACGCGGAGTTGGATGAGCTGAGGCTGCTCATCGAGCAGGCCCGGCAACGGAAGGGCTCGTAAACGCTCAACCCATCGCCCTTGGCTTGGGCGGCAAAAACATGTCTTCGGGGACAGGGGGCAAGCCTGCTGTTTTCTCTAGCATCAGCCTTTCTTCGAGAACTGGCCTGAATGCCTTCTTCCCTCGCTCGACGAAAATCCCCTTCACTTGAATGCCGTAACGGCCGATTTCGTCGGCTGCAAGACGGCTTGCAAACGACACAAGGATGAACAAGACTACGCACGAAACAACAAGACCGATGACCGAACCGCCGACAAATAAGCATGATGCGGCGCTCATTCCGATTACAACGGCCGGAAGTATCGCAAGCCATCTCATCCATCCCAAGCCCACCGCGATCTTGTTAAATGAATTAATCGCAAGCAACGACACTGCCACCGCGCCAAGGGTCGGAATGAATGCAATCAGGACGACATTTCCCAATTCGAAGATCAAGACTTGGTTGACTAGGATTAGAGACAACTGGACCATTGACACCACTTTCAATTCAAAGTAACCGTCGCTCAAAGCCTTAAGCTCTACGTAAGATCCGTAACGAGCAAACTGACCGTCTCGCGGATAGCCTGAATATTGGACGGGGGCTTCTGATTCGGACATCGTAGTTGGTACTCCTCGAATCGAGCCCTTAATTCATAGCTGTCGACTTTGGCGGCGACATCATGTCTTTTGGAACTGGCGGCAAACCCTCATTAGCTTCAATCGCCTTCCGTTCTTGGAATCCCTTGTCGAACGACTCCTTTTGAGACGCAGGGAGGATCCCTTTCATCACGATCCCGTATCGCAGAATCTCGTCCTTAGCCACTCGATTTGCCACATACAAAACACCGATATTGACGAGGCAGAAACCGCCCATTCCCCAAGCCGACCCCTGAGCCCACATGCTCCAAAGGGGCAAATTAATTGCGACTAGAATTGCCGGAAGGATTGAGTAAATCATGTTCCAGCCCAATCCGAACGCGATCCTGCGAAACGTCAGGCAAGTGATGCCGGCCACCACCACCGCCGCAAAAGCATGAGCAAACAACGCTGAAAAGCTTCCTGACGCGAACGGGAGAGCTTGATAGAGGACGATCAAAAAGAGAAGAAGGAATGGAAGTGGTTTCATTCCAAAGTAGCCATCTCCCAAAGACTTCAGTTTGTCGAGCGAACCATAGAGCCCACGCTGTTCGCCTCTTGGATAGCCAATAAACTGGGGGGATTCGGTTTCGGACATGGGATTTGTATACTCAGTCCATTTTAGGCGCTACCTATGTCCGTTTGAACATCCTAAAGAGCGCATCCTTGCTGAGCGTTACCGTGATTGGGCGCCCGTGGGGGCAGAGGTAGGGGTTTTCGGTGGTGGCGAGATCGACCATTAGTTTTTCCATTTCGGGAAGGCTGAGGGGGTCCCCGGCTTTTACCGCCATTTTGCAGGAACTGGTGATCCAGATTTGTTCTCGTGTCGGAACCAAACGTCGAGTCACCGTCGCCTCAACCAGTTCGTCCACTAAATCCCTTAACACTTTTAGTGGGTCTCGGTTTTTTAGCGCCGCGGGAATTGCGCGAACGACATAACTCTCGCCTCCAAATGGCTCTAAATCGAAGCCGACATCTATCACCTCCTGCAATCGTTCCCGCAATAGCACCGCCGATCGGCGATCCAAGTGGAGCGTTTGGGGAACGAGCAAGACCTGCTGCTCGATCGCGGTCGTACCCTTGATGCCGCACAGATACTCGTACAGGATCCGCTCGTGGGCGACGTGCTGATCGACAATCACAAGCCCGTGTTTTGTTTCCGCGACGATAAAGGTGTTCATCGCCTGACCGATAATACGAAGCCCATCGAGAAGCGAAATAAACGGCAAAGCCTGATCAGCCGGTTGAAAGGCTGGAATCGGTACCTCCACCATGGGCGAATCAAGGAGAGCGGCAGCGGCCTCAACCAACGACGGAGATGTCGGCTGTTGGAAGCTCCGGTAGTCGAACGTCTCCGGCGTCGCTGCTCTTATCGCGGCCAGGGCTTCGTTCGCAGCAGCCACTCCGGCCGCATTTGGCATCATTCCGTGCTCCATAAGAGCCGATTTGAGCGCAATTCGGATCGCATCAAACGCCTGGCCTTCTTGCTGGAACTTCACCTCACTCTTGGTCGGAGACACATTGACGTCAACCCGGGAAGGGTCGATCTCGATCATTAAGACAAGCAAGGGAAACCGTTTTTCCGGTGTGATATCCCGAAATGCCTGATCGATGGCTGCCGTCAGCGTGCGCGTCCGAACCGGTCGGCCGTTGACAAATAGGTATTGGTAAGCGCGAGTCGGCTTGGTGATATGGGGCGGACTAACAAATCCGCTCAACTCCATTCCTGCCGCATCTAACCGGACCTCGGCAAGGCTGCGCGCCATATCCCTTCCCCACACGTCGGAAATCGCCTCTTGCATGTCGCCGCTGCCGGATGTTTTGAGTCCCGTTTGTGCGTTGTGGGTGAGTTGAAAAGCGACGTGAGGATAAGCAATCGCATAACGCGAAACGTGCTCAAGGACCTGCCCCAACTCAGTGGTGTCACTTTTCAGGAATTTCAAACGAGCGGGAGTGTTGTAGAAGAGGTCTTCTACGATTACCTCGGTTCCCTTCGGACCCGACGCGCCGCTTGGGGCTCCGATCTTTGAATCTTCTACGTGAAGAACAGTACGAAGCCCGTCGGCGCGTGTTGTTGAAAGGGTTAGCCGGGAAACGGATGCTATCGACGGTAGCGCTTCACCCCGAAATCCAAGGGTTCGAACCCGTTGGAGATCGTCAACCGATCCGATTTTTGAGGTCGCATGTCGCTGTAAGGATTGGCGGGCGTCATCCAAATCCATTCCGATTCCATCGTCGAACACTCTAATCAGGGATCTTCCGCTGTCGATCAGGTCAATCTCGATGCGCCTGGCGCCGGCGTCCAAGGCGTTCTCCACCAGTTCCTTCACAACCGAAGCCGGCCGTTCCACAACCTCGCCCGCCGCAATCTGGTTCACCGTATGAAGGTCAAGAAGGTGAACGCGGGACATCTTTGGGATTCTACTTGGAGACTAGGCAAGTATTTAGCCCAGCAAGACAATCGAAGTAGTCTGTAGGCGCAGGATGGGTTGTGCCCGCGAGACCAGCTTGCTTTAGAAACCAGATTTTGCACCTGGAGGAAGCCGCAAGCTGGCACAACCCATCCAGCGCCTACAGATCGCTCAATAAATCATGGTTTACGAAGAGATTTGACTTGATCCCGGCTATCCTTGTTGATGAGATGATTCGTCCTCACTTTTGTATTCCCGCAATAGCTGCATTCGTGTTCTTTGGCGCGGGATGCGTGAATTCGAGTCAACCTGCCTCGACTCCCAATTCCCCTTCATCTGCAGTAAGCGCAAAGCCTGGCGGCCAGAAAACGGCTCAGGCGCCGAGCGGTTCTAATTCCAATACCGATCCAGGGATCCTGCCCATGGGCGGCGGAGCGATGTCGCCGGTTACAAACCCGGGAGCGGTCGACGGCGCCGGCAGCGGCGTGAACGAGCAGGCCAAGAGCGCAGCGAAATCCGCCGCAGAGAAAGCGAGCCAGCCCCAACCTGAGACGTCGACGGACGGAGACTAGGCCTGGATTCACTCACCCTCTAATATTGACGCGTCAGTGCCGCCTGCTCACAACGAGTTACAAGGGCCTGATCCTGACTGCTTCTACTGGATGGAAGTGCGGCAATGTTCCGGTTGGAATGTGCCATAGGATGGCTTTGCCGTCGACCGTACCTACTACATAAACTCCGGTTGAATCTGAGAACACGGCATTGGCGCTGGACTGCTGCCATGTGCCACCGACGGCGGCTTGGAGATCGTAAAAGTCGGTGTCCGTACCGGACCAAAGGCCGGCATGGAGTCCGCCGGGGAATAGCCATTGACCAACGATGACGTCTCCCGCGACCGCATTGGCGGTTCCGCCGAGTCCGATCGGCGGTGTGAGGTCTCTGTATGTGCCGGACGAGCCTTGCCATCGGGCGGGGTAGGGGCCATAGGGGAACGTATCACCCATCAGGTTGATGAGTGCGCCAGCGTTCCACCCGACTTGGGTGTTTCCAGACACGCCGGTCGCGATGGAGTAACTGTATCCGAATTGAGAATGCTGGCCGGGCATCAGATCGACGAAACCTGCAGAGGTGCCGCCGAGCCAAAGCGCGGCATCGCTGCCGCCCATAGCCGCGCCGACAATGGATACGCCGTCGGTAGCAGTGGCCAACGACAAATTCGATCCGGTTGGATTTAAGTCGACGAAATTTCCTGCCGATCCAACCCAAAGCACGGCGTGTTCGTTCGATGGTGACGTTGCAAAGTAGCCGCCAACGATCCAATCACCGAAGACAGCGTTCGCAAATGAACCGGTAGAACCGGTGGGGTTGAGATCCATGAAACTCGAAGCGGTTCCGTTCCAAGCCGCGGCATGCCCGTTCCCCTGTGCGTCGGTCGCTCCTCCGACTTGGAAGTTGCCGAAGATTCCACTGGCGTATGAACTGGCCCAACCTGAAGGATGGAGGTCAATGAGGCTGCTTGAAGTCCCGGTCCAAAAGGCGGCATGGCTGTTGCTTTGTATGGTTACGGTACCGACCTGACCGCCACTCGAAACGGCGGAGCCGTTAGATGTCACCGAGCCCGACGGGCCGAGAATGACGTATGTGATCCCCGGAATTGAAGCACCAATGGCCATTTGGACTTGCGAATTGGATGCTCCCAGGGCTGCCGTTATCTTTGCGCCGGTGAAAACGTTGGTCACGCTAGTCTTCGCAGTAACCGTGGCTGAGGATTGGCCGGCTGGAATAGTGACGGTAGGCGGCACGCTAACTAGCGGGCTGTCAGCATATAGGCTTACGATCAACCCTCCGACTGGGGCCGGGAAATTGACGTTTACAGTAACTGTCGAGGGGGATCCGCCAACAACCGAGTATGACGATAGCTCGAGGAGGCTCAATTCCCAAGTGGCAAGGACGGTTAGTGACGCGAGATACCTCCCACCGTACTCGTCGGTGGCGCCTAGATCGACATAGCTATCGTTTGGAACCGAGGCCGTCTGAATCTTGAACGAAACGCCGGTTGCGCCTCCCGGAATCGTCACGGTTGCGGGCATCTTCACGTCCGAAGAGAAAGAGCCGGCGGACAGCTTAAAAGTCATTCCTCCTTTCGGGGCTGGGGAGGCTAGGGTGATTGTTCCTGTCGTAGACATGGTACTGACGATCGGGTTTGGAGCGCACGCGAACTGGAATGCAATAAGGACATCGAAATTCGAAGAGATTGTTGAGCCGGCTATTGAAGCAGTGATGGTTACCGGAGTCTCCTTCGTAACGACAGATGCGTTGATGTTAAAGCCCGCCTGCAACGCACCGGCTGGTACCGTGACCGTCGCAGGGACGGTCGCGCAAGAGTTGTTCGACTTCAAATTCACGACAATTCCATTCGGTCCGGCCGGCGCAGCAAGTTTGACCAAGCCATCGTTAGTCTGTCCGCCAAAAACTGCGCCAACTGCGAAGGTCAGACTGGACAGTTTGTCAGCGGGAAGAATAGATAATGTGGCCGACTTTTCAACCCCTGCGTACGATGCAACGATCGTCGCGGTTTGAGCACTCGAAACGGCTGTCGTCGAGATCTTAAGGAACGCACCGTCATAGGCATTCGTCACCGTTACCGTTTTGGGGACGGTCACGGTCGGGTTGTCACAACGGAGTGAGATCGTCAGGTCGGAAGTCGTGTTACCGGTAAGCCAAACGTCGACATAATCGATCTCGCCACCCAGGATAGGAGAATTACCTAGTTCGACACTCTTAAGTGAGATCGGAGTAATGGTCAGGGTTGTGGACTTGGTGATAGATCCCAAGGTTGCCTTGACCGTAACCATGGTCTTCTGCTTGACGTCCGCGATGTTACAGAAAAACGTCGTGCTGGTTTCCGTCCCATAAAAACTCACAGTAGCAGGCATGGTGAGAGCAGGATTATCGGCACTAAGGTTGGCGGTCAGAAACGTAGCTTCTGGGCCGTCTATCGTGACGGTCCCAGTCACGTAACTGCCCCCGCTGACTGTCGACGGGTTGAAGCTGATGCTGACGAGCTTAGGGGCCGTAACGGTCAGAGTGGCGGAGGCCGTGCTGTTTCCCAGAGATCCGGTAACCGTTGCGGTCACGTCTGAAACCACAGGACCAGTTGTGATCGAGAAAGTCGCTGAACTTGCGCCGCTTGGCACGGTTACCGTGGCTGGAACCGTCACGCTTGCCTGAGAGGAACCAAGGGTAACGGCAACTCCCCCGTGCGGCGCGTTTTTGGACAGGGTAACGGTACCAGTCGCCTTTGATCCGCCGTGAACAGTGCTGGGAGATACCGAAATCTTTGCGACGTTCTGGGCTTGTGCGATTGCCCCGATCAAAAGGCACGCCCCCAGGATCAATCTGACAAGACTCTTTGCGTATCGTAATTTGACGTGTTCCATTTCTCTGCAGATTCTCCGTAAATAAGTTAACCGGTTAAACCACAGTTTATCATTTAATGGCAGGTTTGAGTAGTGACGAGGGACCAAAGCGCAATGGAGGTCTTTGAGGGATCTGCGACGTTACGAACCTTGGCAAGCCCAGGGTGGGCCTGGACGCGCCCTCACCCCCAACTCCCAATAAGAACCAGTTGGGAGAGGTGGCTCGAGCGGCAAACGTCCCGTTGGCGGGAACACGACCTTGCTGGAACTCGCCCCAGAACTAGAGGCATTTATGCACCCAACTAGTTCCCACCTGAATGGTCCACACGATACGCGCGACGCTATCGACGCCGAAATCTCCAAACTAAACGAATTCTGGATCCGCGCGGAGGATTGGGCGGAGAACCTCGCCGATGCTGTCGCAGCGAGGTACAAGCTCGGATGGCTGTGGCTCCAAGAACGACCAATTGCATTACGATGGATCTCAGTTTTCGTCGGAGTCACTGCTTCAATGTTGGTCGGGCTTGCAATGCACGACAACGTGACCGCGTCCAGCCAACTGCTGCTGTTCCTTCCTGCCGTGCTATTGAGCGCGATGTACAGTGGCGTCTATGCCGGAACCATTTCATCGTTGTTTGGCGCCATTGCAACGATTCTCTGGAAAATGACGCCGGCTAACGCCACATTTGCCCCGAACATTGTCGGATTGTTCCTGTATTTTGTTGCCTGCGGCATTGTTCTTGGACTCAGTCGCGCTCAAGAAAATCAGCGTGAGCAAATCATGCAATTTACTGAGAATCTCGAGGGCAAGATTCGCGAGCGAACTGCCGATCTGGAAAGCGCCAACAATGAGTTATCCGGATTCTGCTATTCCATCTCGCACGACCTTCGTGCTCCAATTCGAAACATCGTAGGATCGAGCCGAATACTCATCGAGGAGGCCGGCGACCAGCTTGATTCTGAATCTAAGCGACGCCTTTATGGGCTCGCGAACTCTGCAAACAAACTGGCTTCATGGGTGGACGACCTACTCAATCATGCACGCCTTGGCCATACGGAGGTCAAGCCGGAGTGGATCAATCTCACGAAAATGGTTGACGAGCTCTGCCTCCAATTGCAGAACGAAAGCTGGCCATTCTCAAGCGTAACTATTCATGTCCAACCTAACTTGGTCACGACTGGCGACCGTGTTCTAGCACGTCTTGCATTGCATAACTTGCTGGAAAACGCCTTCAAATACTCGAAGTCCGGCGAGCCTCTCTTGATTGAGGTTGGCGAGAAATACATCGGAAGAAGGTCGTATTTATACGTCCAGGATAACGGTATAGGATTTGAGCAGCAGTACGCAAAGAAGATTTTTGAGCCTTTTCAACGACTTCACCGTGACGACGAATACACCGGCACTGGAATTGGATTAGCAAACGTTCGTTCCATTGTCGAGTGCCATGGCGGGGAAATAATGGCGGAAGGCGACCTCGGCAAGGGATCAAGGTTTTTGTTCCGTTTCGGTTCAGGTAAGAAGTCAATTAGAAAACCTGATGCCTCACCAATCTGAAACCGATCGTCTACGTGAGTTAGAGGCGCGAGTTGCGCTTAGAACCGCCGAGTTGGCCGCATCGAACAAGGAGCTTGAAGCCTTTTGTTATGCGGTCTCTCACGATCTTCGAGCTCCACTTAGGAGCATTGACGGCTTCGCCTACGCTTTGATGCAGGACTACGGTTCGAAGCTAGATGAGGATGGAGTTGAATTCATTGATCGGATTCGTAGCGCCGCAAAGCGAATGGACGATCTTATATCGGCTCTGCTCAGCCTGTCGAGATTGACAACTGTCGAGATGGAACCGCAAACGATTGAAGTTTCGGAATTAGCCCACGAGGTTGTCTCGGAACTGAATCAACGGTATGCTGACCGCCCCCCAGCCGTCTCGATCCAATCTTGCCTGACGGTACGGGGTGACCGTCGAATGCTCCGCGCAGTTCTTGAGAACCTGTTCGGCAACGCGTTTAAATTCAGCGCATCGGTTCCTCATCCAAAGATTGAATTCGGATTACATGAGGAGCAAGGCTGCTTTTACGTTCGGGACAACGGCGTCGGATTCGACATGACGCAAAGCTCTAAGCTCTTCCAGCCGTTCGAGCGCATGCACGGACCCCGAGAGTTCCCAGGGTCTGGAATCGGTTTAGCCACCGTACTGCGGATAGTCCGTAAGCACGGCGGCACAGTTAGGGCCGAAGCCGAAGTCGGCAAGGGCGCCACGTTTTATTTCACGCTCAATGCCCCTTGATTTGCTTCATCAACACATCGATTGACTTATCCAATTGCGGGTCTCGGCCTGCAAAATAGTCTTCTGGGGAGATGTCGACATCGTAGTCGGGCGGCTGGCCGTTGTCTTCCAACGGCGATCCGTCTAGACGGTAAACGCCGGAAGTCGGCATTCGCGCTCCGGTTCCGTCGACCAGTCGAATTCCGTAGGTCCAGATGACGTAGCCGGGCGTAGGCTTCCCGACCAGCGTCGCCAACCGCCGCTGCTTCATGGCGTACGGAAACATTTCGGCGTTCGAAAAGCTTGTTTCAGCCGCCATAACGACCGTCGGCAGGTTCCATGACTGACTCGGCGCCGGGTAGGGCGGCTCGTCCCGATTCTGATAGATGCTGTGCGGGATCCTCTCCAGGATATCGATGAGGCTATCGCTGATGTTGCCGCCGCCGTTGTTACGGACGTCGATGACAACGCCTTTCTTGCCCTGCGAATACTCCCAAACCTGCTGGTTGAAGATCTGGAAGTTCGCACCACCCATGCCGGCGATATGCACATAGGTTAGCAATCCGTCCGATTTCTCCTCCACATACTTTCGTCGCGCCTCTATGCGGTTGCGATAGAGGATAGTGGTCCACTCTCCGGCGCTCAATGCTCGATACTTGACTTCGCGCATCTTACCGTCGAGCCCTTTTACGGATAGAGTCAGGTCGCGACCAACTTGCTGATTCAGCGCATCGCGCCACAGGAACTCATCCAAATTCACTGATTTACCGTCGATCGCAGTAACGATTTCTCCCGCGACGAGCTTTGTCTTGGCATAGCTGCCAGGTGACCTTGGCGGCACTTCTCGAATTCGGATCCCCGGTCCCGGATAGCTGTAGTCGAACTTGAAGCCGGGATGGGCGCTTGTCTCACTCACGGGATTGCCGGCGGCCGGACTCACTTCTGAGTGCGAGCACTCAAGCTCGCCTACCATCTCATTAAGAACTGTCGCCATCTCGTTTCGGTGCCCAACGCTGCTCAGCATCGGTTCGTATCGCTTCTTGATCGCAGCCCAGTCTCGAGCGTGAAAGTTTGGATCGTAAAACCCTCGATTGTAGAGTCTCCAGTACTCGTTGAACGCTGCCTGACGTTCCCTTCGAACGTCACGAATGAAGTCGGCCCGAAACGCAACCGTGGTCATGGGATTGTTCGGTTTGTGGATGTCGATTAGCTGAAGTTGACCGCTCTTTGCCAAGGCGAGTTGATTCCCATCCTCGCTGAATTCGAACCCGCCAATTCCTCCCCCGTTAGTCAGCTTCGTTGGCGTTTCTCCGTTGTAGGAGGCTTTCCACACGTCGCCGCCAGATAGAAAATAGAGATCGCCATTAGATAGGTCGACTCGAATGTTTCCATCCAGGCCTACTCCAACGATTCGGCGCATGCGTGTGTAGATGTCCTGAAAGTCGATTTCGACTTTCACTGGCGTTGTCGGTTTGGTGTATTTGAGCTCAAGTTCAGTCTCCCGGGCGTCTTCAGCTTTAAGGGGAAGAGCGTAGATGCCACCGCCTTCTCGATCTGACCGGAAGAACAGATAGCGGCCATCCGGAGAAAAATGTGGAGCGGCATGATCTGCGTTCAGCCGTGTAACATTGATCGATTTGCCGGCCGCGACATCAAAGATGTAGATGTTCGTGGTGAGGCCGCCCGATCGCGCTGCGTAGGCGACGAACTTACCATCAGGCGACCAATCGTAGCTATCGTCGGGTCCGTAGTTGAAACTACTAGTAAGCGGGATTACCCGCTTCACCTCGCCACCATCGATGGGAACGGTATAGAGACCGCCCACTTTGCCCGCCATCCAAAAGCTCAAGTTCTTCTTATCGGGAGTCAGTCTCAGTCGCAGGGTGTCGAATGGAAGGGTGGTGATGGCTTTGACTGCTTTCGTTGCGACATCCATCTTGAAGACGGCGTTGCTGCCGTTTCGGTCGGAAGTGAAGAAGAGCGAGTTACCGTCAGGAGTCCAAGTTGGGTCGCCGTCGGCGCCGGGATAATCGGTAAGTTGAATGGCATCGTCCGCATTCGGTCCCTTCCCTTTCTTGATCGGAATCATCCAGATGTCGCCGTGAAGGACGAACGCAGCCCGATCCATCTTTGGACTAAGCGCCATGTCCTCGGCGCCGGAGGTCATCACCATTCTCTCTTCATTGGCACTCTTTTCATCGATGCTGGCGACGACTTCGATCTTCCTCGGCTTTCCGCCTGGCGCCAATGTGTAGATCTCGCCTGCTTCCTCAAATGCGGCGAGGCCCGACTTTTCCGCAACCGTTAGGAATCGGACCGGTGCTCCGACGAAATCGGTGAGGCGTTTCGCATGCCCGTCGAGATCGACATCGTAAACGTTTGGAGTTCTTGTCGCGCTATCGACAAACTTGGGGATCGGCTTGCCGACGTAGCTGCTGCTGGGCGTTTTTTCGCCGACTGTTACGGTAAGCACATTATTGGCATCTGGCATGAAGTTCGGCCACAGGTGTTGGAATCCGTTCGAGCGAACCTTGATCCGCTTGTTGGTCGCGATGTCGTAAACCCAAAGTTGGGATGCAGCCGAGCCCTGGTACCGGGGTCGGGTCCAGGGAAAACCCATTCTGGTGTACAGCACGCGTTTGCCGTCCGGCGAGTAGCGTGGCGAGCCTACCGTCATCATGTCGAGCATGAGCTGACCGGTGTGGGTGTTTTGAACGTCTAGCGTAAAGAGTCCGTTCTCGCCTGCTTCGCGCGATGTTTTGAAGAGGATCGATTTGCCGTCCGGCGACCAGTCGCTCGGCACATCGCTGCCTGAGTGCCAGGTCAGCCGCTTGGTGTCGCCGCCGTCGGCGGGAACCACGAAAATATCGTTGTTGCCAGTGCGGTTGCTGGCAAAAGCGATCCACTGTCCGTCCGGCGACCAAACCGGGTTGTCGTCCATCTCAATGCTGTTCGTAACCGGCACCGCGCGTCCACCATCGGAAGGCGCGATCCAAACATCGCCACGATAGCTAAAAGCTATCCGCTTCCCATCCGGGCTAAGCGCAAGCGACCGAGCCCCATAAAGCGGAGTGGGATGCGGTGGTTGGAGTTGGGCAAAAGCAGTGGCAACAAGGGTCGCCAAAGGCAGAAGAAATAGAATTCTCTTCATCGGGTGTATCTGGGACTATACACCCAACTGAGCGCAGCGAGTCGGTCCGACTCACGGCCCACTGGTTGCTTATGTTTTCCTTTCAATGAAATGGCCCTAATCAATAATCATCCCAAATTGGGATATTTTGGAGCATAATATATTCTAATAAAGGTGAGGGTTATCTCGATGCGGCCTCTTAGGGAATTCTGGGAATCGGACTCCTCTTTTGCGGATGCGGAGATGCCCCTGCGGGCATGGTATGACCGAGCCTTGCACTCGAACTGGACGTGCTTTGCAGACCTGAAAGCAACATTCGGTTCGGCAGATGCCGTAGGAAATTCGAGAATAGTCTTCAATATTCATGGAAACAAATATCGTCTAGTTGCCATCGTGGACTATAAGTTCCACGGCGTCCTTATCCGATTTGTCGGAACGCACAACCAATACGACAAGATCGATGCGAGCAAGGTGTAACTATGCAACTACTCATTAGGCCAATAAAAACAGATGACGACCTAAAGTCGGCCCTAGACCGAATCGCTGTTCTTATGGGGAATGTTCAACCGGGATCCCCCGAAGGCGACGAACTTGATGTCTTGTTGACCTTGGCCGAAGACTACGAGAGGCGGCATTGGCCTATGTATCCTCCTTCGCCCGTCGAGGCTTTGAAGTTCCACATGGATCAGCATCAACTGAAGCAGGCTGACCTGGTTCAATACATCGGATCTCAAAGTCGAGTCTCAGAGATCCTCGCTGGGCGTCGGCGCTTGACATTAAAAATGATTCGTAACCTGAGTCGGGGTTTGGGAATACCGGTCGATTGTCTGTTGTAGCGTTCGTTTACCGAATAACCTTGATTACCTTTTCGCGGGTCTTACCGGTTGGGCCTCGTTTGTGGGGTTTTACTTGGGCGATTACGCCGCTGGCGCAGTGGCGTTCGTGGCCTCGGACGTCTACCTCGAATTCTAGCTTTCGGCCCGTTACAGGATGGACCGCTAGGAACACGTATTTCGGAATCCTTACTGGAAGCGGCTCGCGCATTAGGACTTGAACGATTTCCGGCGCCGGCTGCAGATCGCGTGCTCCCTTTTTGGGTCCACGGTGGACCTTGCGGGTATGCCCCACAAACGGTTGAAGCAGGAAGATCTGGAGTTGGTAGAGACAGATCAGCCACGTGATCGGCTTTCGGTCGACGACAGAATCTCCAAGGATGCGCGGGAACCGAGTTTCGCAATGAACAACAAGCCTGCTAGATTCTATAGTCCCGTGAGGAGGCAGCGCAGGCAGCCGATCGAGTCGCATGATTCCCGACCCAATTGGCATCAATTTGCTCGGATCGATCTCGATCGACTGAATGATGGCGGGGATTCTCGGCGTGCCCGCGACAGTACAGTGCGTAACGCCGATGGCCCTTGTGGTAGGCGGAAATATAATTGAGGCCGCTTCGTCTCGATACTCTTGCGGAGACAATTCCTCCCCGAAGAGGCGCCCCGGCGCGGGAAACATGTGGAACTCACGAGTTACCAAGTCATGCCGATAGACAAGAGCATCGTGCTCGAAAAACTCCTCCATGAAACGGTCATAGTTCCTCGGGTGCTCCCAAAACCGCCAAAACGCTTCGATGGCAGGCGGCTCCCAAACATAGATACGGCTTGTGCGCATCGCTTCGAAAGCCTTGAAGTAAGCCTCGTGAAGGTTCTGTTCCTTGGCCTGAGCCAAGGCAACATCGACCAACTCAGTCCGCAACTGCATCGCCAACGCCACGTCGCCGTCGATATGCCGCCCACTCATAGCCACATTATCCAAGAGGTTTCCGATAAATGACAATCACATTTAGACTAAGATACTTGGAAAGAAGCTCTATGAACCAGCATTGATCGTACTATTGCGGCTTGACCCAAGTCACTGTGCGATCGCCGTTGTACAGCGCCAGCATGCCAAGGGACGGATAGACCTCCCACTTATCGTTCCAGCCCTTCGGCTTGGACCGCCAAATAGGTTTGCCCTTTCGGTCGAGCGCGCACAAACCCTTGTCCGTTGAAATGTAAACGCGCTGCCCGTCGAACGCTGCTCCCACTTTGTCGCCTATCGCCGGCAAAATCATTTGGGACAGTGGGACGCCATGACTGGTTAAGAAGGCAAGCTTTAGGAGGCCCTGACCGGCAAAACCAGAAGGGGTCTCGATAATGGCCAGTTCTCCATTTGGCGCCTCCAATACTCCCTGGTACTCCAACCAGCTAAGGTCTGGCCATCGTTCAATGTGGCCTTGAACTTGACCGTGTTCGTCAAGCAAACTCGCCCATCTCCAGTACCAATTCGGATTCGATGCAAACGGAGCTCCTTTCGGCTTACCCTTCAGGACCCTGACTGACTTCATTCGCGTTCCATCTGGAAAGTAACTCGCGACTGCATCCTCTCCGTGAATATAAACACAGCCGGACCTTGCAATGTCGAATGATGGACCAAATTTGCCACTCTGGAGGCCGGTCGCCGCCGGCATGCACGTAAACAGGTTGCTTCCAGACTTGCTAAAGACGCTGACCCCACCTGTTACCCGATCCTGTGCATATACCCGCCCGTCGATACCAACAGCGAGTTGGCTGATGTCTCCGATTCCCGACCTTCTCGTCTTGTTCCCGACGGTCAGATCGACCAATCCTGTAGAGTTCAGCCTATAGATTGAGAATCCGTCCGTACACCACGGAACCCCGGATTCGTCAAGACTTATGCCTCCCTTCAAGTCAATCATCTTGTTGCCAACAAAACGAGGTTCGAGTCTACGAATGATCTTTCCATCGTGTGCTATGTGGAGAACTGCAAACATATCCACTAACCAAAAACCACCGTTCGGCGCACAGACAACATTGGTTGGATACTCGGCTTTCTTTCCCCAGGCTTTGTCGAGATCCAAGTCTCGCACCAGGTTGTCCTTTCGATCGAAAGTTTGCAGCGTGTGGCGGATATTGTCGACAACAACCATGTTCCCTACCGAGTCCGCACATACGTCCTCCGGAGACAACAATTCGCCTGACCTGCCTGAAGTTCCGTATTGGCGGTGGTCCCAAACAAGTGAGCCGCTGGACGAGTGGAGGCTCAGGTGCTCGGCAATACTAAACGGTACATGTTCGGTTGAGAGAACTGCGAACGAGCTGTCGGAAAATGCTGTGACAGATTTCACATGGAACGCTTGAAAGTTCTTAAGTGCCCCGCATGAGCTTCTTGCAAAATCCACGGTCCAAGCCCAAGCCTTTCCAGCGCCTTCATCTTTCGTTGCGATCAAGACGAATCGATTTTCATTCGCCTTTGCCATCATCAGTTCAGCGCCTATCGGCATTTTTGGAAGACGGATAGTTCGTATTTCCCTACCGTTCAAGTCAGTTGCGCAGATCGATGGCTGGGCGCCCCCGCGCAGAAGAATAATTTTCTTCCCAACCACAGAGAACGAAGCAACGTCGTGAACCTGACTTGGCGGATCGGCGGTTCGAGGAACTTTCAGTGTTCTTACGGTCTTCAGGTTGACGTTTTTGAAGATACGCGACGGCGGCGTGAGCTTTGGCGTTTCAACAAATGGACTCCTGCCCACTTCTGTAACCGTCCACGTTTGGCCGGTCCGCCTTGCTTCAAATTTGACCCGGACTTTCTGCTTCACAAATCGAACGTCAAATCTGTTTGGTTTGCTAACGTCGAGGATGAGACCCGAGTTCATGACCTTACTACTTTGCTCGTAAGCTTCCTCTCCCTTTTTGTCGCTATCGAAGTCTCCAACTAAGTCGATTCGCCAGACTTGCTTCATATTTGCATCGACTACCGTAAACGCCTGCCCCATCTGGTCCCGATTGTCATCAAAGGTATACCAATCAACGAGGACCAGGTCTGTTCCCTGAATTAGTGATGCCCCGATTACAGAGCGAGCGGTATTTTCACTTGGTGCAGCAAGCTTTTCGATGCTGGTTCGAGCAAGTTTTGAAAATGAATACCGGCGCCAGGACTCTCCGCTTTGAGAAAAATCACTCATGCGCACGGTCAGTCGGTCGTGATCTGGATCGAGCAGGATCCCTCCAACCTGCGGTTGCCTTGGGGAATCCACCGGCTGCGGCCCATCTTGACTAATCCGGTCCAGCACATAAGCGATTCCGTCTCCCGAGATTTCGATAACGGCAATATACGGAATATTCTTGGGGCCAAAAATCGACGCGCAGCCTGCGGCAAGACCTGAATCTGTTATCGCGATCGTATTCACGGTATACGGCAGGTTCGCCTGCCAAAGTAGTTTCCCGTCTTTGGTCGCACGATAAAACGCCGGCCCATCGCCATATTCCTCGCTGGGATTGACCCATAACGCTATTCGTCCCGAGGGTGATTTGACTGTGAAGGGATTCAAAGGACGCCGAATGAGTTGGCCCTTGGAAGCCGTGTCTAGAGCCAACACCAGCAAGACAAGACTGCATCTCCAACGCCGATCCATGAGTCCATAGTACGCCCATGCGCATCAAACGCCTAATATGCCCCCAGCTCAAGGCTGTGGTACCGTTTGGTTGTGACAACCATTCGAGTCGAAACAATCATCGGTGCTTCCATTGAAGTCTGTTTCGACCTCTCTCGGAGCCTGCGTGCTCACGTGGCGACGACGAGCAATTCCAAGGAGCGGGTGGTCAGTCAGCACGAGCAAGATTTGCTTGGGCTGGATGACGCCGTTACATTCGAGGCAGTTCATTTTGGGGTCCGGCAGCGCCTTACCAGCCGGATCGTCGCCTTCGAGTACCCACGGTCCTTTTCCGATCAGATGCTGAACGGGGCCTTCAAGAGCCTGAGGCACGATCACCTATTCGATGAGTTCGAATTGGAAAAGACAAAAATGATCGACGTGCTGACCTTCGAGTCGCCGTTTGGCTTTGTCGGCAAATTGGTCGATCGATTGTTTCTGCGCCGATACATGGAAAAGTTCATCCGCGAGCGCGGTTTGGCATTGAAGTCGTTGGCTGAGAGAACTTGAGATGTTCTGGAAGCCCGCAACCCGTTGAAATTATTCGACCAGCAAGTCCTCGAACTGTTTCTGTACGTACGGGTTTAGTCGTTCGGCGAAGGAGCTATCCAACCGGAGGACCTTGATGAGCACTTGAACATCGGCGAGATCCTTTAGTCTGCCTGCCGATGTCATCCCGGACGCAAGCTTGAATTCGATCAGACGAGCGCGGTGGCATTTACCTCACTCTCACCCCTAAAGAATCTTGCTCCTTCTTCCAGCGCCCACATCGGGTCCTTGTCGAGCCAGTTTTTATACGCGACTACTATGGGCATTTTAATTCATCCTCGTTCAAACAAGGCGATCGGTGGTGAGAGCTAGATCACGGCAAATCTCCTATTTTCGAAGATCCGAAAGTTCTCGCGGAATACTTCACTCAGATCAACATCGATGGAGTCAACTTCTTCGGGCGGAGTACCGGACCAGACATCGACGATATCGAGATGGTGCCCTTCGAGGAATAGGCGCCAAAACACGTCGTAAATCTGTATTGTTGACTCTACGTCGTCTTCATCTTCTTGCCGCCATTCCGCGATTGGCGCGAATTGTTTGTCATCCAAAAAGTGCCGGAAGTGGCAACTGCAGCCACCGTATTTGCACATTAGAAACCAGCAGTGAGCGTGCTCCGGAAGGCCGGTATATTCGGAATCCTTGACTGGATCGGGAGTGCTGATGGTGAAGTGCTCCGATTGGAGCATCGTAAAGTCTTCGTCGCTGCTCGTCGAGAAGTAAATTAAGTAGCACACCAGCTGTTCAGTGACAGATCGCAATTATTAGGATGTTAGCCGCATTCGTCCTGTCTGGTGAGTCTGAACTCCAAGCAATATTCGGTTCCAAGATTGTAACGTCGGGACGGAACCGACGCCTACCTCACATGTGGAAGATCGAATGAAATCTCCACTCGATCTGCGACTCCAAATCGGTAACGCTGGGACGAACCACCCACCCTCGTCATGACTACGGCTGACAATGCCGGCGGCTACCCTGCCGGGGGCCGGATTCCCTCATCCCCAACCCCTTCCCCATTACAACCAAATGGGGGAAGGGGCCCGGAGAAATGCAAAAAGCCCCTCTTTCGAGGGGCTTTTCTAATTATTAACCGGGCGACGCGTCTATCTTGCGGGACCCTGCGGACCAACTACTTCCACCGCTGAGGAGCTTAACTGCCGTGTTCGGAATGGGAACGGGTGTGACCTCCTCGCCATGGTCACCCGGAAACTTTACAGCGCCTAAAGCGCTTTGAAAGTTGCATATAACTGAATAGAAGAAATATCGAGCTCTCAATAGAGCTTGTTTACAAACCCTCGACCACTTAGTATCGCTCACCTTAATGCATTACTGCACTCACAGCTGCGACCTATCAAACCGGTAGTCTTCCGGGGGTCTTACTCATTTGATGGGAAACCTAATCTTGAGGTGTGCTTGGCGCTTAGATGCTTTCAGCGCTTATCACTGCCCGACGTGGCTACCCAGCGTATGCTCCTGGCGGAACAACTGGTACACCAGAGGTCGGTTCACTCCGGTCCTCTCGTACTAAGAGCGACTCCTCTCAAGTTTCCTGCGTGCGTAGTGGATAGGGACCGAACTGGCTCACGCCGTTCTGAACCCAGCTCGCGTGCCGCTTTAATCCGTGAACTCCGGAACCCTTGGGACCGTGTACAGCCCCAGGATGCGACGAGCCGACATCGAGGTGCCAAACCATGCCGTCGCTGTGAGCGCTCGGGCAAGATCAGCCTGTTATCCCCAGGGTAGCTTATATCCGATGAACCCTGACGTGCCCACGCACAATCAGAGGGTCACTTAGCTCGACTTTCGTCCCTGCTCGACCTGTGTGTCTCGCAGTCAATCGCACTGTATACCTATACGCTCAACGCCTGATTTCCAACCAGGCTGAGTGCAACTTTAGGCGCCTCCGTTACATTTTGGGAGGCGACCGCCCCAGTCAAACTACCCGCCAGTCATTGTCTTGTCACCCGATCAGGGTGACAGTTAGTGAACCAGATAATCGAGGGTGGTGTTCCATTGGTGCCGAAGCTCCCACCTACGCTCTACACGAGTATCCAATTCACAATGACAGGGTGTAGTAAAGCTCCATGGGGTCTTTCCGTCCTACTACGCATAACCCGCATCTTCACGGGTGCTACAATTTCACCGAGCTTCTCGTTGAGACAGTTCCCAAGTCGTTACGCCTTTCATGCGGGTCGGTATTTAGCCGACAAGGAATTTCGCTACCTTAGGACCGTTAGAGTTACGGCCGCCATTCACCAGGGCTTCACTTCAATGCTTCGCTTGCGCTGACATCTCCGATTAACCTACTGGCATTGGGCAGGCGTCAGCCCCTATACATCGACTTTCGTCTTAGCAGAGACCTGTGTTTTTGGTAAACAGTCGCCTGGGATGCTTCGCTGCGGCCCCTTGCGGGGCGCCCCTTATCCCGAAGTTACGGGGCTCATTTGCCTAGTTCCTTAACGAGAGTTCTCTCGAACGCCTGAGTCTCCTCGACTCACCTACCTGTGTCGGATTGCAGTACGGTCGAATATATGATTAACGCTGTGGGGATTTTCTCGGCCCCCCTCAATCTCAGTTCATTTGCTCGTTAGAGCGCATTTTCCCCGACTTCGGCCTTTACGCCCCTCTTTCAAGAGGCCCAGCCTAGGTCTAGCCCACAACAACCAACAGTGTGGGATGAGATATCAAGAAGCGTCCTCCCATGGCTCATATACCCGGGTCTAGAATGTCTACTAGATGTCCATCGGCTACGCCTTCTGGCCTTGCCTTAGGTACCGCCTAACCTCCGTCTGACGAACATAGCCGGAGAAACCTTAGGTTTTCGGCGTACAGGATTCTCACCTGTATTATCGCTACTTATGCCTGCATTCTCACTCGTGTCCGCTCCACCTGTGCTTCCGCTCAAGCTTCACTGCTGAACACGACGCTCCCCTACCGATCGTATTACTACGATCCCGAAGCTTCGGGAGAAGACTTTAGCCCCCTTACATTTTCCGCGCAAGATCACATTCGGCCAGTAAGCTGTTACGCACTTTTTAAAGGATGGCTGCTTCCAAGCCAACCTCCTGGCTGTTTACGCGATCTCACATCGTTTCACACTTAGTCTTCGTTTAGGGCCCTTAGCTGTCGATCTGGATTGTTTTCCTTTTGACGACGGATCTTATCACTCGCCGTCTCACTGCCTTGCTTATTCAATGGTATTCGGAGTTTGGTTGGGTTCGGTAAGTCGGTAAACCCCCTAGCCCATTCAGTGCTCTACCCCCAAAGAACAACGCAAAACGCTGCACCCAAATGCATTTCGGGGAGAACCAGCTATCTCTGCGTTCGATTGGCATTTCACCGTACTAACCACAGCTCATCCCGAGATTTTTCAACATCAATGAGTTCGGTCCTCCATGGTGTGTTACCACCACTTCAACCTGGCCATGGCTAGATCACGCAGTTTCGGGTCTACTGATGCTGACTTGGCGCCTTATTCAGACTCGGTTTCCCTCCGCCTCCGTCGCTGAACGACTTAAGCTTGCCAACACCAATAACTCGCAGGCTCATTCTGCAAAAGGTACGCCATCACACTTGATCGGATTGCTCCGAACATGGTGCTTTGACTGTTTGTGGGTTGTACGATTTCAGGTTCTATTTCACTCCGCTACCCGCGGTTCTTTTCACCTTTCCCTCACGGTACTGGATGCACTATCGGTGACAAGTCGTATTTAGCCTTACCGAGTGGTCTCGGCAGATTCACACGGGGTTCCACGTGCTCCGTGTTACTCGGGTACCACTTGAATTCGATTGGATTTTTACGTACGGGGCTGTCACCCTCTATGGCCAGACGTTCCAGTCTTGTTTCGTTAACTTACTCGATCTTCTTTTCTACCAACCTCGAATCAAACCGCTAGGCTTGGTTCGAGGGGGATGGTAGTAGTGGCCCCACGACCCTGGCCGGTAAACCGACCAGTTTAGGCTCTTCCGCGTTCGCTCGCCGCTACTTGCAGAATCTCTTCGATTTCTTTTCCTCCGGTTACTTAGATGTTTCAGTTCACCGGCTTACCTTCTCACAGCCTATGTATTCAGCTATGGATTGCTGGACATTACTCCAACAGGATTTCTCCATTCGGGGATCTCAGGATCAACACTTCTGTGCAGCTCCCCTGAGCGTTTCGCCGCTTTCGCGCCCTTCTTCGGCAACTTGTCCCTAGGCATTCGTCGTACACCCTCTTTAGCTTGCTAAACATATAGCGTCTATCGAGTGCTCGATACTTTGCTTCTATTCAATCGCTATGCAACTTTCAAAGAGCTTTCTTCGCTGGTCAGAGCCTGCTTTCACTTCGCTTTTTTGCTAGTGGCTCAGTCGCTGACAGTCGGATATAGTACCTCCCACGACCCCGGATGTCAAGGGTCGGTTAACCTTTTCGGCTTATTAGAAGCTAATTGCAGTTCCAGCACGTCTTAAATCTTTTGGCGCCTCCGATTAGGAGTCAGAAGACGCTTCGCTTTGGGAGACGCTTCGCTTGGGGAGACGCCTTCGGCTTGCTTGGGAGTCGCGCTTCGCGCTTGGGAGACGCGCTCCGCGCTTGGAAGTCGGCCTCCGGCCCGGAAGGCGGGGATCGATGCGAGGGCGTAAGCGTCTCCCCAAGCGCGAAGCGTCTCCCAAAGCGAAGCGTCTACCCAAGCGCGAAGCAGCGTCTTGATTACGCTTGTTTTGCCTTCACCCTTAGTTTGTGAAGCATGCGGCCAATATCGTCGAGATCCTCGTACAGGGATTTCATTTCCTCATCCGTTATATAGCCGCAGTCGAGAGACACGTAAAGATGGGATTTGGTTTCAGCGCAGGAACCCAAAGCTAGGCTCAAGGAATGCCCCCATTCACCCGTTCCGATGCGTGCAAACCCTTCGGCGATATTCGCCATGACTGACACTGAACTTCTTTGGATTTGAGACGAAAGCGAAAAGTCCCGTGAGAAACGAGAAGAGGAAGTGAGGGAGTAGACGTCTCGGACTAATTGCCGAGACCTCCGCCAAACAGCCAGATCCTCGAATCTCTCGGGTCGACCAGGCATACGAGAAGTCTCGGAACGAACGGGATCCATCCGACACATTTATACAGCAAAACTACAAAGTCCGTCTCCCAAAGCGCGCAGCGCGTCTCCCAAGCCGAAGGCGTCTCCCAAAGCGAAGCGTCTCCCAAAGCGCGAAGTGCGTCTTCCCAAGCCGAAGGCGTCTCCCAAGCGAAGCGTCTCCCAAACGCGCCAAGCGCGTCAATGCATTTCCCGATCCCCTAACATCAACTGAATCTGGTTGATTTGGCCTAGGTGGTAGACCATGTTCCAGTGGTGCATGCCGAGGACGTCGGCCATTGTCATTACTACTCCGCCGCCGAAGGGGAGAACCATCTCGTCTTCTAGCGCGCTGTCTGGAAATGCTGCGATGATCTGGCACAGGTCGGAGGTTGAATCGCGGGCGGCCCCGACGCACTTCTCAATAGTGTCGAAGCTCTGACGGATGCGGATCGCTTCTTTTCGGGCGTGCTCGTCGAACTCGGGAGGTTTGCGGTCCCGAACGATCGGAGTGAACCATCGACCCGCCGTCGCCACTTCCTGCATCTGACTGAGAACGGTGCGGGCGTCGCCCATGGGAACCCACTCCGCTTTGTCGGCAGGTACAGACATGGCTGCCCGGCAAACATCGTCTAGCGCCTTCTGAGTGGCCCGCACCACCTGATCCTGATATCGCATGGTGCGATTCTATCAGAACCGCCGACTGTGAACCTCTCGAAGTGAAATCGCCCCAAGGCGATTTGTAGCCGTTGGCTCCGTGCCAACGTTCAGAATCTGTACCGCTAGATCGAACGTAACGTCGGCACGGAACCGACGGATACACGCTTCGCGTACCATTGCATTCCAATCACCGGCTGTCGCCGGATCTATTTCGGAAAAATGCTCAAGCCCGCATCATTCCAGTCCGCAAGGAATCGTGTCAAACCTGCGTCGGTCAGAGGGTGCTTGAAGAGCATTGCCATGATTTTGAAAGGCATGGTTGCGATGTGGGCGCCGGCTTCGAGGGACTGAACTACGTGAAGCGGATGCCGAACCGATGCAACGAGGACTTGGCTCTTAAAACCGTAGGTGTCAACCATGTTGACGATTTCCCGCACCGCAACCATTCCATCGTCGGAAATATCGTCGACGCGTCCGACGAAGTTGCTGATGAAGGTTGCTCCCGCTTTGGCAGCAAGCAAGCCCTGAGACGGAGAGAACACCAACGTCATGTTCGTCTTGATCTCTTTATCAGTTAGCGTCTTAACCAATCGAATGCCTGGCTCGATGCAGGGCACTTTCACTACGATATTCGGATGCCAAGAGTGGATCTCCAGGGCTTCCTTGAGCATGTCGTCAAAGTTCGTAGCAACGACTTCGGCACTTATCTCGCCTTTCGGAACAAGCTCGCAGATCTTAAGGACGGTCTCCTTGAATCCCTTTCCAGATTTTGCGATGAGCGTAGGATTGGTAGTAACGCCATCCAAAATCCCCCACTCAGCAGCCTTCCTAACTTCCTCAACATCGCCGGTGTCCACGAATAGCTTCATGGGCGCAGTTTACTCAGTTGGCGCTTCGCGCCAGAAGTCGCCTTCGGCTCTTGGAGTCGCGCTTTGCGCTTGGGGAGACGCTTCGCTCTGGGAGTCGCCCTTCGGCCTGGGAAGACAGGAGACATTTTGGACGAGTTGACTCCTCCGCGCGCGATGTGCGTCTCCCCAGGCGCGAAGCGCGTCTCCTAAGACCGAAGGTCGACTCCCAAAAGCTCGAAGCGCCTACAATATGGCCGTGCCCCAGAGCCACTTCGACACCATTGTTGCTCCTATCACCGGCAGCCAGACGGCGGCGGTGGCTTGGCTTCGACTTTCGGGGCCAGAGGCTTGGGTCGTTGCTTCGCGTGTCTTCCCTTCTTGGCCGAGCGAACCGATATCCCACAAGGCTGTTTTCGGCGTGTACGAGCATGGCGACTCAGGACTGGCACTGCCATTTGCTGGGAACCATAGCTATACGGGCGAACAGGCGGTCGAGCTGTCTGTCCACGGGTCTACTGCGTCGGTCCGAGGCCTCGTCGAACTATGCCTCAAGGCCGGCGCACGCATAGCTGAGCCGGGTGAGTTCACGCTTCGCGCCTTTCTCAATGGCCGACTCGACCTTACTCAGGCCGAAGCAGTGCGTGACACCGTTGACGCCTTTACCGACGCTCAGCTCCGGGCTGCAAACCTGAATCGAAAAGGAGTGCTCAAACGCGAAGTCTCTGCGATTCGAGACCAGGTCATCAAGGTATTGGTTCAGGTCGAAGCTAGCGTCGACTTCAGCGAAGAGATTGGCGAACTGGACCACGGTGAAGCGGGAACCATTCTGTCTCGCCAAGTGCAAGCGATAGGCAAGCTGCTCGCTACCGCCGACACCTCCCGCATTCTTCGAAACGG
>Ga0206823_1084_pt2 | contig 24705 bp, 26 predicted proteins | sample Alteio_BWOrgCont_81_FD_152868 | JGI IMG/M metagenome (GOLD analysis project Ga0206823, IMG submission 152868) | Enriched cells from forest soil in Barre Woods Harvard Forest LTER site, Petersham, Massachusetts, United States -... | ecosystem: Environmental > Terrestrial > Soil > Temperate forest >...
AGCTTTGAAGGAGATGCATTTTTTCCCCTTGTTGATAAAAAGGAATGGAAACAGCTGAGCCGTGTTGAAATGCCTTCGGATGAAAAAAATAAATTCAGTTTCAGTTTTTGTATTTATCAAAGGATGAAAGGATAACGAGCATCTGATTATAACAATGAACATTGAAGAACTTCGGTCATACTGCATTCACAAAAAGGGAGTAACGGAAGGATTTCCTTTTGGCGAGCTTGTGCTTGTTTTCAAAGTATTGAACAAAATCTTTTTACTTGTCAACCTGGATGAATATCCGCTTCAATTCAATGTGAAATGTAATCCTGAAACGGCAATCGAATTGCGTGAAACTTATCCCTGCGTTCAACCGGGGTACCATATGAATAAAAGACACTGGAACACGGTCAGTGTTGATCAATCCGTGAGTGATCAGTTATTAAAACAGTGGATTGACCACTCTTATGATTTGGTAGTACAAAGTCTACCTACGTGCCACCCGGGCTGACGGGTCACTACGATGTTTAATCTGTTGCTGAGGGGTCTGAATTTTTCGGGTATGGATTCGTAATTTTTGCGTCCGGTAATAATACAGTGGCCTTCGGTGATTTCCTTGAAATATTTCATGTCGGACGGAAGCCGCCAGATCAATTGATTTTCTTTGCCAATTACATTGTTTTCGGCGACTGCGGCTATGCTGGAAATGATCATTCAGACCGCGACTACAGCTTTGATATGCGGATGCGGATTGTAATTTTCAAGTGAAAAATCTTCGAATCGGAAATCAAAAATATTTTTCACCTCGGGATTGATTTTCATTTGCGGAAGGGGCTTTAAGTCCCTCGATAATTGAAGCCTGGTCTGATCCAGGTGGTTGGAATACAAATGAGCGTCTCCAAAGGTATGAACAAAATCTCCGTAAGCCAGACCACATACCTGTGCCACCATCATGGTGAACAAGGCATAGGAAGCGATGTTAAATGGAACACCTAAAAACACATCGGCACTGCGCTGGTAAAGCTGACAGCTTAATTTTTTATCAGCGACATAAAATTGAAAAAAAGCATGACAGGGAGGAAGTTTCATTTTTTCAATTTCTCCTACGTTCCATGCACTGACAATCAGCCTGCGGGAATCCGGATTTTTTTTTATTTCCTCCAGCACCTGACTTATCTGGTCGATGTGACGACCATCCGCCGTTGGCCAGCTTCTCCACTGGTATCCGTAAACCGGACCCAGATTTCCATCGGAGTCTGCCCATTCATCCCAAATGGAAACACCGTTTTCTTTCAGGTACCGGATATTGGTTTCACCCTTCAGAAACCAAAGCAATTCATGAATAATCGATTTGGTATGAAGCTTTTTTGTTGTCAGCAATGGAAATCCTTCCTGTAAGTTAAAGCGCATCTGGTATCCAAAAACACTCAGCGTACCTGTTCCGGTTCTGTCTGTTTTCTTAAGGCCATGTTCCATCACATGGCGCATCAGATCATGGTATTGCTTCATCAGGATTTTTTTCTGTTGTTCAACTCGTCGCGGATCTGTGAGGCACGCTCATATTGCTCTTCAGAAAGAGCTTTGTTCAATAGTTCCTTCAACTCTTCCGTCGATTTTTTCCGGATGTCCGTTTCTTCTTCTTTTCTTTCCGCCAGTGCAGGTTCATCCGTTGTCGTTGCAGGTTCACCCGCGGTCGCAGCCTCGTCTTCCAGCACTATGCCGGCAGAGGAAAGAATGAATTCAAAAGTATAGATCGGACATGCAAATCTTACTGCAATCGCAATTGCATCCGACGTTCGGGTGTCAATTTCAACTTCCTTTTCTCCATTATCACAAATAAGTTTCGCAAAAAAAATTCCTTCCACCAGGTTATAAATGATCACTTCTTTTACCGTCACATTAAATGCCTCTGAAAAACTTTTGAAAAGATCATGTGTCAGAGGTCTGCTGGGAGTCATTTTTTCCAACTCAATAGCTATGGCCTGTGCTTCAAAACCACCGATAATAATCGGCAAACGTCTTTTTCCTTTCGATTCACCCAACACAAGTGCGTAGGCACCCGATTGAGTCTGGCTATAAGATAAACCAACAATATCAAGTTTCAGTTTTTTCAGGAATGGCTTGATTTAAAGGTTTTTACTGATTGGATGAGTCTTGGTATTACTTCGAATGCATCGCCAACGATCCCATAATCCGCTGCTTTAAAAAAAGGCGCTTCCGGATCACTGTTGATCACAACAATGACCTTGGATGAGCTTACCCCTGCCAGGTGCTGTATTGCACCCGAAATACCTACTGCTATGTACAAATCAGGTCCAATGGTGATTCCTGTCTGTCCAACATGCTCGTGGTGGGGTCTCCAGCCAATGTCCGCAACAGGCTTGGAACAGGCCGTAGCTGCACCCAGCAAATTCGCCAATTCTTCAATCATGCCCCAGTTTTCCGGACCTTTTAACCCCCGTCCGGCTGAAACGACGCAATCTGCTTCTGTTAAAGGAATCTTGCCGGAAGTTTTCTTCACTTCTTTAACAGAAGTGCTGGGAAGACTTTCCTTGATCTGTGGACTAAACGCTACCACTTCCGGGTCAATTCCACTGTTTATAATCTGAAAGGAATTGGGTGTTAATGAAATGACTTTCACCCCCGTGTTAATCGTTGTATCTGTGAGACCTTTTCCTGAAAAACATTTCTTTTGAACCGTAAAGGGAGAAGTACTCACAGGTAATCCGATTGCGCCGGCCACCAGCCCTGCTTTTAACTTTGCGGATACGCGGCCTGCCAGGTTTTTTCCGGAATAGGTATTGGAGAAAACAACTACGGCAGCACTTTCATTTACTGCCGCTTCACTGACTACACTACTGTATACCTGAGCAGAAAAAGAATTTAATTTTGAATTTTTAACGTGAAGCACTTTGGAAGCACCGAACTTACCAAGGCTTTTTAAGTCTGCATCGGCAACTTCTCCGATCACAAGGGCTGTTGTTTTTACTGACAGTTTCTTTGCAAGCTCATTTCCATAAGAGATTGCTTCAAATGTCGATTTTTTAAATTTCCCTTCCCAATTTTCAGTAAATACCAGTACACCCATATTAAATTACTTTAGCTTCTGTGTGCAACAATCGGATCAATTCATCTGTATTATCGGCAGCCACCAGTTTACAAGCTTGCTTTACAGGCGGTAAATCATAATTCCCGGAGGAAGTTAGGTTGTCCGAACTCACCGGTTCACCCACCAACATTGGTTTAGTACGGGCTGACATAATGCCCCGCATATTTGGAATCCGAGGTTCTGCAAGCCCCTTTTGAGCACTGATGACCAAAGGCAACTTCCCTGCAATGACCTCCTTACCTCCATCTATTTCCCTTTCAAGTGTCACATCCGTTCCTGACAAGTCTATTTTTGTGACAACACACACCGAAGGAAGGTCTGCTAATTCCGCGATCATTCCTGCTACCTGTCCGCTGTTGTAGTCTATTGATTCCCTTCCGGTCAGAATTAAATCATATGCATTTTTTTTAACAAAATCAGCAATCTGAAATGCAACCTGATAGGCATCCGCAGGTTCTGCATTAATGCGAACTGCATCATCTGCTCCTATTGCCAGTGCTTTTCTGATCGTTGCTTCGTTTGCTGCCAAGCCCACATGGATGACCGTTACAGTGCCTCCAAGCATTTCCTTCAGTTCAAGTGCCCTTGTTAAGGCAATCTCATCATAGGGATTGATTATATATTGTACCCCTGCCGGATTTAGGGTTTTTCGATCAACAAAGCTAATTTTCGTAGTGGTGTCAGGAACCTGGCTGATACAGACTAAAAACTTCATACGCGAGAATCAATAAAAAAATATAAATAAAAGAGTTGCAAATTTAACCAATACAAATGGATAAAAAAAGGCTTGGAAACAGAAAAATCTTTATATTTGCGGGTAATCTCTACTTCCATTCTGATTTTTTAGTATTAACAAATTAAATACCTGAGAAACTATTAAACCAATTAAATCAGCCAAAAACGATGTTGCTTCGATGGACTATAATTCGGGACTTCCTCATTTGGTGCTTCCTGAATACGGACGCAATATCCAGCGAATGGTTGAATTCGCTGTTTCTGTTAAAGACCGTGATGAACGAAACAAAGTAGCGCAGGCAATCATCGCTGTAATGGGGCAGTTGAATCCGCATTTGCGGGACGTAACGGACTTCAAACATAAACTCTGGGATCATATTTTTATTATTTCTGATTTTAAACTGGATGTTGATTCACCTTACCCAAAACCCACAAGGGAGACCTTTATCACCAAGCCTGAACAGATAAGCTATCCATCAGGGAAAATAAAATACAAGCCCTATGGTAAGATCCTGGAAGGAATGATTAAAAAGGCCAAGGACTATGCTGAAGGAGAAGAAAAAACATACCTCATAGAGGTCATTGCAAATCTTTTAAAACGATCCTACCTTACCTGGAACAGGGATTCTGTAAATGATGAAGTGATACTGAAACACCTGGAAGAACTTTCTGATGGAGTTTTAAAACTACAGGATGTCACCAAACTGAATCATACAAATGACATACTTGCCAGAAACCGGCCCAAGAAATTCGGAGATAACAATAGTTCCGGAGGAGGAGGCAAACACGGCAAAGGCCACCGCCATGACAATAAACATGGGAAATTCAAAAGAAATAATCCCTACAAAGGAGACCGCTGACGATGGCTTCATTCGAAATTACCGGCGGCCGTGAGCTTAAAGGCGAATTAATTCCGCAAGGTGCGAAAAACGAGGCCCTTCAGATTCTATGTGCCGTCCTTTTAACTTCCGAAAAAGTTACCATCAGTAATATCCCTGACATTGTGGATGTCAACAAGCTGATTGATTTGCTGAGAATCCTGAAGGTGAAAATTGAAAAAACCAACAAAGAAGAATATTCTTTCCAGGCTGACCAGGTCAACATTGATTTCTTTGAATCGGCCGATTTTAAAAAAAGAGGATCTGAATTAAGGGGCTCCATCATGATTGTTGGCCCCCTTCTTGCCCGCTTTGGCAGGGGTTTTATCCATAAGCCCGGAGGAGACAAAATTGGCCGCAGACGCCTGGACACTCATTTTATCGGATTTCAAAACCTGGGTGCAAAATTCACCTATGACTCAGAAACGGAATGCTATAAGGTTGAAGCAAAGCGCCTGAAAGGCTCTTACATGCTTTTAGAAGAAGCATCGGTTACCGGAACTGCCAATATTATTATGGCTGCTGTCCTCGCTGAAGGGACGACCACGATTTTCAATGCTGCCTGTGAGCCGTACATTCAGCAACTATGTAAAATGCTGAACAGTATGGGTGCCAGGATTTCAGGTCTTGGCTCCAATCTTCTGAACATTGAAGGGGTCAATCACCTGAAAGGATGTTCTCACCGAATGCTTCCGGATATGATTGAGGTGGGAAGCTTTATTGGCCTGGCAGCCATGACAAAAAGTGAAATTACCATTAAAGGAGCGGGCTACGAACATTTAGGGATCATTCCTTCGACATTTCAACGCCTGGGAATAAAAATTGAACGCAAAGGAGATGATATATATGTGCCTAAGCAGGATACTTACGAAATAGAAACATTTATTGATGGTTCTATTCTTACCATTTCAGATGCCATCTGGCCCGGATTCACTCCGGATCTTTTAAGCATTGTGCTTGTAACAGCTACTCAGGCAAAAGGTACCGTCCTGATTCATCAAAAAATGTTCGAAAGTCGTTTGTTTTTTGTAGACAAACTGATCGACATGGGAGCTCAGATCATTTTGTGCGATCCACACAGGGCAACTGTCATTGGCCTGAATCGTCATCACAATCTCAGGGGAATTTCGATGACTTCCCCTGATATACGGGCCGGGGTTTCATTGCTTATTGCAGCACTTTCTGCGGAAGGAAAGAGTATGATTCACAACATTGAACAAATTGACCGGGGGTACCAGAATATTGACTTGCGCCTAAACAAACTAGGTGCAGAAATTATCAGAAAATGAAACAAAAAAAAAAATTAATCGGAATCATTGCTGTTGCCATACTGGCATTTGGCTTTATCAAAAGGGACTCCAGGCAATCTGGAAATGCAATCGGAACGGAGCAAGGAAACCTTGCTCCTGAATTAAAACTTCAGGATACCTCCGGAAAGTACCTTGCCCTGTCATCACTGAGGGGAAAAATAGTGCTTGTTGATTTTTGGGCCTCCTGGTGCGGTCCTTGTCGGATGGAAAATCCGAATGTAGTCGCGACCTATGCAAAATACAAAAACAAAAAATTTAAAGATGCCAAGGGGTTTGTTATTTACAGCATTTCACTGGATAAGGACAAAAAAGCGTGGATAAATGCCATTGCGCACGACAAGTTGAACTGGCCAACCCACGTAAGCGATTTGTTGGGCTGGTATTCGGCAGCTGCAAAAGCTTACGAAGTGACCGGAATTCCGACTAACTTTCTGATTGATGCAAGGGGAGTTATAGTGGCAAAATCACTCAGAGGGGAAGCCCTTGGAGCAGAACTTGAAAAATTAATTTCCAACTAAAAGGACTGCCAAACCTGCCAATTGGCAGGTTATTTGAGTAAGACGCTAAGAATCTTTAATAAACAGACTGAATCTTTAATTTAAACGTATGAAAACAGCAGATAAAGAATTAAAAGAGGAACCTCATGATCAAGATCAGAAAACGTCTCAAGCAAAGCAAGAATCATCCTCTTCACAAGAACAAGACGAGAAAAATGACAAGCAGGACGAGAAAGGCAATAACCTTGAAGCTAAAATCGCTGAACTGAACGATAAATACCTTCGCTTATATTCTGAATTTGACAATTACCGCAGAAGAACGGCTAAAGAAAAAATGGAAAGCATCTTATGCGCCGGAGAGGACATTGTAAAACTCATGCTCCCGATGCTGGATGATTTTGAAAGGGCGATTAAACTCAATGAAAACATTACCGATGTTTCCCATGTTAAGGAAGGGTTTAACCTCATCTACAATAAACTCCTGAATACCCTCACTCAGAAAGGCCTGAGCCCAATGGAACCTCTTGGAACTGTTTTTAATTCTGATTTGCACGAGGCGATTACCAATGCACCTGTTGCAGATGAAAAATTAAAAGGGAAAGTCATTGAGGTTATTGAAAAGGGATATTACCTGAATGGAAAGGTTATTCGTTTTGCCAAAGTAATCGTTGGAAATTAATCAAGCTGAACTATGTCTAAAAGGGACTTTTATGAAATACTTGGTGTACCGCGGAACGCAGGCGCAGATGAAATAAAAAAAGCCTACCGGAAGCTTGCCATTCAACATCACCCTGACAAAAATCCGGGAAACAAGGCAGCGGAAGAAAAATTTAAAGAGGCTGCTGAAGCTTATGAGGTTTTAAGTAATGCGGAAAAAAAACAGCGTTACGACCAGTTTGGGCATGCCGGTATGGGCTCAGGCGGAGGATTTGGCAGCGGAGCTGGAGCCGGCGGCTTCAGTATGGAAGATATTTTCAGCCAGTTTGGGGATATTTTCGGAGGTGGCGGAGGCTTTGGCAGTTTCAGCAGCGGTGGGGGCTCCAGAGGTGGACGGCGTGTTAACAGGGGATCGAATCTCCGGGTAAAGGTTAAGTTAACACTGGAAGACATTGTAAATGGTGTCGAGAAGAAAATAAAAGTTTCAAAATACATTCCATGTTCTTCCTGTCAAGGGACCGGTGCCCATAAAGGCTCCGGCCATTCCAACTGTGCCACCTGCCATGGAAGTGGTCAGGTTACGCGAATTACAAATACCATCCTGGGCCAAATGCAAACAAGCAGCACCTGTCCGACATGCGGAGGTGAAGGCCAGATCATTACTGACAAATGCAAAGTTTGTTTTGGAGATGGAATTGTAAAAGCGGAAGATGTGATTTCCATCCAGATACCAGCGGGTGTCGGGGATGGAATGCAGCTTTCGGTCAGCGGCAAAGGGAATGCCGCCCCAAGAGGCGGGATTCCGGGTGATCTGATTGTGGTCATTGAAGAAATTACCCATGATCAGCTTAAAAGGGATGGAACAAATCTGTACTATGATCATTATATCAGCTTCATCGATGCTGCAACAGGCACTAATATTGAAGTACCAACGGTCGACGGAAAAGCCAAAGTTAAAATTGATGCGGGAACGCAAAGTGGAAAAGTGCTGAGGCTCAAAAACAAAGGGGTACCTGATATCAATGGTTACGGCAGGGGTGACCTGCTTGTGAACATTAATGTCTGGACTCCACAGAAACTTTCGAAAGAAGAACATCAACTTCTTGAACAATTAAGAGAATCTGAAAATTTCAAACCAAATCCAAGCGGAACTGAAAAAGGTTTTTTTGAACGTATGAAACAATACTTTGAATAGTTCTGAATGTATCTATTTACAGCCAATAACATTTTCAAACGTTATGCCAATCACACTGCACTTGAAGATGTCAGCATCTCTGTAAGCAACAACACCGTCTTTGGTTTACTTGGCCCCAACGGAGCCGGAAAAACATCGCTCATCCGGATCATGAATCAGATCACAGGTCCCGACAGCGGTGAATTATTCTTTGACGGGGAAAAACTGAATCCAAAACATGTTTCTCAAATAGGATACCTGCCCGAAGAAAGAGGTTTGTATAAAAAAATGGAGGTTGGGGAACATGCCCTGTATCTGGCACAGCTCAAAGGAATGAAAAGGCCGGAAGCCATGAAGAAGCTAAAAATCTGGTTTGAAAAATTTGAAATGACGGGCTGGTGGAAAAAAAAAGTGGAAGAACTTTCAAAAGGTATGCAGCAAAAAGTGCAGTTCATCGTAACGGTTCTGCATGAACCCAGGTTTCTTATACTGGACGAACCTTTCAGCGGATTCGATCCCATCAATGCCAATAGCATTAAAAATGAACTCTTAAGACTGAAGTCAAACGGAACCACGATTTTGCTTTCGACTCATAATATGTCATCGGTGGAAGAATTGTGCGACGAAATTGCACTTCTGAACCGCTCAAAAAAAATTCTGGAAGGCAAGGTTAGTGAAATCCGCAAAGCCTACAGTACCAATACCTTTGAAGTGGAGTTCAAAGGAAATATTCTTGGTTTTACAAATGCAATGGGCGCTGGGGCTCAACTTTTGGAGCAGGAACAAATGGGCGAAATCTGTAAAGTAAAAATTAAACTGTCCGGGGGAAACACACCCAATGACCTGCTTCATTCCGTGATGAATGTTTCACAGATCAGAGGATTAAGAGAAATGATTCCTTCCATGAATGATATTTTTATTGCAAAAGTAAATGAATAAAATTTTATTGATCATACAAAGGGAATATTTGACAAGGGTCAAAAAGAAGTCATTCATTGTAATGACATTATTGGGACCCATCCTTATTTCCGGGATGATGATTGTTCCAATCTGGCTGGCTACAAGGGATCACGAGGAAAAACAAAAAATTGAAGTGGTAGATGACAGCTATTTGTTCAGAGACAGCATTCCTCAGAATAAAAATTTAAAATTTGTTTATACAGAGAAATCCCTGGATTATACTCAGGATAACTTTTTTAAAACCGACTTCACTGCCATTTTGTACATTCCTTCCAATATTCTGTCAGGAGGTGGGACGGTAAAGATTTTTTACAAGGAACCTCCGGGAATTGCAACGGAGGAATATATTAAGTCTGGAATTGAGGAAATGATCTACAATTTCAAACTTCAGAAATACAATGTGGATTTAAGCACTCTTAAAAATGCCCAGACATCCATCAACCTCGTTACTGAAAAGATATCAGCAAATGGCACAACCGAAAAAACAAGTACAACCACGCAAATGGGTGTCGGTTTTATACTTGGAATATTAATTTATATGTTTATTTTTTTGTACGGTGCCCAGGTCATGCGGGGTGTCATTGAAGAAAAAACCAACCGCATTGTGGAAGTTATTATCTCCTCTGTCCGGCCATTTGAACTGATGATGGGAAAAATAGTAGGCGTTGCTTTGGTTGGCTTGACACAGTTTCTTTTGTGGCTGGTATTGACAATTTCAATCTATACCGTCAGTCAAAACATGCTTTTCAGCACCATCAAAACGGAAGCTTTTCAAAAAGAACAAATCAAGGAAGAGGTTTTCAAGAAAGGAACTAACCTCGATGTTGCCAGATTGGATAAGCCTGGAAAACATGGTATTAAAGCTTATGAAGCATTGGAAACATTCAGCTCCATTGATTTTACATCGATCGTCCTGTGTTTCTTATTTTATTTCCTGGCAGGTTACCTGATGTACAGTGCTTTATTTGCTGCGATAGGAGCCGCAGTTGATTCAGAAACCGACGTTCAGCAATTTATGCTTCCCATTACAATTCCATTGGTCCTTTCGTTTGTAATTGCCCAGGCAATTGTTAAAGAACCGAACAGCACACTGGCCTTCTGGTTTTCCATCATCCCATTAACCTCTCCCGTCATTATGATGGTGCGCCTTCCATTCGGAGTTCCTGTGCTCGATCTGACCTTGTCGATGATTTTTCTTGTGCTGGGGTTTATTTTCACTACCTGGCTCGCCTCCAGAATCTACAGGACAGGAATTCTAATGTATGGAAAAAAAGTTTCTTACAGAGAGTTATGGAAGTGGATATTCTATAAATAATCAGCCGAAACAAAGCCATGAATATCGCTGTCATAGACCTGGGTACAAACACCTTTAATCTTCTTATCGCTGAAATATTTCCGGATGGGAAATTCAAAATCATTTACTCAAATAAATTGTCTGTAAGGCTTGGAAAAGAAGGAATCGGGAAGAATCACCTCCACCCGGAGGCAATTGACCGGGGACTCAAGGCATTGTCTGAGTATAAAAACATTATCAACCAGCATCAGATCAATGACATACATGCCATTGCAACTTCTGCTATCAGGGAGGCTGTCAATGGAACGGATTTTATCGAAAAAGCCAGGGAATTAGGATTCACTGTTTCTGTCGTATCGGGTGAAAAAGAAGCGGAACTCATTTACAAGGGTGTACAGATGGCGCTCCATATCGGAGAAAAACCGACGCTCATTATGGACATTGGCGGTGGAAGCACTGAGTTTATCATTGCAGATTCGAAAAAAATTTACTGGAAAAAAAGTTTTTTACTGGGTGTAACGAGACTCCTGGATAAATTCAAGCCATCCGATCCGATTACCCGTAGCGAAATTCATCAGCTGTATGGTTACCTGAAGGAACAACTGAGACCCCTGAAGGAAGCCTACAAACAATTTCCGTTTATTGAACTGATCGGATCTTCCGGTTCATTCGATTCATTTGCAGATATCATCGAACACCGCCATGAAGTTCAACCACCAATACGAAAAAAAACAGAGTATGAGTTTAATTTTGAACAGGTGGATGTACTTTTTGACGAACTGATTCGTTCAACCAAAGAACAACGGCTTAATGTCAAAGGCCTTATTAAAATGCGCGTCGATATGATTGTGATGGCAGTGCTGCTTACAAAATTTATCCTGGACGAATATGAAATAAGCAAAATGAGGCTTTCTACTTATGCCTTGAAAGAAGGTGTGCTCAGTCAATTTATAAATAAAAAATAACATGGCGAAGATTCTCATTATTGATGATGAAAAAAGCATACGCAAAACCTTGCGGGAAATTCTGGAATATGAAAAGCATATTGTAGACGAAGCGGTGGATGGGATGGAGGGATTTGGAATGGCCCAAAAAGAGAACTACGATGTCCTCCTTTGTGACATTAAAATGCCAAAAATGGATGGTCTTGAATTATTAGACAAAATTATTCAGGCGAACATCGAAACTCCTGTTGTAATGATTTCCGGACATGGTACCATTGAAACGGCTGTAGAGGCTGTTAAAAAAGGTGCATTTGATTTCATTGCCAAACCACTTGACCTGAATCGTCTTCTTGTCACAATACGAAATGCGATGGATAAGTCTCACCTGGTGACGGAAACCAAAGCACTGAAGAAAAAGGTCAGCAAAACGGTTGACATGATCGGAGCATCCAGGGTGATTATACAGATTAAAGAAATGATTGAAAAGGTGGCTCCGACAGAAGCACGTGTTTTAATTACAGGTGAAAATGGTTCCGGAAAAGAACTGGTGGCCAGATGGATACATGCTAAAAGTAACCATTCCCCCGGACCTCTGGTGGAGGTAAATTGTGCCGCGATCCCTTCTGAATTAATCGAAAGTGAATTATTTGGTCATGAAAAAGGGGCATTTACTTCGGCCATCAATCAACGCAAAGGAAAATTCGAACAGGCAGAAGCAGGCACTTTGTTTTTAGATGAAATAGGCGACATGAGTTTAAGCGCACAGGCAAAGGTATTGCGGGCCCTTCAGGAAAATAAAATAATCAGGGTGGGAGGAGAAAAGGAATTTAAAGTAAATGTCAGGGTGATAGCTGCTACCAACAAAGATCTCCGGAAGGAAATTGAGAAAGGCAATTTCAGGGAAGATCTTTATCACAGGCTGAGCGTCATACTTATCCATGTCCCATCGTTAAATGACAGAAAAGAAGACATTCCTTTGCTTGCAGAACATTTCGTCAAACAAATCTGTGATGACTATGGGATGCCGCCGAAATCTTTTTCCAGGGAAGCAATAAAAGAGCTTCAAAAAATAAACTGGACTGGTAATATACGTGAATTTCGCAACGTAATCGAACGGCTTATTATACTCTGTGAAAAAATCATCACAGACGCCGATGTAAGAGCCTTTGCAAGACCCATTGGAAATCAAAGTTAAATGAATGGGTTCAGAAGCAGACCCGACTCCAGGAGTTTTTTCAGATAGGGGGAATAAACCACTTGCTTCAGGACATCGATGTGTCCTGTATGATGGCAATCACTTCCAATGAAGCGGACAAGATTTCTGTCAATTAATTCTTCTGCAAGTTTTCTGGAAGCAGGAGAGTAATAACCAGCCAAGGAATTAATGTTCAATTGAAGCTTAATATCATTATTGAACAAACTTTCAAATTTCCCAACATTGTCAAACCAAAATGGATAGCGCTCGGGATGAGCCAATACCGGTTTATATCCATTTGTCTGAAGCTTAAAAAGGACACGATCCAGGTTGTCGGGCTGATTTACATAAGAAATCTCAATTAAAACATAATTATCCCCAAACGTCATTAATTTTTCCTTGTCAATTTTGTTTTCAAATTCATAATCAACGTAATATTCCGCTGCAGCGCCTAGCTCAACCGGAATACCTTCCATTTTTAACTGATGCCTCACCTTTTCCAGTCCTTCCCAAATAATTTCCGGTGTATTTCTGTAAAAATCACCCATAATATGAGGGGTAGTGATTATTTTTTTAATTCCCAGATTGTAAAAGTGTTTTATCATTTCGACTGAATTCTCTACGGATTTTGATCCATCGTCGATTGCAGGAATAAAATGAGAATGAATATCACACTTAATTACTGAAAGATCTACAGGATTTGAAAGCTTTTTAGGAGGAAAAAGATTTTTGAAAAATTCCAATTTATTCAGAAGTTGAATGTATCCCAAAATTACGAATAAACCATTGAAGTGTGATTTGTAACCCATCCTGAATGTGAACGGCTGGATCATACCCCAGGAAATGCCTGGCTTTTGAAATATCAGCAAGAGAATTGCGGATGTCCCCTGCCCTTGATTCTCCGTAAACGGCATTGACCTGAGATCCCGATTTATTTTTCAGGATACTGAACAATTCATTAACAGATATTTTATAGCCGGTAGCAATATTGTAAACTTGCGTTAATGCATCCTTGTTGGCTGTAAACATACTTTTAATATTACCTTGAACAGCATTTTCCACAAAGGTAAAATCCCTGCTTTGCTCACCATCCCCGTTGATTTGCGGGCTTTTATTTTTCATTAAAGCATTCATAAATAAGGGAATGGCTGCTGCATATTCGCCTTTGGGATTTTGCCTGGGTCCAAAAATATTAAAATACCTTAATCCTATAATTTCCATGTGGTAATTGCGCGCAAATACTTCTGCATAGAGTTCATTCGCTCTTTTGGAGACTGCGTAAGGAGATAAAGCATTGCCAATTTCAGCTTCGACTTTAGGCATTTTAGTGCTGTCTCCGTACACCGAAGAGGAACTTGCAAAAACAAATCTCCTGACACCATTTTCCTTTGCAGCCACCAGCACGTTCAAAAATCCATCCACGTTAACCGAATTTGTTGCGACAGGATTTTTCAGCGATCTGGGTACTGAACCAAGAGCAGCCTGGTGGAAAACATAATCAATCCCATTGCATGCTTTTGTGCAATCTTCCGGATTGCAGATATCTCCTTTTATAAACTCGAAATTAGACAGGTTTGCATAAGGTTTTATGTTATCTTCAAATCCGGTCGAAAGATTATCCATGACCCTCACCTTTCCTGCATTGTATTTCAGAAGGTATTCAACAATATTAGAACCTATGAATCCGGCCCCGCCCGTAATCAGAAATGAAAATTCAGAAATATCATTTGTATGAAAAGGTCTTGCGTACATTTACCTGCTTTGGTACTGCTTTTCATAATAATGTTTATAATCTCCTGACGTAACATTCTTAAGCCAGTTTTCATTCCCGAGATACCAATCCACTGTTTTTTCCAATCCCTGCTCAAATTTCACTTCGGGAATCCAACCTAACTCATTTTTTATTTTTGAAGCATCAATGGCATAGCGTAAATCATGACCTGACCTGTCCTTGACAAAGGAAATCAACCGGGCGGATCCACCCTGAGGACGATTTAATTTTTTATCCATAACAGAACACAGCAATTGAATCAAATCAATGTTTCTCCATTCATTGTGGCCTCCTATGTTGTAGGTTTCCCCCGGCACACCCTTGTGAAAAATAAGGTCAATCGCCCTGGCATGGTCTTCCACGTATAACCAATCTCTGGTATTCTCACCCTTTCCGTAAACCGGAATTTCTTTTTGATGAACGATGTTGTTTATCGCCAGGGGAATCAGTTTTTCAGGAAACTGGTAGGGACCGTAGTTATTGGAGCAATTGCTTATAACAACAGGTAAGCCATAGGTATCGGAATAGGCACGGACCAAATGGTCTGAGCTTGCCTTGGAGGCTGAATAGGGACTATGAGGCTGATAGGCGGTCTTTTCTGTAAAGAGACCACTTGCGCCCAATGTGCCATAAACTTCATCCGTTGAAATATGATAAAAAATATGTTTACCCGAAAGAGAATGGCCCAAGGTCGGTTTCCATTGTTTACATACTTCATTCAATAAATTTACAGTTCCCAGGATATTGGTTGATACGAACTGCATTGGATTTTCAATAGACCGGTCAACATGAGATTCAGCAGCCAGGTGAATAACGTCGGTAAAAACATACTTATCAAACAGGGCATGAATAAAATCGCTGTCAACGATATCGCCTTTCACAAATTTATAATTCGGCGCATCTTCAATGTCAGCAATATTTTCGAGATTTCCAGCGTAGGTGAGTTTATCCAGATTCAGAATGAGGTAATCAGGGTATCTTTTTACAAAAAGCCTGACAACATGTGATCCGATAAATCCGGCTCCTCCGGTTATTAAAATTGTTTTATTCTTCATACGTGCAAAATCATAAACTCCAATAGGAAATGTTTTTTATTTTTTTTCTGAATATTCCTTTGACATCCACTAAAACGCCCCCTTTTGATAAGATGGAGTTAAAATAGCCTTCGTCCAAGCCAAGGTATTCCTTATGATTCACAGCAACAATGACCGCATCATATCCCTTTCCGGGTTTTTTAACCAACCCAAAACCATATTCCTTTTTTAATTCTTCGGAGGAAGCATGAGGATCAATCACTTCAATTTTCACACCAAATGATTTTAGTTCCTTGATTATATCAACAACTTTTGAATTTCTTATGTCTGTGACATTTTCTTTAAACGTAGCGCCCATAATCAATATTACGGATTCGTTCAGATTTTTTTTGTTGGCCGTAATTTTTTTGATCGTGTTTTTAGCTACATAAAATCCAATTGAATCATTTACATAGCGTCCTGAATTAATGACACGCGCATGGTAGCCTAGCGATTCTGCTTTGTAGGTTAGGTAATAGGGATCTACGCCTATACAATGTCCTCCAACAAGTCCCGGGTAAAATTTCAAAAAATTCCATTTTGTTCCCGCCGCTTCCAAAACATCATAGGTGTTAACTCCCATCCGGCTGAAAATAATGGACAACTCATTCATCAAAGCAATATTTACATCCCGTTGCGTGTTCTCTATTATTTTCGCTGCCTCCGCCACTTTTATAGTAGGAGCTTTAAAAACCCCTGGTTCAATAATTAATTTATATACTTCAGCAATCACATCAAGGGATTCAGTATCGCAGCCTGAAACAATTTTCAATATTTTGGTGATTGTATGTTCTTTGTCACCTGGGTTTATGCGCTCGGGTGAATAACCCACCTTAAAATCCGTTTTAAACTTTAGCCTTGATCTTTTTTCCAGGATGGGAATGCAATCGTCTTCTGTGCAACCGGGGTAAACGGTTGATTCATAAACGACATAATCGCCTTTCTTCAAAACCTTTCCGACCGAAGTAGACGCACCAATCAAGGGTGCTAAATCAGGAAGATTATGCTCATTAATAGGGGTAGGAACGGCAATAATAAAAAAACTGGCCTGCCTTAGAACTTCCAGTGAGGAAGTAAACGTCACGTCACAACCCCTGAAGTCATTTTTCGAAAGTTCGTTGCTTGGATCGACTCCCTGTTTCATTAAATCGACTCGTTTTTGATTAATATCAAAACCGATCACCGATATTTTTTTAGCAAATGCCAGGGCAATGGGCAAACCTACGTAACCAAGCCCTATTACGGCAAGCTTGGCATTCTTGTTTTTAAGTTGTTTATACATCAATTATGTCTTCAGATTGGTTTTTCGCAATGAATAGATTCGCTCAATTATGTCAACTACTTTCAATCCATCTTCCACATTCGTATTGCTTTCATCTCTCCCTTTCAAGGTATCCACTACATTTTGAATGACCAGATCGTGGTTGTTCGCAGAACCTTTGTAAACTCCGTAATCATTGGCAGGACGTACCGGAGACAAAACAGGCAGCGTGTAATTTTTAATGTGGCAATATTCAACCTTTTCCATATACTGGCCTCCAATTTTCACACTTCCATAGCTTCCAATAACAGTCATACTACTTTCGAGGTTGACATCCCAAACGGAGGTAGAATAATTGAAGATTCCCATTCCCGTTTTGACAAAATTGAAATTGACAATTCCACTGTCTTCAAATTGAGTCAGGTTTTTATGGTTAAAATCATTAAATTTAGCCTGAATATCCTTAATATCTCCAAACATCCAGAATAAAGTATCAATAAAATGAGAAAATTGAGTAAATAACGTTCCCCCATCCAGATTCTGACGGCCTTTCCAGGAATCTTTTTTATAATACCTTTCATCTCTGTTCCAAAAACAATTTAGCTGAACCAGGTAAATGTCACCAAGGATATTTTTATTCAAAAGACTTTTAAGCCAGACGGAAGGAGGAGAATAACGATTCTGTGCAACGCAAAATACCTGCCGGTTTTTATTTTTGGCTTTCTCTATTATTCTTTTACAATCAAGTGTTGACAGCGCCATTGGCTTCTCACATATTACATGCTTGCCGGCATCCAGGGCCATCAGAGAATGCGACGTATGAAATCCGTTAGGTGTGCAAATATTTATCACCTCAATTTCAGGATGATTGGCAAGCATTTGTTCCGCAGAATCATAATAATTTTCTTCGATGCATGTGTTTCCTGTATTTTCTACAGGCAGAATATCGCAAACAGCAATCAGTTCAGATTCAGAATTGCGACGAATCATTTCAGCATGGCGCTTGCCAATATGCCCTTGCCCAATCACCGCAAATTTTATTCTCTCCGGCCTGGTCATTTGATTTTACGAACAATTCCCCCTTCCAATTGATACTTTTCCCCGCTTTCGCTGCAAATTGCTATTCCTTTCAGGTCGAAAGATAATTTGTGACCGTATTCACTCATCCAACCAGACTGCCTTGCTGGATTTCCAATAACAAGGGCGTAGGATGGAATATTTTTTGTAACAACCGCCCCTGCTCCAATGAATGCGAATGCACCAATTTCAATCCCGCAAACAATCGTTGCATTTGCTCCCAACGTAGCCCCTCTCCCAACTCTCGTCCTGGAAAACTGTCCTTTCCGGTCAATTCTGCTCCGGGGATTTCTGATATTTGTAAAAACCACGGAAGGCCCAAGAAAGACATCATCCTCACAAATTACTCCGGAATAGATTGAAACGTTGTTTTGAACCTTCACATTTTTCCCTAAAACTACTTCAGGAGAAACAACCACATTTTGTCCAATATTGCAATTTTCACCGATTACACAGTTTGACATGATGTGTGAGAAATGCCAGATTTTAACATTTTTTCCAATTTCACACCCTTCATCAATGACCGCGGTACTATGTGCAAAATATTCTTTGTCCATAAAATTAGAGTACAAATATACTATTTAGGGTTGTATCTTTGCCTATTAAACGCAGGGATGGAAACCGTTCGGATTTCAGTAGTTTCTTATTTAAATTCAAAACCGTTTCTTTTTGGAATAGAACAGTCCAATGAACTGAAAGGGATAAAAATATCCCTGGATAACCCCGCTGCATGTGCAAAAAAACTGATGGAAGGCATTGTTGATATAGGTCTTGTTCCCGTTGCAGTGCTACCCAGGTTAAAAAATTACGAGATCATCAGTGATTACTGTATTGGCTCCATAGGTCCTGTAACCTCTGTTATGTTGTACAGTGATGTTCCGCTAAGCGAAATTTCAAAAATCTGGATGGATTATCAATCAATGAGTTCCGTCGCGCTGACAAAAATCCTTGCAAGAAAATTCTGGAAAATAAATCCTGCCTGGCTTTCTGCTGAAGACGGCTTTGAAACTAAAGTTAAAGGCTCTACTGCTGCCGTGGTCATCGGAGACAGAACGTTCGAGTTAAAAAATAATTACAAATACGAATATGACCTTGGAGAAGAATGGTTTAAATTCTCCCATCTGCCTTTCGTTTTCGCCTGCTGGGTCGCTGCAAAAAAATTACCCGACTTATTTGTACTTCAATTCAACCATGCACTGAATAATGGACTAGGCGACTTAAAATCATTGTCTGCTGAAATAGCTTTGACTGGAAAATACAAAACGAACGTATATGAATACCTCAGCAAGCATATCAGTTATACACTTGATACGCCTAAACGCAGAGGTCTTGATTTGTTTTTAAGGTTAATGGAAGAATTGTCCATTTAATGGAGTTAAATTAAATGAATTGTATTATTTTATCTGAAATGTGTTATATTTATAATACCTATGAAAGTAACACCTGTTTATGTTTTCCTGTTGGGCTTCATTTTTGGATTTCTGAATCTTTCAGCTCAAAAATCAGCATTGGAAAACGCCAATGATAAAATCAGACAATTCAATGCCACAGGAGCATACAACCGGGGGGAATATAAATCAGCCATCACCTTATACAAAGAACTGCTGAATGATCGCCCGGGGGAAGGAGACTTTGCATTTTGGATCGGAGAATGCTATTTCAACATGGATGATATTGTTAGCGCACTCGAATATTTCAAGAAAGCAGAGCAAATCAGTTCGATCACAAAAACAGACCTGCATTTAGAATTGGGAAAAGTTTACCAGCTTATGGGAGAACTTGAAAAAGCCACTTCAGAATTCGAAGAATTTAAAAAACAAAATGCAGGCACAAAAGCGATTAAGGAAAGCGATGTCGAACATTTTTTGGGACAATGTTATACCGCCAAGGAGTTGATTGCAAATCCGCTTCCCGTCACCATTGACAATCTTGGCAGCATCATCAATACTGAATATGAAGACAAACATCCATCCATTACAGCTGACGGCAAAAAAATGATTTTCACCTCCAGGAGACCAAGGGAGAAGGACAGCCCGGTTGATAAAGAAGGCGATGGTAAATATTTTCAGGACATTTATGTGTCTCTGTGGGATACAGCAAAAAAAATGTGGGGTGATGCCGACCTGGTTCCCGGTTCAATCAATTCAGACTACAATGATGCTGTTTGCAGCATTTCACCTGACGGCAAACAAATTTTTGTTTATAGAAATGATCCGATTGAGGCGCGTGGAGGGGACATTTGGGTCTCCAAGATAAGTTCAACCGGAAGATGGGGCACGCCCAAGCCCATGGGAAGGCCAATCAATACGACCTATTGGGAAGGTGATGCCTGCCTTTCACCGGATGGAAATACCATTTATTTTACAAGCGAACGGAAAGTTAAAGGTGCAATGGGAAAAAGTGACATTTACATGTGCACCAGGGCCAGCAAAGGCGGAGAATGGTCAGATGCTGTTAACCTCGGGCCGGAAATAAACACTGAATACGATGAAGGCGGGGTATATATTGCGGCGGATGGCAAAACACTTTTCTTTTGTTCAGATGGCCATAATTCAATGGGATCCTATGATATTTTTAAGACCATAAAAGAAAATGGCAAATGGACAAAACCTGTTAATCTTGGCTACCCCATTAATACGATCGGAGCAGAGAAAAGTTTTATTATAACCACGAATGGGAAAACGGCTTATATTTCGAGTGACAGACAAGGGGGCTTAGGGGACGAAGACATTTACAAAGTAGACCTCAGCAACTACCCGATCTTGGAAAAAGATCCAGGCAAGGTCATTGCCGCAAAATTAAACCCGGGACTTTCTATTTTAAAAGGTACGATCATTAGTAACGAAGGAGCTTCTGCGCTTGCTGTAGAAATTAACATATACGATGAGAGCGGGAACCTGGCCGGAAATACATTGTCGCATGCAGAAGACGGAGGCGATTATTTCATTACCCTTCCTGGAAATAAAAAATACACTGTCAAAATACAATTAAAAGACTACAAATCCCTGGAAGAAACGTTTATGCTTCCTGCATCAAAGGATGGAAGCACTTACACCCAGGTAAAGGACTTTTTATTGTACAAAAAGCAATAATCTGGGTTCATACGATATTGACTTCTCTTTCCAGTTCAATTCCGAATTTTTTTTTGACGGAATCATTTATTTTCCGGGACAGGTCAAGTATTTCTTGGCCTCGTGCATTGCCATAATTAACCAGGACCAGAGCCTGGTCTTTATGAACTCCCGCATCTCCAACACGTTTGCCTTTCCATCCACACTGTTCAATCATCCAGCCGGCCGCTAATTTATAATGCGAGTTCTGGCCAGGAAATGAAACAATGTCAGGAAACTGTGATTTTAGCTTTTCAAAAACAGCTTTATCAATTTCAGGATTTTTAAAAAAACTACCTGCATTCCCTATTTTTTCCGGATCCGGCAATTTACTTCTTCTGATATTCATCACTGCCTGGGCAATGGACTGGATGGAAAGCTCCTTCACTCCCATTGTATCCAATTCCTTATCAATGGCACCGTACGTCGTATTAAATTTAGGCACTTTGTCGAGTTTCAATGTAACACTGGTAATGACGAATTGCCCCTTTAATTTATTTTTAAAAATACTTTCCCGGTATCCAAACTGACAGTCGGTCTTCGAAAATTTAATCATTTCATAATTATGAATATTCACCGTATCTAATTCCTCAAAAATATCTTTAAACTCAACGCCATAGGCACCTATATTTTGCAAGGGTGCTGCTCCCGCACTTCCCGGAATCAGTGACAGATTTTCAACCCCTGCATAATTATGGGCTATGCAATACATGACTACCCTATGCCAAGGTTCGCCAGCGCCTATTTTTACGAAATAATGCGTGTCGTCTTCTTTTAAAAGTGTTATGCCGCTCATGTTGTTCTTAAGCACCATCCCATTAAAATTTCCTGTAAACAATAAATTGCTTCCGCCACCTAAAATTAACTTGGGAATATTCCTGAATTTCGGTTCACATAGAATACTTCGAAGTACGGAAAATGAAAAAAATTCGCAAAAATACCTGGCATTCGCTTCAATCCCGAAAGTATTAAACTGTTTTAGTGAACAGTTTTCTATAATATTCATTGCGATAAAAGTAAAGCAATAATATTGATTATCCATATCTTCGCGCATTGAAAAAAGCAATCGTTTCTGTCATTAATGACCTCGCTACGGATCAGCGGGTAAACAAGGTTTGCGGCACGCTTCAAAAAACAGGATTTGAAGTTCTCCTCATAGGGCGGGAGCAAAGTGACAGCTTAAAACTTCAACCAAGGACTTATTCAACTCATCGGATGAAATTATTTTTCGAAAAAGGACCTCTTTTTTATTTATTTTTTAATATCCGTTTGCTATTATTTTTGCTATTCCACAAGTGCGATTTATTGGTATCCAATGACCTTGACACATTAATTCCGAATTATTTTGTTTCAAAATTGAAAAAAATCCCTTTGGTTTATGATACACACGAAATTTTTACGGAGGTTCCAGAATTGCAGCACAATCGATTAAAAAAGAGGATCTGGAAAGGGATTGAGAGAGTCCTTGTTCCCCGTCTTAAATACTTGTTTACAGTTAACAAGAGCATCGCTGACTGGTATCAAGTCCAATACCATGTATCAGCCCGAATCGTTCGCAATGTTCCGACCGCATCACTTCATTCCACTATTAAAAGCAGGCTCGAATTAGACTTACCGGTTGATAAACAAATAATCATATTGCAAGGATCCGGAATTAATATTGACAGAGGTGCTGAAGAGCTTATTGAATCAATGAAGTTTATTGAAAATTCCTTGCTTCTTATTATTGGTGGAGGTGACTGTATTCCTGAATTAAAAAAGAGAGTGATTCGGCTTGATCTGAAAGAAAAGGTACGTTTCGTAGGCAAGCTACCTTATTCTGAGCTGATGCAGTATACCCGAAATTCTGACTTAGGGGTAACATTCGATAAAAACACCAATATCAATTATTATTACAGTTTGCCTAATAAGCTGTTCGATTATATTCATGCCGGAATTCCGGTTCTTGCAAGCAGATTGCCTGAAATAGAAAAAATTATCAGGCATTATGACCTGGGTGATTTAATAGACAATCATGAACCCCGGCACATCGCTGATAAAATAGAGGAGGTCCTGAAAAACCAGGAACAAGTTAGAAAATGGAAAGAAAATACTAAACTTGCAGCCCGAGAGCTTGTCTGGGAGACAGAAGAGAAAGAGTTAATCAGCGTCTATAAAAATTTTATCTGAAAATTGAACAACCAGCTGCACATCATCACTTTTGACGTTCCATACCCTCCCAGTTACGGAGGGGTCATAGATGTCTATTTTAAAATAAAAAGCCTTCGTGAATCGGGAGTAAAAGTCCATTTGCATTGTTTTGAATATGGCAGAGCGATTGCAAATCAATTAAATGAGATTTGCGAAAGTGTAAATTATTATAAACGAAAACAAGGCTTTCATTACATGGCAAGCTCATTTCCGTATATCGCCGTAACCAGATCGTCAGAAGAAATGATGCAAAACCTGCTTAAAGATGACTACCCCATTTTATTTGAAGGCCTGCATTGTTGTTACCATATTACTGATAAAAGATTAGTAAACAGAAAAAAAATTGTTCGCACCCACAATATAGAACACGAATATTATGGAAACCTTGCCAAAGCGGAACAGAACATTATAAAAAAAAGGTATTTTTCCATGGAAGCAAGAAAATTGAAACGATTTGAAAATGTGTTAAATAAAGCGGATGCTGTTTTAGCCATATCTCCTTCGGACAAAAACTATTTGTCAAAAAAATTTAAAAATGTAATGCTTTTGCCAGCCTTTCACCCTGACGAAAATGTCAGACCTTCAGCAGGAAGAGGTTATTTTGCATTCTATCATGGAAACCTGGAGATTGCAGAAAATTATCAGGCAGCCATGTTTCTTATTAATGAAGTTTTCAATGATCTCCCAATCCCCTTGATCATTGCGGGTAAAAACCCACCGACAAAGATGCAGGAAGCAGCAAGACCTTTCAATAACATAACAATAAAAGCAAACATTACAACGGAGGAAATTTACATCCTGGTCAAAGATGCACAAATGAATGTATTGCCAACCTTTCAGTCTACAGGCATTAAACTAAAATTGCTTACCTCCCTTTTCAATGGCCGTTTCTGCATAGTAAACAATCAGATGGTAAACGGAACCGGTCTTGAAAGCCTTTGCATTATCTGCCCTACAGCGGAAGAAATGAAAAAGGAAATCGTTCATCATTTTGATTTGTCATTTGGGTCCCAAAATATCAGTAAAAGGGAACAGATTCTGATGAACACCTTTTCCAACAGAGAGAATGCAAAAAAAATCCTGAATCTTATCAAAGGATAACAGGTACATGCCCGTCAATTATTTCACCTTTCTCGCAACGAATGGAACGGGAGGGGAATTTTTTAAATATTATGAAGTCATGGGTCGCTACAATAACAGCACAACCAGTCCTGCTGATATCCAGCAATAATTTAATTATTCCCTCCGAAGTTTCAGGGTCCAGGTTACCTGTTGGTTCATCAGCCAGAATAACCTGCGGATCATTTAATAATGCCCGGGCAATGGCCACCCGTTGCTGTTCTCCCCCTGAAAGCGCATGGGGCATTTTGTGACCTTTTGTACCTATTCCAACTTTATCAAGAACGCCATGAACCTTTTCCGTCATTTTCAGCTTATCCTTCCAGCCTGTCGCTTTCAAAACAAATAACAGATTTTCAGCAACTG
>Ga0206823_1085_pt1 | contig 24169 bp, 26 predicted proteins | sample Alteio_BWOrgCont_81_FD_152868 | JGI IMG/M metagenome (GOLD analysis project Ga0206823, IMG submission 152868) | Enriched cells from forest soil in Barre Woods Harvard Forest LTER site, Petersham, Massachusetts, United States -... | ecosystem: Environmental > Terrestrial > Soil > Temperate forest >...
ATAGTAGTAGTTGGAGGAGGTCCTACAGGGGTTGAGGTTTCAGGTACACTGGCTGAAATGAAAAAGCATGTTTTACCCAAAGATTATCCTGAACTTGATTTCAATTATATGCAGGTTTCACTTATTGAAGCTTCAGGTAAAGTGTTAAGTATAATGTCTGAAGCTGCATCTACCAAAGCTGAACTATATCTAAAAAAGCTTGATGTGCATATACGAACCAATACAAGCGTAAAAGACTATGACGGTAAAACTATCTTGCTCTCCGATGGCACTACCTTGATTTCAAGAACATTGATATGGGCTGCTGGAGTTACCTGTAATAAACTGGAGGGTATTTCACCGGAATTACTTATTCGTAATAATAGAATTAAGGTTGACAGATATAACAGAATAGAAGGTGTAGGTAATGTTTTTGCCGTAGGCGATATAGCTTTTATGACGGAAGAAGCTTATCCGAATGGACACCCTCAAGTGGCGCAATCAGCTATTCAACAGGCAGAACGGCTTGCCAAAAACTTAAAGAACCTTAGCAATAATAAAGCACTTGTAAGCTTTCATTATAAAGACCTCGGCTCCCTCGCAACTATAGGAAAGAACCTTGCTGTAGCTGATTTACCCTTTGTGAAATTTCAGGGCTTTTTTGCTTGGCTGGTATGGATGTTTGTTCACCTTATGTCTATTGTCGGGATTAAAAACCGCATATTTATATTTATTAACTGGGCTTGGAGTTATATTACATACGATCAGTCTCTTAGGTTGATTCTACGTGCTAAAGATAAACCTCAGTAATTTCGAAGTGTCAGTTGATAGGCATGTCTGCCAGCCCATAAACCCATAATTCTTATTGCTGATGCCGGGGTAAAAGTTGGCGACAGGGTCCGTCTATATATATGCAATGTTGGATCTATACTGCTCAGCATGCCTCATACTATACTTAGCATTGATGCAAAGCTGGAGCAGCAATTCCCACATGCATAATAGATTTTTTATATTTGTGAATGCAATACGTTCAAGATGAAGCATGAATTTATTGGTAAACCAGTATTCATAGGTACATCTTTGTGGGAAATTACTATCCGGTTAGTTCCTGCCAATGAAACGGAAACTATAGCTATCCGAAACTTAGAGGTTAATAGAGCTACTGTAGCAGAAAGGGAATTAATCAATAACTATTTGCTTTTCGGAATAGCAGGGTGGTCGGTTCTTAGCATTAAAAGTCAGAATGCAGCTACCTTTAAATTAAAGGCAACTGAAGTTTGATTTGAGGTAACCTTTAACTATGTAAATGATGTAACTTTTTCCAATACTTCTATAATACCTAACGGAATTAATTGCCCCATCTTTGCGCTGTTAAATTAACAGTCAATAACAATTAAAAATAAACAAAATGGAAAGCACAGGTTCAAAGTCTGCTCAAAAGAGCAATCAAAAACAAAGTAATGGAAATAGAGAAAAATCAAAACCAAATGAAAAGCAAGGGTTACGTGATTTACTGGTAGATGAATTAAAACACATTTATTGGGGTGAAAAAGAGCTCACTAAAGCACTCCCAAAAATGATTGAAAACGCAACTGCGGAAGAATTAATTGATGCACTCACAGGTCACATGGAAGCAACCAAAGAACATGTTACCCGATTAGAGAAAGTCTTCTCTTCAATCAATGAGAAAGCGGAAGCTATAAAATGTGCAGCTATGGAAGGCTTGATTAAAGAAGCGGAAGGAATAATGGAAGAAACCGAAGAAGGAATGGTAAGGGATGCGGGCATTATTTCAGCAGGCCAAAAAGTGGAACATTATGAAATTGCAACCTATAGCAGCCTTTGCTCGTTTGCAAAGACTTTGGAAGAAGATACTGTAGCCTCTTTACTGCAAGAAACTCTAAATGAGGAAAAAGAAGCCGATGAAAAGCTTTCTGAAATTGCCGAATCAATGCAATTAGAAATGGCTGTTTAAGTCCTGATTAAAAAGAGAAATAATTCAAACTAACAAAAGGGACAAGAAAAAGAAAAGCAACCAGGAAGCAGACGTTAAGAATAAGAATAAAGGAACAAAAGGGACAAATCTTACTCTCGACAAGGCTCAAGGTAATCGTAGCAAACAACTTGAAGATAGGAAAAAAAAGTAATTTTTCGCCTATCAAACACGGAAAGCCTGAGAATATTCTCAGGCTTTTCTAATATTTCCAAAGGAATATCTTAGCTTTACAACTGACCTTTACTGTTTAGCCTAATTGAAAGGTGTGACTTATATAACTTATTCCTATGCTTATGTATGGTGTTCTACCAAATAAGGCCTCACCTTTGTAACTATAATTATTCAATAATCATTTTAAAAACTAAAACATGGAATCATCAAACAATCCCAGAAAAATAATTGGAGCATTATTATTGGGAGCTGCCGTGGGCGGAGCTTTAGGAATTCTATTTGCTCCTGACAAAGGTAGCAGAACACGAAAGAAAATTAGGGATAAAGGCGATGACCTTTCAGATACTATGCAAGAAAAATTGAATGACTTTTTTGAAGAAGTAAAAAAGGAAATTGAAACTGTTAAAGAAAAGGCCAATGATTTTATGAAAGACGGATCAGATAAAACTGATAACCATAAGGCAAACTAATTGCATTTAGAATTAATATTCTGGAGTGTACAACTTGATGATGCGGATAATTACATCTCGCTTGTAATTAATAAAACTAAATAAATGGAAACTGAGCCAAGTATAATAGAACCTCTTTTGGATAGAGCCGAAAGATATGGTAAAACGACTCTTGAATTAATAAAGCTAAAAGCTTTGGATAAATCAGCAGATATTACTTCCGGGCTGGTTTCCCGTTTATTCTTGGCAATTGTAGCCTCTATTTTTACAATTACTTTAAATATTGCGATAGCTCTTTGGCTTGGATCTTTACTTGGGGCAAGTTACTATGGATTTTTTATTGTTGCTTCATTCTATGGCCTTATATGTATTGTTTTATATTTTATCCATCCGATAATTAAAATTCGCATAAACAACCATATTATTGAGCAAATACTCAACTGATAAATCATGCAAAAAATAACAAATATAACGGGGTTAAAAAGTGCTATTCAACAATTAGAATATAAGAGCATAAATGAATTAGCTTTGTTAAAAAAGGAATTATTTAATACTTGCGAAAGCCTGAGACCTATTAATATTATTAAAAGTACACTTAAGGAATTCTATTCAGCCCCGGATTTGAAGGCAACTATCTTAAAGGCTGTTATTAGTATTACAACAGGATTTGTTGCCAGAAAAATATTCATTGGAAGAAGCCCCTCTATAACTACAAAATTATTAGGGTTTATTATGGAAAAATTAGCGTCTAAATAATAATTTAATGTCACGGGAAGCATATCCGATATAATAGTATAAATTAAAATGAAAAACATCAAACATTTCAAAATTAGCTTGTTTTTGGTAACTTTAATTACTGCGACTATGATAGTCCTCGTATCATGCAACAACTATGAAAATCCAGGAAATAATACGGGCAAAACAGGAGATGGTACCGGAACCGACAGCCTTCAAGCCAGAAAGAATGATACCGGAAGAGGCGCAAATAGACTTGACAAGCTCATTAATAAAAAAGGAGACAGTATAAACTAGTAATATATTCCTAACTTTGTATAACTATATTAAAAAAAATAGGACATGGAAACGATTCCTTCTAAACCGCAAGAACCTTCTACCCCTTTAGTCCCAATCAGGGTAAGAAATAGGTTCCTCACAGTTATCTGCATTCTTACTTTCCTTGGCAGCGGATGGGGTTTGATTAAGGCTGTTAGAACGTATGCTACAGCAGATTATGTTGCTAATATTGCCGGAGGAGCGATAAAAGGTGCCGAAAAACAAATAGACCAGCAAGGCAATACGCCTGACTTTGTAAAAAGTATAATGGGTTCACTTGCTGAGGACATGACCCCGGATTTTCTAAGAAAATTAGCTATTTTAGAATTTATATCCAACCTGCTTACCCTATCGGGGGCGATTCTAATGTGGAATCTAAAGAAAATAGGATTTTATCTTTATATAGTAGGGATTATTATTTTGGTGGGGGCGCCCTTAGCAATGGGTAAATTGGTGGGCGCCATTGGTGCAACCATTATCGGGTTTATCGGAGTTATTTTTATAGTGATGTATGGCGTAAATCTGAAATGCATGAATAAATCAAATGCGGTTTAGGACGATTTAGCAGCCATTTTGATTAGAGTGTTAAGATTTCCTCACGTAATCTTTTTCGAGTACTATGAGTATTGAAGCTAAACCTATAGTAACAAATATATGGTATTCTGGTCATGGTGGGGCATTATAAGTATCGCCCTGATAATAGTAGTATTAGGTAAAATTTTGCATGTGTGGCATAAAAGCAAATAGCTCTGCTATCGTAACCTGATGTCAAAGAAGAGCCTAAAATGATTTGATACCTCAACTTGTGAAGCGGGTGCATGAACTTTATGAAAAGTTAGGGCACGAAGAAGTCCAGGCTGTTGAAGAATTAGAGAAGAAAGAGCGGGAAAAAAAAGATGAACCCACTAAAAAAGCAATGGAGAAATGGGGCAACTAATTTCATTAATCATATTTATCACCATTTTATTCGGGATAATGGTAGTATTCCTATACAAAAGGAAATTACTGAAAAAGAGGTTGAGTCAAAAAATTCCGGAATTGTGGCGGGAAATCCTTGTAAAGAAAGTATTGTTTTATCAGCAATTATATGATCAAGACAAGCGCCTTTTTGAAAAACGTATTCAGCGATTTCTTGCTACAAAAAAAATTGAAGGTATAGATACTGAGATTGATGATTCTATCCGGTTATTTGTTGCTTCCAGTGCTGTTATTCCCACTTTTGCTTTTCCAGAATACAATTATCCCGGTGTGCATAGTGTGTTAATTTACCCCGGCAGTTTTGATGAGCAATTTCAAACTCAGCAATTTGAAGGCAGTAAAGAAAATATTATCGGCATAGTAGGCAACCGTTTTCAAAATGGAGTAGTAATATTATCTAAACCTGACCTTATAGCAGCTTTTGACGGATTGCCTCACAAATCAAACGTAGGTGTTCATGAGTTTGTACATTTGCTGGATAAAGAGGATGGAGTGATAGACGGGATTCCTGAACTACTGATGCAACACAAGTATGTGGGTCCTTGGCTGCACGAGATAAAAAAAGAGATGCGGAAAATTGAAACAGGAAAATCAGATATTAATCCCTATGCTCTTACTAATAACGCTGAATTTTTAGCAGTAGTAAGCGAGTATTTTTTTGACAGTCCCAAAAAATTTAAAACCAAGCATCCCGAACTTTACGAATTCCTTTCCACCATTTTCAATATAAAGAAAAATATATAAAATAAATCAACACAACAAAAATTATGGCATCACCAACTAAAAAATCAACCACTTTAGCTCTGGAACAACAAATAAAGCACATAGAGAAGGATATAAAGAGTCTCAAAGCGCAGTTATTGAAACCGCATTTACTTGCGAAATCACCGGAACAGGATTTGGAAATTAAAAGTAAGATAATTTATAAACAAAATGAGATGATAGAATTGCTGATAAGGCAATCAAAGAAGAATAGTAAGGGATAAAATTACGTTCCTTTGTCTCCTATTGTATAGATTAATAAATTTCAAGATGAAAAATTGCCTGTATCCCGGCTTTAAAACGTTATAGGATCAGATATAAAGATTACATATATCACAGACTTTTTAAGATGTGTGTTTACGAATAGTGCAAATAAAGAGGTAATGTAAAAAGAATCCATAATATCATTTGAATATATCACATAATAGTGTAATATATGTAATATTTCCCGGTAAATGTGTAATCATTTAAAAGATGAATACCTCCACTTTTGTATGGTTATTTCCATACAATCTATCATACCAGATACATGATTACAAACCGGCTTTCAAAAACTCTTACAACTGCATTAAATCTGCAAATGACAAAAGAAGCTCATGCCTCGCAAATATATTTATCCTATGGAGCATGGGCCGAAAGGCAGGGCTTCAGTGGTATCGCCAATTTTCTTTTCAGGCATTCTCAGGAAGAACGTAATCACATGATGAAGATGCTGGAGTATATTCTAAAAAGAGGGGCGGAAGCAGTTGTTACAGTCATTCCTGCTCCTCCCAAAAATCCGGAAAACATAAATACTTGTTTTGAAAAAGTATTTGAACACGAAGTAGATAATACAAAAGCCGTATATAAACTGGTAAAAATGAGTTTCGATGAAGAAGATTGGGCAACGTGGAACTTTATGCAATGGTTTGTAAAGGAGCAAATAGAGGAGGAAACTCTTGCTATGAGTTTATTGGACAAGGTAAAAATTGCCGGAAGTAAAAAGGAAAATAATACTGCGTTGTATTCATTAGATAGAGACCTTGAAAAAACACCTGATGAAGCTAAATCAGCGCAGGATGTAACAGTGGATAACCCGTAAATTTTCACTTGCCAGGTAATATTCTGTTTTATGCAGATGATGAAAATATTTATAAGCCCTATATAATAAAACAATAACATGAATACATTAAGAAACTTCCTAAATTATGGTCAGAGTTATTGGCTGGACAACCTCACGAGGAAAAAAATTATCAGTGGAGAATTAAAGCAACGAGTATCGGAACAAGGCTTACGTGGAGTTACGTCCAATCCCAGTATTTTTAATAATGCCATTGCTAATAGCAATGATTATGATGAACAAATTGCGGCATTAGCAAAAGAAGGCAAAACACCGGAACAAATTTATGATGCACTTACGGTGAAAGATGTGCAAGATGCCTGTGATATTCTGAATCCTGTATATGTTGAATCAAAAGGTACTGATGGTTTTGTTAGCTTAGAAGTATCACCTTATTTGGCCCGTGATGCCAATGGAACGATGCAAGAAGCACGTAGGTTATTCAAGGAGGTGGGGAGGCCTAACTGCATGATAAAAATACCCGGCACGTATGAATGTATCCCGGCGATTGAGCAAATGCTTTATGAAGGAATAAATATAAATATTACACTTATCTTTTCAATCGAAAGATATGTTGAAATTGCCCAAGCATATATTCGCGCTATTGCTCAAAGAATAGGGGAAGCTAAACCTGTAAACAGCCTTACTTCTGTGGCAAGTGTTTTCATTAGCCGGATTGATGTTCTCACCGATCAATTACTCAGCATACCGCTTGATATATGGCAGGAAAAGGAGAATAATCGTCCCGAGTCATTGGCGGGCAAGGCAGGTGTAGCTACTGCACGTTTAACATATCAACATTTTAAAGAAATTTTTAGTGGTGAGGGCTGGGAAAGTTTAGAAGATAAAGGCGCTCATCTGCAACGGCCTTTATGGGCAAGCACCAGCAATAAAGATCCATTGTATCCTGATCTTCGTTATGTAGAACCATTAATAGGAAGGGATACAATTAATACATTGCCCGACGAGACCATAGTTGCCTTAGCCGATCATGGAGTTTTAAAAAATGATACTATTGAAGAAGGGCTTGCAGAAGCAAAACAACTATTTACCAATTTTAAAAAAGTCGGAATTGATATTGATTTAGTAACTAGACAATTGGAAAACGAAGGCATCCAAAAATTCACCAATTCGTATAATAAACTGATAAGCAATCTTGCCGATAAAAGAATGAAGGCATTGGGCGTTGAAGCAGGCTCGCAGATAGTCAGTTGTGGCAAGCTGATGAAGGAAATAAATGCAGCTTATGTTTCTATGGACGAAAAGCAAATTGGAAGACTTCTTTTTGCGAAGGATCCGTACCTCTGGAAAACAGGCCCGGAACAAGTGAAGGAAATAAGTCACCGTTTAGGATGGTTGAATTTGCCTGATGATTTTACAAAAAATGCAGAACTATTAATTGCATTTACAGAAAAGATTAAAAAAGAAGGCTATACACATACAGTATTACTTGGCATGGGCGGAAGTAGCTTGTGTTCAGAAGTGGCTCGCGAAACATTCGGCACAGCCGAAGGATATCTGCAGTTGTTCGTATTGGATAACACAGACCCGGCAGCAATATTGGAATTAGAAAGAAAAATCAACATAGAAAAGACACTCTTTATAGTTGCCAGCAAATCCGGCAATACAGAAGAGACCTTAAGTTTCTTTCATTACTTTTACAATAAATTAGAAAAGAAGAATGCGCCTGGAAATAACTTCATAGCCATTACTGACAAGGGTACGCCATTAGTAAAAATAGCCAAAAAATATCAATTTAGAAAAGTATTTATCAATAACCCAGACCTCGGAGGACGTTATTCAGTTCTATCTGATTTTGGATTAGTACCTATGGCATTAATTGGTGTAGATATTAAAGCCTTATTGTCAAATGCTAAACAAATGGAAGGTAGTTGTAACGGAGTTCCTGTTGCAGCCAACCCTGGTATTAGCTTGGGAGTAGTTTTGGGCATTTGTGAACAACATGGGCGTGATAAAGTGACATTCGTTTTGTCTCCCTCTATAAGTTCTTTTGGTTATTGGGTAGAACAATTGTTAGCAGAAAGCACCGGAAAAGAGGGGCACGGACTAATTCCCGTAAATGGTGAATTGCTTGGTGCTCCTGAAGTATATGGAAATGATAGGATATTTATACACATGTATCTTCCTTCAGATAATAATGAAGCAGATATAGAAAAACTTGAAGTACTTGAAGGCGCAGGTCATCCCATAGTCAGAATAAAAGTGGCAAATAAAATTGCATTGGGTGGCGAATATTATAGATGGGAAATAGCAGCTGCTACTGCAGGGATAGTAATAGGTATTAATTCCTTTGATCAGCCCGATGTAGAAGAAAGTAAAAAGAATACAAGTCAATTGTTGGTCGGATGGATGAAAGATGGCGCATTCAAGAAATCGAATCCGCTTTTACATGTTGAAAATATTTCTATCTATGATGGAGAACAAACAAAAAAACTTACTTCAAACCATCATAAATCTGCTGGTGATTTCATCAACAGTTTTACTACGCAGGCAAAACCAGGTAATTATATTGCTTTGTTGCCCTACTTTCTGATGACAGATTATCGGACAAGTATTTTACAAAAATGGAGACAAAGAATGAGAGATGAGTTAAAAGAAGCCACCACGCTACTTAATGGTCCTCGTTATTTACACTCAACAGGGCAGTTACATAAAGGTGGCCCTGAGACAGGATTATACATTATATTGATAGGAGAGGAAGAAGAAGATTTACCAATCCCCAGCCAAAAGTTCGGGTTTGCTACTTTGCATCAGGCACAAGCGCTTGGTGATTTTCGTTCACTTATTGATAAAGGACGCAGGGTAATTCTTATTCAATTGGGGAAAGACATTGATGCGGCGCTTAATAAATTGCATCTATCCGTCAGAGGGCAACTAAATGGTCTATTTTACAAGAAAGAATATGAAAGGGAAAAAAATAACAACTCTGTTTCTTGATATAGGCGGAGTGTTGTTAACCAATGGATGGGGCCAAACGGCACGGAATAACACTGTTGCTTATTTCAAACTTGATAAGGATGAGGTGAACGAGCGACATCACCTGACATTTGATACCTATGAAGAAGGTAAACTAACACTTACTGATTATTTAAAACGGGTTATATTTTATGAAGAAAGGAAGTTCTCAGAAAATGATTTTACAAAGTTCATGTTCAACCAATCTCTTCCATATCCTGATACCATTGCATTTTTTAAAGAAATAAAAAGGAAATATAATCTCAAAGTAATTGCTGTTAGTAATGAAGGAAGAGAATTAAATGCATACCGGGTTAAAACATTTAAATTGAATGAACTATTTGATGCATTTGTTTCATCCTCTTATGTGCATCTCCGAAAACCCGATGTGGATATATTTCTTATGGCAGGTGACATTTCACAAACCATGCCTGAAAATTCTCTTTTTATTGATGATAGGCTCATGTTTGTTAAAGTAGCGCAATCGTTAGGCATTTGTGGAATACATTACCAGGGATTAGAAAAAGTAAAAACCCAATTGAAGGCATTTGGTCTTGCAGTTGAATAACAAACAATAAAATGATAGAGATAAAATATGAATATGGAATGATAGGGTTAGGCACAATGGGCCGTAACCTTGTTTTAAATATTAGCGATCATGGATACAGTGTGGCCGGATTCGATAAAGACACTTCACAAGTAGAACTTCTTAAAAAGGACAGTGCTGACAGAAAAGTGTTTGCAACATCAGCATTGAATGAATTTATAAAAGCCTTGAAAACTCCGAGAGTAATCATGCTGCTTGTGCCTGCCGGGAAAATTGTAGATGAAGTCATTAATGAGTTGAAACCCCTACTATCTGAGAACGATTTACTGATGGATTGCGGCAACTCGCACTTTACGGATACTAATACGCGGATAGAGCAATTAGAAAAATCATCCATTCATTTTATGGGAGTTGGTATTTCAGGTGGAGAGTCAGGTGCGCGTTTTGGCCCCAGCATTATGCCTGGAGGTACTAAGGAAGTTTATAAACGTGTTTCAGTTATGCTGGAGGATATCTCTGCAAAAGTTGATAAAAAGCCTTGTGCAACTTGGCTTGGACCGGGCTCCTCCGGGCACTATGTTAAAATGGTGCATAATGGTATTGAATACGGAATCATGCAACTTATATCAGAGGCTTACCACGTATTAAAGGTAGCAGGAAAGATGAATAATGATGAATTATACCATGTTTTTTCTAAATGGAATAAGGGAATGTTACAATCTTTTCTAATTGAAATTACGGCGGATATTTTTTCTCAGAAGGATGGAATGACAAATAACAGCCTTATTGATATGATTATAGATAGCGCTAAGCAGAATGGAACGGGTAGCTGGACTTCTGAAGATGCCATGAAATTGCAAGTGCCCCTTTCTGTTATAGACATGGCTGTTTCAATGCGCAATTTGTCGGCTTATAAAAAAGACCGTCAGGCTGCACAGCAAAAATTAGAAGGACCCGGATACAAATTTGAAGATGATAAGAATGAATTGGTCATTTTGCTGGAGCAGGCATTATATTTCTCTATATTAACGACATACGCTCAAGGCATGTCTCTGCTTCATGCTGCTTCTAAAGAATATAAATACAATTTGAATTTGGAAAATATAGCCAGTATTTGGAAGGGTGGCTGCATCGTACGTTCATCTATGTTAGATAACATATGTTCTGCATTCTCCAATCAGCCTGATTTGTCAAATATTCTAATGGATGAAAAGCTATCAATGAAATTAATGCAAGTTCAAATAGATACCCGTAAAATAATTCAAATTGGATTAGAAACAGGTATTCCGCTTCCGGGTATAATGACATCAATAGCTTACTACGATAGTTATCGGAGCGCATGGCTCCCTGCTAATCTGGTACAAGCACAACGTGATTATTTTGGAGCACATACCTATGAGCGTAATGACAGGGATGGAAAATTCCATACGTCATGGAATAAAGAGAGGAAATAATATGAAATCAACTGCAAAGACAAATCCCACGATTATTATTATTCTCGGAGCCACAGGTGATTTGGCCTGGAGGAAATTGCTCCCTGCTGTCTATAACCTCTATTTAGACAAGTGGATACCTGATGATTTTGCCATAATCGGAGTAGGTCGTGAAAAGATGGATGAAAAAGGATTTCAAAAGCATTTACACGAAGGAGTAGATAAAAATTCGCGAAGAGGAAAATCTAAAAAAAGTGAATGGGACAGTTTCTCAAAATGTCTTACTTATCAAATTGGCGAGTTTAATGCCAGTTCCACTTATTCAGGAATTGAAAAACAGATAAAAAGGCTGGAAAAAAAGTGGAAATTTATAGCTACCAAAATTTTCTACCTCGCTGTTCCGCCCAATTCATTTGAAGAAATTGCATTGAAGTTAGGTGCTTCAGGGCTCACTAAAGACAAATTACAAAGCCGTATCGTAATTGAAAAGCCTTTCGGGCATGACTTTGATAGCGCTAAACACCTGAATAACTTATTACATAGTATTTTCAATGAAAGTCAAATTTACCGTATCGACCATTATCTCGGTAAAGAGACTGTGCAAAATATTCTTGCCTTTCGTTTTGCCAATGCTATGTTTGAACCTACCTGGAACCGTAATTACATAGATAGTGTCCAAATAACAGTTTCTGAACAATTAGGCGTGGAGAATCGCGGGAATTACTATGAAACTGCTGGTGCACTTAGAGATATGATACAAAACCATTTACTTCAATTGTTTTGCCTGATTGCGATGGAGCCCCCTGTTTCTTTTGAAGCAGATGAAGTACGCAACCGCAAGGTTGATGTACTGAACGCCCTGCGGAAAATTCGCCCGGAAGAAGTTCATCAAAATGCTGTAAGGGGTCAATATGGTGCGGGGTGGATACAAGGGAAAAAGGTAATTGGATATCGCCAGGAACCGGATGTGAATAAAGATTCAACGAAAGAAACATTTGCTGCTGTAAAACTATTCATAGACAATTGGAGATGGCAAGGGGTTCCTTTTTATCTGCGCACCGGTAAACGTATGAACGAAACCATTTCCGTTATCACCATACAGTTCAAACCTATTCCTCATCAATCCTTTCCGGCAGAAGCAACCGGCAACTGGCAGCCGAACAGACTTATTTTGAATCTTCAACCGCACATGGGCATCCGTATACGTTTTCAGGCAAAACGTCCCGGGCTTAAAATGATCCTCTATCCGGTTGATATGCAATTTAACTATAACGAATCATATCATTCAGGAACCCCGGAAGCATATGAAACCTTGCTATTGGATATCATGGAAGGTGACTCTACGCTTTTTATGCGTGCCGACCAGGTTGAAGCTGCCTGGAAAGCGCTTATGCCAATTATCAATTCATGGGAAACTAATCCTTCTGTCAACTTCCCCAATTATGAAGCCGGTGTGCAGGGGCCTGAAGATTCAGAGGCGCTTATTGCAAAAGACGGACATAGTTGGATTATAATGCCAACAGAAAAAAATTGACAAAACCTCAAGAACATAATATAGAAGTTTTTCAGTCTATAGCGGCACTGAATAAAGCTGCTGCAGAATATATTATAGCAGTTTCAAACGAGGCCATTGTTGAAAGAGGCAAATTCACTATTGCACTTTCGGGAGGAGATACGCCTCAAAGATTATATGCACTGCTATCTGAAATGCCCTACAGTGAACAAATACATTGGAACAGGACTTTTATCTTTTGGGGCGACGAGCGCTGTGTTCCATTAAATGATAAAAGAAACAATGCTTATCAGGCAAAATCAATCCTGTTAGCTAAAACAGATATTCCATTAGTAAATATTCATTCTATTCCTGTTGATTTACCACCACTGGTAGCGGCAAGTACTTATGAAAAAGAACTGAAAGTTTTTTTTGGAAATGACCTGGTAAATTTTGATATTGTACTTCTGGGGCTTGGTGAAAACGGGCACACAGCGTCTCTATTCCCCGAAACAAAAGTAATTCATGAGCATGCGCAAGGTATAAGAGCAGTTTTTGTTGAAGATGAAAAAATGTTTCGGATTACCATGACTGCCCCATTAATTAACCATGCTAGGCATGTCCTATTTCTTATCACTGGAGAAAAAAAAGCCAAAATTTTAGGAAAGATATTTGATAGTGCTTCTCAGCATGATAAATATCCTGCACAGCTTATTAAGCCCATTCATGGAGATTTACTGTGGTTTGCCGATCAGGAAGCAGCCTCTCTCATTAAACAGTTCTAATATGACTTCGGCAGCTAATTATTTGTTTTTCTGGCAATTAATAGGATTTCAACATTATACTCCGCCCCGTCATCCATAAGCGTAATAGTTTTATCTTCCAGTAGCACTCCATCAACCGTAACAAGCATTTCATCGGATGACTGTTTTCGAATAAAAATAATATGATACATCGTTTTCCAATAACGATAATGTATTTTAAATGAATCCCATTCTTCAGGGACACAAGGTGCAAATTTTAATTTATTTCCCTGCTGCTGCATGCCGAGAAAAGATTCTATAATAAGTTGATACATCCAACCGGCGGAACCCATATACCATGTCCATCCCATGCATTTATATCAATATTTTCTTTTAGTTGCTGGGCTTCTTTCTTGTATTCATCGGCAAATGCTGTATCATTCTGTAAACGTGCAATTCCTTCGAACCGGGTAAGTATATCATAAAAGAAAAATGCCATCCACACACTTTCTCCTTTGCCTTCGTTACCTACTTTATCATACCCATCATTCCAGTCTCCTATGCCAATTAAAGGCAATCCATGTTGACCATAATTGAATCCATGTTTTATTGCCTGCACGCAATGCTGATAAAGTTTAGCTGATTTATTAGACTTTGCAGGTGTATCGTAATGCGATTCTTCACCTTGATTTAATTGTCGCCATTCTATAAAATTTACAGGCTCTTCCAGTATAGCAGAATCTCCCGTAGTTGTAATATAAATAGCGGTTACAAGCGGTAACCAAAGATAATCATCAGAACACTTTGTACGTACACCCTGCCCGACAGGTAGATGCCACCAATGCTGCACATCCCCCTCTTTAAATTGACGTGAGGTTGCAAGCAAAATTTGTTCACGCGCCAGATGGTGTACAACAGTATGAAGAAGCGATAATACATCCTACAACTGATCTCTGAAGCCAAAAGCACCGCCCGATTGATAATATCCACTGCGTCCCCATAAGCGGGAAGAGATTGTTTGGTAGGCGAGCCACCCATTGGTAATAATATTAGTGGCTGTATCCGGAGTTTCCACTTGTAGTGCTCCAATTATATGTTTCCAATATTCTTTTACTTTTTCCAAAGAATCATGTGCAGTCAAGCTTCCCCTGAATTGCCGGACAATTTCACTTGTATTGCTGAGACTTTTCCCCGCACCTTTAGAGTTATTCGTTTGGAAAAAGGCCTTCATATTGGATATGAGTTCATCTGCCCTAGGTATCAATTTCATTTTACTTTTTCTTTATTCTAATGCAGCATTAACAATTTCCTGCGCTTCATCAATAATTTTCTTTACATGCTCCTTTCCGGAAAAACTCTCTGCGTAAATTTTATAAATATCTTCCGTTCCTGAAGGGCGTGCTGCAAACCATCCATTTTCTGTTATCACCTTCACACCATTAAAGGATGCATTGTTTCCCGGTGCTAAAGTAAGAATGCTTTTTATTTTTTCTCCCGCTAAATCTTCATGTTTAATTTGAGAAGCTGAAAGTTTTTTCAATTTTTCTTTTTGTTCCGGTGTTGCTTTTGCTTCCATACGCTCATAAACAGGCTCACCCAGTTCTTTTGTAAGCTCATTATAAAGCACACCCGGATCCTTACCCATTTTTGCTGTCATCTCCGCCGATAGCAATGCCGGTATAAATCCGTCTTTATCAGTGGTCCAAACACTACCATCTAATCTTGAAAAAGATGCTCCGGCACTTTCTTCTCCTCCAAAGCAGAGTGATTTATCAAGCAGTCCTTCAACGAACCACTTAAAACCTACCGGTACTTCACAAAGTTTTGTCCCAAGTTTTGCGGCAATGCGGTCAATTAATTGGGTGCTGACAATAGTCTTGCCTATAGCTGCTGCTTTTGACCAGCCCGGACGATTTTGCAGGAGATAAGAAATAGCAACTGATAAATAATGATTGGGATTCAGGAGTCCTGCGCTTTTTGTAACAATTCCGTGCCGGTCATGATCTGTATCGCAGGCAAATGAAATATCAAAATGGTCCTTCATCTCAATCAATCGCTGCATGGCATAAGGGGAAGACGGATCCATACGTATTTGCCCGTCCCAGTCTACGGTCATAAAACTGAATGTAGGGTCAACAATTTTATTTACTACTGTTAAATCTAAATGATAACGTTCTGCAATGGGCTCCCAATAATGAACCCCTGCACCACCAAGCGGATCAACACCTATCCTCATTTTTGACTTTCGGATGGCATCCATGTCAATTATATTAACAAGGTCATTTACATACGTGTGTAAATAATCATGTCGATATGTAGTAGAAACATGAAGCGCTTTATCAAACGAAAGTCTTTTCACCTGTTGAAGTTTATTCTCCAGTAATTCGTTTGCTTTTGCTTCAATCCAATTGGTAACATTAGTTCCCGCAGGCCCGCCATTGGGAGGGTTGTATTTAAAACCTCCATCATCCGGAGGATTATGAGATGGGGTAATTACAATACCATCTGCCAACCCGGTTCTCCGTCCATAATTATATTGTAGAATAGCATAAGAAATAACGGGAGTTGGTGTATATTCATCTCCTTCTGCTATCATTACTTCTACTCCATTGGCTGCAAGCACTTCCATGGTGGTTGCAAAAGCAGGATCTGAAAGTGCATGCGTATCAAAGCCCAGATATAACGGGCCATCAAATTTTTGCGCTTTCCGGTATAAGCAAATAGCCTGTGTTATTGCAAGGATATGATTTTCATTAAAAGCATTTTCGAATGCAGAACCTCGATGACCGGAAGTTCCGAATGAAACACGTTGTGCAGGTATGGAGGGATCTGGTACTCCAGAATAATAGGCGGTTACAAGCCTGGGGACATTTACTAATATATTTTGTTCCGCAGGCTTTCCGGCATGAGGGCTTATTTCCATTAAGGTTTTAATTTTTCAAGTTCTGTAATTTTTGCGAGACGACGGGTATGTCTTTCAACATCTATAAATTTTGCTGCAAGAAAAATGGTAGTTAGTTCCCATGCAAGGATATTATTAATCACCCTCCCACCAAAACAAATCATATTCATGTCATCATCCTCTACTCCCTGGCGAGCTGAAAATTTTTCATGAATCAGACATGCCTTTATACCCGCCACTTTATTTGCCACAATAGATGCTCCAACACCACTGCCGCAAATGGCAATACCCCGGGCAATATTGCCACCAGCTATTGCATGTGCAAGTGGAATTACATAATCAGGGTAATCATCACCTGGTTTCTGCTCACTGTTGCCAAAGTCGGTTATGTTATACTCCAATTCAAGTAACATCTTTTTTAAATATTCTTTCAATTCAAAGCCTGCGTGATCTGCCGCAATTCCAATCCTTAATATCTTACCCATATTTATTCTTTTTTAATAAAGCTATTGCACGTTCACAAATATTTTCAACGGTGAATCCATATTCACGCATCATAATTTCTCCCGGAGCTGATGCCCCGAAAGTATCAATGCCAATTACCTCTCCTTTATCACCCACATACCTATGCCAGCCTTGAGATACTCCGGCTTCTACTGCTATTCTTGAGCTAACGGATGGAGGTAATACAGCATCATGGTAAATTTCAGTTTGTGCTTCAAATAGCTCCCAACTGGGCATTGAGACCAAGCGAACCGCAATATTCAGTTCACTTAATTTTTTCTGTGCCTCAACGATTAAACAGACTTCTGAACCGGTTGCTATCAAGATTAATTCCGGTTTGGTATCAGGTGCATCTAACAATATGTATGCGCCAAAACGGAGGCCATCAGTTGGAGCATATTTTTCACGATCAAGTATTGGTAATTCCTGGCGAGATAAAATTAAAGCCACCGGAGCTTTGCAAGACTCTATTGCCATTCGCCAAGCCATAGCAGTTTCATTCGCATCACCGGGACGGATGACAATCAGCCTAGGAATTGCCCGCAGACTTGCAAGATGTTCTATAGGTTGGTGCGTGGGACCATCTTCACCCATGGCAATGCTATCGTGCGTAAATACAAAAACTGTATTTAATTCCATTAATGCTGCAAGACGAATGGAAGGGCGCATGTAATCCGAAAAGGTCAAAAAAGTGGCACAGAATGGAATAATGCCGCCATGAGTAGCCATCCCATTTGAGATAGCAGCCATTCCGTGTTCACGAACGCCAAATTGTAAATTACGGCCGACATAACTCCAGCCACCGCCGGCAGAACCTTGCAGATCGCCAACAGCCATAGATGGGTTTTCAAAGTTTCCGGCATCTTTGAGTTCGGTATATGTAGATGTGTTTAAATCAGCGGAACCGCCAATAAAACCTGGGAGAAAAGGACTAAATGCCTGCATGATTTTTCCGGAAGCTACCCGTGTAGCAATACCTTTTTTATCAGCAGGAAATTCAGGGATAGCTGCATCCCAAGCGGATGGAAGGCTTCCCTCTATAAGACTATGAAGCTCAATAGCAAGCTCGGGGCATTCTATTTTATATGCTGAGAAACTTTTTGACCAATCTTCTTCCATTTGGGCTCCCCGTGTAATGGCCTTGCGGAAATGAAGCTCGGCTTCTTTAGGAATTAGAAAGTCTGGTTCTATGGGCCAATCAAGATTTTCTTTCGTCAGTTTTACTTCTTCTATTCCCAATGGAGAACCATGCGCTGAACATTTATCTTGCTTATTGGGTGAACCATACCCGATATGTGTCCGGACTAATATCAGTGACGGGCGTTCTGTTTCTGATTGGGCAGCACGGATAGCATTTTCAATAGCTTCCAAATCATTTCCATCTTCTATCGATACTGTATGCCATCCATACGCCTCAAATCGTTTCGCACGGTCTTCCGTAAAGGTTACCTGAGTTGCAGATGCAAGAGTAATATGGTTGCTATCGTACAGGTAAATTAATTTGCCAAGTTTTAAATGTCCCGCAAGTGGAGCAGCTTCAGCAGACACTCCCTCCATTAAGTCACCGTCACTTACTATTCCGTAGGTATAATGATTAATAATTTCATTCCCTGATTTATTATAATGCGCAGCAAGGTATGCCTCTGCTATTGCCATACCCACACCGTTGGCAAATCCTTGCCCCAGCGGACCTGTAGTAGTTTCAACACCAGGAGTTATTCCACGCTCTGGATGCCCGGGCGCTTTACTTCCCCATTGACGAAACTGTTTAATTTCCTCCAATGGTAAATCATAACCTGTGACATGCAGTAAACTATATAGTAACATTGAGCCATGACCTGCAGATAATACAAACCGATCTCGATTGAACCAATTGGGGTTTGCAGGATTGTGTTCAAGGAATTTTGTCCATAATACATAAGCCATTGGCGCAGCACCTAATGGTAAACCCGGATGCCCGCTGTTAGCTTTTTGCACAGCATCAACAGATAGGAACCGAATCGTATTGATACAAAGCTCATCCAATTTTCTCCGGATGGATTCTTCCGTTTCATTTCTTATTACTATCTTATTAAGTATGTCCATTTTACATCCTTTATTATTTGTATAAAGGAATACATTTTCGGATAGGTGAATGTTACATTACTTAGGTCAAAAGTTGCATAATTCACACATTTTAGATAGTCACTGCTTAATGCTTAAGGGATTATCAACAAATTCCTCGAATTAATTGGATAACTCGAGACAGACTCAACAATATGTAAAATATGTAACTTTTTTATAAAAGCATACAACCCTTTCCGACACATTAGAAGATATCTTTGTCACATTTATTATAGAATTAAAAGCAAGATAATTTATAAACAAAATGAGATGATAGAATTGCTGATAAAGCAATCAAGGAAGAATAGTAAGGGATAAAATTACGTTCCTTTGCCTCCTATACCTATACTAAGTTTATAACCTAATTACTCTTACTCATTCAATTCCCATTCGTCCGAAAAGCTTTAGTGTCCTTCGTGTGATATGATGACGTGATCAACTACTTCTATTTTCAGATTTTTTTAGCCTGCACTAATTCTCTGGTTACAGAGATATCCAACTTATTTGTATGTACGAAAGTATTGAGGAATTTGTTATGTGTTTATTTTTAGTTACTCCAAACCACTTCCTTAATATTCGGGTCTGCCTGAAGTTCATTTATAATACCTGTTACTTCCAGGGAATCGAGGCCCCTGAACTTAAAAGAGACACTACACTCACTGGCAGTCTTATTTAACGAACAATCTGATATTTCCAATTGGCTATTGTGAAATATCTTGTTCACTACCTCCATTAATTTAGCGCTGTCATAGATTACTACTTTTATACTTGTTTGTTTAAACCTGTCGAAGAATCTTTGCTCAATAGGTTTCAATCCCCAAAGTATAATTAGGGCTATCCCTGTGGTGACAGAGGCTGCAAAATACATTCCACCGCCGGTGGCCAAACCGATGGCGGCGACAGTCCATAACCCGGCCGCAGTTGTCAGGCCACGGATTACACCCTGCTTTAAGAATAATATAGTACCAGCTCCGATGAAACCGATTCCGCTTACCACCTGGGCTGCCACCCGTGATGGATCAAGTTCCACATTTTTTGTTCCTAAAATATCTGAGAACCCGAAAGCAGATACCATCATTATAAGAGACGCTCCAACACAAACCATCATATGAGTCCTCAGACCCGCGGCCCAATCTTTGTGCTCCCTTTCAATGCCAACCGCAGCCCCAAATAGAGCAGCTAATACTAACCGAATGATTGTTTCCTTCCAGTCAATCATGTTTCAAATATATGCCATTGGTAAGAATAAATCTCACACAGAGTTTTATTTGTGTGAATTTACAGTTAGGCTTCCTGCCTGAATGGTAGATATGGCTTGAAGTATGATCTCTTCGGATGTAATAAAAAGTATAACAAGTCAGACCATTAAAGACTATTTTTAGTAGCTTATAGTTAAAGGGGTGATTAATAGATTACTTTATAAAAGACATCTATAAATATAAAATCCCTTAAAAGGTTCGAAATTTGCCTGCTTCTGCCCGCAGGGGACTTATGCCAACCGCTCATTTCTCCACTACCACTTTCCCCTCTCAAATTAAATTACTGTTTTCATAAAGCACCCTATAAAAATAAACCCCTTCCGGAGGTATCTATGTAGTTGCGTACAAGCCATTTGGCAATATAACTTATTGTTCTCGTGTTCTTCCATATGGTCTATAAATATATGATACTCACTAAAATATTTTATGTAATATTGTTTCTATGAACCTGACGGAATTCTACGAGAAAGAATTATATGCGGATATATTACTATTAGATAGGAAAAGGAAATTAATTATTCCAGCTTCCATCCTCCTAAGGGGAATGTTTGTATTCTTCTTTCTTTTTATCTGGGGTATATTAACGGCAATACTTATCAGGCTTAAGCCTGATAACAGCAGCGATTTGTTTGTTCCCATATTTAGGATATTTCTTACTATCTTATTTTCAGGAATATTTACAATCATTTCTATTTTCAGCGCTAAACAATTAATTAAGAAATATCCCAAAAGGCTATCAACAAAATTAAACAAGCTACTTATTGGTTTTGGGATATTTTTTTTACTTATAGGTCTTGATTTATTCTGTGCCTTTTTTATTTCTCTCAGGGTTACTAACTTTAATGATCTACCTCTTTTAAAGATACTCAGCTTTCTTTTTGGTTTTGGTTTTGGAGGAGGGATCTTACTTTATAATTTATTTAAAATTGAAAATAAATTTAAGTTTGATTTCAAAAAACTAATTATAACCAAGATTATTGAATTCAAATTTCCAGGCAGTAGGTATGCGCCTGAAAAAGCTATTTCGGAGGTTATCTTCTATGAAAGCAAACTATTTTCCAGGTATCCATATATGCGATATAAAGGAAGTGACTTTGCCAGCATAATAAAAAATGGAGTTGAAATAGAGTTTTCTTATTTAGATGTGTCCACACAGCCTACCAATTACAATGCAGGGACATCGCGCTCTAATAATAACGGCCGAACCATTTTTGATGGGTTATTTATTAAAATGACTAACAATAAAACTAGCCCCGGTGAAGTAAGGATTTATAATTATAGCAAGGCCCTTATTGCAGCAGAAAAAATTGGCGCAACCATATTAGGTGTTTTTGGTCTGAACAGTACCAAGCTAATAAAAACTGGCAATGCTGATTTTGATAAGATGTTTCTAGTATATACAAATACGCCTGATACCTGGTTCACCTCACTTACAAATGATAAAATGAATATTCTCATGGGTATCTATGAAAGAACGAAAATAAAATTTTCATTATCTTTTGTAAATGGTATTGTATTTCTGGCAGTGAGTCAGCCAGGTAACGTTTTTGATCCTCTTATATTCAGTAGTATAATTGGTGTAGAAAAAATACAGAAATATATTAATTCACTTGAAGAGATATTCTCATATCATATTTTAGCAGAATAAGGAGCGTTTATTTAAATTCATTCCCATACTCATCATATTCTTTTGTAGACACTAACACATCATTAGTATATAGATATTCCCGCTTTAATTTTCCACTCTCATAATACTCTTTCTCTGTTCCACTCCGCTTCCTATCCTTGTATGGAGTCTCAGTTTTAATCTTCCCGCTATTGTAGTATTCTTTATAAATTCCATCAACAATTTCATTTCCGCTTTCATCGTAGACTTTTGTTGCTGATATGGTACCATCTTTGTATATTGTTTCACAAGCTAATATTCCATTATCATAATATTCCTTTTTAAGTCCATTTTTCTCATTAAAGGAATAAGTGGTTTCAGCTTTTAAAATACCATTCAAACCATATAGTTTTTCAATTCCATCTTTCTCATCATCAATATACTGGGTTTCACTCTTTATTTTCCCATTTTGATAATACTCCTTTACAATTCCATTCATTTTACCATTAGTATTAGGGTATCCCCCCTTTAATTTTCCATTTTCATAATAGTACGTTGAAGTTCCATTTAATGTGTCGCGAGTATAAGGGGTTTGATCCATTAGCTCTCCGTTCTCATAATATTCTTTTTCCCATCCGTCTTTCTTACCATTAACGTATGGACTTACACGTTCTAACTTTCCGTCTTCAAAATATTCTTTTACCTCTCCTATTATTGTATCGTTAGAATAAAGGACCTCAAGCCCAATTACTCCACCCTCATAATACCATTTCCTTACTCCATTTTGTTTCCCATTGGTGTAAGGGTTTTCACTTTTTATTTTCCCGGTTTCGTAGTATTCCTTTTCAATTCCCACTATTGTGTCATTTTTATAAGTGCTTTCATCCATTAATCTTCCACTCTCATAATACCGCCTGACTTCTCCATTCTTTACATTATTTGTGTAAGGAATCTCACGCCGCAATTTTGCATTGTCACGATAGTATTCTTTTGTTACTCCATTTATCTTGCCATCAATATAAAAATAGATACTACTTAACTTTCCATCATCAAAATATTCCTTCCGAATTCCATTAATTACACCATTTGTATAGGATGTTTCACTGAACAAATATAGCCTTAGATAGAGATCAGTGTCTGAGCTTCCTGCATAATCATATTCCTTCACGATACCTTGTGCCTTGCCTTGCTTATATATTGTTACACGAGGAGGTGCGTTTAAATCAGATGTAATTTGCCCGTTAAAATCAATATGCTCCACCCATTTACCTTCTTTTAATCCGTTTACAAACAGGTTTTTGGCACCAGCTATATTTGTAAGGTCGCTATCAAGTCCTGGTCGCTGACCAAAAGCGGCATTAATAGATAAAACAAATAATATTAATATAACAGAGCGCTCCACTAATAAGCCTTGTGAAGAATAAAATAGACTATTAAATTCTCTTGTCAAACTAGTGTATGATTTCAGTTCCGGTGGTATCATACATTTTTACCTCTCCCGGAAAGCCATTAATGTAAGTTATGTCAGCACTTACTTTTCCATTTTCAAAATATCGCTTTTCAGCCATTTCGTTTCCGTTCTTAAAAGTCCTTTCGGCACTTACTTTTCCGCCTGCATAATATAATTTTGCCACCCCGTCTATTTTACCTCCAGAATACGGATACTCACTCTTCAATTTCCCATTTTCATCATATTCTTTCGATAATCCGCTTATCTGTCCATTCGTATAAGTCCATTCATTTCTTATCACTCCACTTTTAAAATATTGCCTTACTGTACCAAACTTTTTACCCATTTTGTATATAGTAAGAGTGTAATATACTGCCTTGCTACTGTCGGAAATAGAATCATCATTAATATCTGAGTATTCAATCCATTTACCTTCCTTCCCGCTATCAGTCACTGAATTAATAGCATCAGCTTTGTTAGTGAAACCATTAGTGCTATATTTTACTTCATGCTTACATGCAAGTATAAAAAGGGAACCGGAAATTATGAGTAATGATGCAATTTGTTTTGTTTTCATAAGACATTGATTTCAGTTATTTATGTAATTCATTTTATTTCATTCCCATTTTCATCGTAGTTTTTTTCCACTCCATTGGGTTTACCATCG
>Ga0206823_1086_pt1 | contig 24102 bp, 9 predicted proteins | sample Alteio_BWOrgCont_81_FD_152868 | JGI IMG/M metagenome (GOLD analysis project Ga0206823, IMG submission 152868) | Enriched cells from forest soil in Barre Woods Harvard Forest LTER site, Petersham, Massachusetts, United States -... | ecosystem: Environmental > Terrestrial > Soil > Temperate forest > O...
TTCTGGATAACAGGTAGCGGTATAAGGAACGGGAAACCTGATCCAGCAATTCGTCGTACCCAAGCTCATAATAGATAATCAGGTAAAGAATTCTTGCCATGGTATGCACATCTTCCCGGTTTTTATCAGAAGTATCAGCGATCACCCTATTCAGATAGTCTAATGCCTTGTAATATTCCCTGTTCCCAAAAAACAAATAGGCAATATGGAAGTAAAGCGCTACGATGATCGCCTTTTGTTTATCTCCTTTGAACTGCGTCATCTCCTTTTCAAAATTATCGGCAAAAGCAGAAGCCTGGCTGAATTTCCCCATGTTCAAAAGCATGGCAGACTGGCTGATATAAGTAATGGGAAATGACCTTACCTTTAATTCAGGGTATCGCTCCAGGAGTGCAACCATTTTATCGTATACCATATTGAATTCTTCTTCTTTGCAGGCGCTGGCTAAACACAAACTAAGGGGCAACAGGTTTCTCAGGTATTGCTCCCTGTATTTTGTCATAAAATTTTCATTCCCCTTTAATTCAAATAATTCTACAAGTTTTGCCAGGTTAGTATACGATTGAGTGAGGTCACCTGTCAGGGCATGATACTGTTCATGGATGATGTAATAATTCCATTTCGCCAGAAAGGTAAGGGCGCTGTCTGGGTTTTGCAAAAGCGGGTTTTGGATCAGACGATCAATCTCTTCCATTTTTGTTTTATTACGGATGGAGTAATCTTCAGATGTTATGTAAGCGATTGAATTGAACAATGTCTGGAACTCAAGCGTATTACGATGTTTTTCAAGAGTACCCAGCTGTGCATTTAAATTTTCCTGAATCTGTATATCCAGGAGCGCATTCTCTTTCCTGGCAATCAAAACTTTTCGTTCAGTTTCCAGTATTTTAAGCAGCAACAAAAATTCTTCGTTTTCCTCCGCAATTTTTTTGGCCTTCAGAATAATTTTATTGCAGGATTTGTAAAGTCCTTTGGCAAATAAAATAGAAAGGTCATTAATCATTTTTTTTAACACAACTTCAGGAGACGGTTCGACCTCGTTAAAACTGCGAAGCGATTTCATGATCATTTTGAACAAATAATCTTTCGCGACCGGCAGTTGCCGGATGAACAATTCATTTTTAAATTTCTCCTTTATTTTTTTTTCATCGTATTGATCCTGTTTTATAATCTCGTCAAATAGTCCAAGGTAGTTTTTGGTACTACCTTTCTGATCCTTGCAATAAACTTTAAAATAGATTTTCTCATGTTTATTAAGCGATTTTATTAATTCAAAAAGGGGGTCAGAATTACCCATAGGGTTCTATTTAATTTCAATGTAATTATGCTAATTTATGCATATTTTAAGCATTTAAACTGATTTTACATTGAAAATTTAAAATAGCATCCTAATAAATTTGAGATTCATGGTTTTGCTTCCTGGGATCCTTGTCCGACTTTTATTTAGATTCTTATTAACCCATAAAAAATGAAAAAAATGAAAACACTTTTACTCAAAATCAGAAAAAATTTCAGCCTGTTTATTTTTGCACTTCTTTTTTTAGGAATAACCACAGGCAAAGCCCAATTTTCAGACCTCGTCGATTTCAAAGGAAGTAACGGTAGTATGCCTCATGGAGGTTTAACAATTTCAGGGAGTACGATGTATGGCATGACAAATTCAGGAGGAGCAAATGGGAAGGGTTGCATTTTTTCCATCGGAACGGATGGCAAAGGATATACCGATCTGTATGACTTTTCGGGAGGTAAGGGTGGAGCAACTCCGGATGGCACCTTGCTTCTATCAGGTGGTGTGCTTTATGGCATATCCCAGTTAGGCGGAACAAACGGGGTCGGTAATATTTTTTCATTTACGCTCAACGGCAACACCTATACTGATCTGCTGGATTTTACAGGAACCGGGGCTGGAACGACTCCCAACGCTAAATACCCGCAAGGATCACTTACCCTTTCGGGTGGAGTATTGTATGGCACCTCTATATTCGGCAGCCCCGTAAACAATAATGGCAATGTTTTTTCAGTAAACCTGAATGGAACGGGATATAAAGACCTGATTGATTTTACCGGTTCAAATGGTCTGAATCCCACAGGAAGCATTACCATTTCAGGAAGTACAATTTATGGCACTGCCTCCAAAGGCGGAGCGAATGGCGATGGATGCCTTTTTTCCTATAATACAAGCAACAGCACCTATACGGATTTATATGACTTCAATGGAACAAAAGGAATGACCCCAAATGCTTCCCTAACTCTTTCAGGAAGCATGTTGTATGGAACAGCTTCTACCGGGGGCGCCAATGGTGACGGCTGTGTATTTTCATTCAACCTGAATAACAGCACGTACGCAGACATTTACGATTTTGCCGGGGCGAATGGGAGCACACCAAAAGGAACGCTGACGCTCGTGAACAACGTTTTGTATGGAATGACCTCTGCCGGTGGAGCTAAAGGGAATGGTTGTGTATTCTCGATGACAACCAGTGGAGGTGCCTATGCTGACCTTTTTGATTTTGACGGAACACATGGAGCAACTCCACTTGGTGAAATTATTGTTTCAGGAAATACTGTATTCGGAATGACTTCAGCAGGCGGTGCAAGCAGTGACGGTCTTGTTTTTAGTTTGGGGGGTATTTCGACTTCCATTGATGCCTATTCTGAAGCAGCAAATTCAGTTTTACTGTATCCTAATCCGTGTACAGGGATTTTTAACTTGCAGCTTAAAAATAGGTTGAATCTGACCTCTTTGGCTAAAATTGACATTTACAATGTATTGGGTCAAAATGTATATACATCCCTACTGGACTTTAACCAGAATGATCAACAGATTAATTTTAGCGGAAACCCTGCGGGATACTATAACTTTATCATCACCAGCACCGTTGGAGTCATAGGAAAAGGTAAATTCATTTTGAAATAATTTCTTCCACTTTTTTATTGTCGTTTTTCATATGAATAATTATGGCTGATAAACTACCGGTAAACAAATTCCACCTTTTGCTGCCTGCCCTTATAGGGGCTGGCAGTTTATTTGCCGGAAATTTTGGAGCGGGTGGATCGGGTCTTCAGTTCACTGAAAACAAAGGTCAGATTATCGATCAGAGTGGAAGGCGGAGGCATGATATTTTATTCAAAGGCACTGGGCAAGGCGCGGATGTATTTTTAAGAAAAACCGGATTCAGCTATTTGTTCACCAATAGGGCTGAAGGCATGGATAAGGTCAATCAGGGCATCCTTCAAATGCACAGAATTGACATGGATTTTTCTGGATGCAATAAAACCTGTACGCTTTTAAAAGAAGAAGAACTAAGCGGATATACCAATTATTACCTGGCACATTGTCCGAAAGGAATTACACATGTGAAACAATACAATAAAGTAACGTATAAGAACATCTACAATAACATCGACATGGTTTGCCACGGTGATAAAGCAAACAGCCTTGAATACGACTTAGTCGTCAAACCTCATGGAGATCCTGGCCAGGTAAAACTGGAGTGGAAAGGGGCTGAAACCATTTTACTGGACCCGCAGGGGAGGCTGGTTGTAAAAACCAGCCTGAACGAATTTTACGAAAGTATTCCCAGGGTTTATCAGATTATAAATGGAAAGACAGTTGATGTTAAGGCGGAGTATTCCTTGAAGCAGGTGGTGAATTTAGCGCATCCCGACCTGTGGCTGGACAAGAGCGAACAGTTAATGGATAATTACGAAGTAACTTTCAAAATTCAGTCCTACCGGACTGATTGTAATTTAATCATCGACCCTTCGGTGACCTGGATTACTTATTACGGAGGTCAACCTGTCCCTGGTCAATCGGAGGATGGCAATTCAGTAGTCACCGATGGGCAACACAATGTCATTTATTCAGGTTATACAGAATCCGGTACTTTTCCTGTAACTATTGGTGCGAATCATGGTATTATGCACCTTGGAGGTGACAGCGATCCGGCTCTGGTAAAATTTGCTCCGAATGGAACCCGCATCTGGGCAACTTATTTTGGTGGCAGTGGATGGGACGCCGGATCAGGAGTTACGGTTGATGCGAACAACAATATTTATCAGGTAGGGACTACGATGTCTTCTGATTTCCCTGTTCAAGCTTGGGGCGCAGCATTCCTGCAGCCCAAGGATAACAGTTTGAATAAATTACCATTTAATGCCTGGCTTGCTCAATTTACACCAGCGGGAGTATTAATCTGGTCAACTTATTATGGAGGTTCAGCAGCTGAATTCGGAGAGGATATTATTACGGATCCGAATGGCGATATCGTTATTACGGGCTCTACAAGTTCAACCGATTTTCCGGTGCAGGCTCCTTACCAGCCAAATAACCTAAGTCTGGGCAACACCAACGCATATATTGTTCTCTTCAATAATACAGGTGTCCGCCAATGGGCCACCTATTATGGCGGTTCTTCAGCAGATGAAGGCACGGGCATTTGCTCAGATGTCAATAATAATATTTATGTTACCGGCAGAACTTCTTCCAACAATTTTCCTGTTGTTGGTGGTGCACTCGCAAGCCAGCCTGCTTATGGAGGAGGGGCAAACGACGCTTTCATTTGCCAGTTTAACTCTGGGACAGGCAAACCAAACTGGTCTACCTATTATGGCGGAGGGGGAAATGATTTTGGAACTTCCATAGTCACAGATAATGCGAATCATCTGTTTGTTGGACTTCACACAGAGTCGGGCAATGCAATTTCTTCCGGCCCGGGGGTCTACCAGCCTGCTTTAAATGGACCAGAGGACGGTGCAATTCTCAAATTCAATGTGGGAGGGGGAAAACCCATCTGGGCGACCTATATAGGTGGCACCGGGGTCGATGAAGTCACTGGGCTTGCGATTGATAATTTTAATAATATTTTGGCCGGAGGAAATTCAAACAGTACCAACTACCCGGTAAGTTCATGCGCCTTTCAAACTAAAATGATCGGAACAGAGGATATGACCATTACAAAGTTTGATCCACAGGGAAACCTTCTTGGAGCAACCTATGTAGGCATCGGTTCGGTAGCCACTGATGAAGTGAGCATGAATGGACTCGGGGGCGGAAGCATAGCTGTTGATGGAAATTTTGCTTACCTGATTGGATATGGAGGTAATGCTAGTCTGCCAGTAACGGCAGGAGCTTTTCAAACTACATTTGGTGTTCCCAATGGACAGCCTCTGGCATCGACCGTTGGAGGGAATTGGGCTTTCGTAAAGCTTTGTACGTACACCATGAATCTGGAAGGTCAGGGTCAGGCAGGTTCCTTTGTGACCGCCCCTGGTATGCTTTGCGCTCAAAAGCCCGTTGCTTTTACACTTGACAATTCCTGTGACACGCTTAATACGACCTATGCCTGGACCTTTACTGGCGCCAATACCGGTACCTCCACCGCTCATTATCCGAAAGGAATTGTCTGGAACAGTGCAGGAAATTATCCGGTGTCTGTTATAATGATGAGCCCCTGTGATACCATTACGATCAATCAGCAAATTTCAATTGGATCCTGCGGTGGCAACATCACGGCCCAGGCCTCGGGCGGGTTTGTCTGTTCAGGTAGTTGCGTTGTGGTAACATCCAGCGGGGGTGGGGGAACAGCACCCTATACCTATAGTTGGAATACCGGGGCTACTTCAGCAACCTTCCATTCATGTCCCTTGGCAAATGCCACCTATACCGTTACCATCACCGATGCAAGTTCATTGAGTGCGACCGCAACAGCTGCCTTAGTGTTAGATCCTGTTTTAACCCTTAGCACCACTCCCACCGGCATCAGCTGTCATGGGGGCGATAACGGCATAGCATCTGCTTTAACCACCGGGGGATCTGCCGGGTTCGTTTATACCTGGAGCAATGGATCGTCTGGTTCTCCTGCTTCGGGATTGAGCCCTGGTAACTATACCGTAACGGTAACCGATGTAAACGGCTGCACCGCTACAAATATCGTTTCCATCACCCAACCCACCGCATTGGTTCCCCTGGCAAGCCAGCAGACAGGAGCGGGCTGCAGCAACAACCCTGGCACAGGAGTGGCAACAGTAAGCGCCAGCGGTGGAACCGGGCAATATACCTATACCTGGAGCAATGCACAGGGCGGCACAACCGACACGGGCTTAACACCCGGAACCTATACGGTAACAGCAAATGATGGAAACGGCTGTTCACAAACAGCTGTGGCAGCCATCAGCAGCATTCCCGCTCCTGCCATTAACACTTTAACAGAAAATCCTCCTTCCTGCAACGGGGGGGACAATGGCAGCGCTGTGGTAACAGCTACGGGAACAGGAACTTTAACCTATAGCTGGAGCAATCTGGTAACGGGAGTAACCGGCATCACTGGCCTAAAGGCAGGAATCTATGCGGTAAGTGTGACCGACGTTAATGGATGCACGGCGGTGAGCACAGTCAATGTCACTCAGCCAGATCCTTTAGTACCTGTTGCCGTTCAGCAAAGCGGAGCGGGTTGCACCAACAACCCCGGCATGGGCCTTGCAACGGTAAGTTCCACTGGTGGGAGCGGACAATATACCTATACCTGGAGCAATGGCAGCAGCGGAAGCACTGCCCAAAATCTTGCCGCTGACAGTTACACAGTACAGGTAACCGATGCAAATAGTTGCACCGCTACTGAGACCGTCACCATTGATGGCAAGGCCCCTCCGCTGATAGGAGTAGTAAGTACAACAAGCCCTCTTTGCTTTGGAGGTAAGGGAGGTTCTGCCACCGTGAACGCCTCGGGTGGAACAGGGGCATTAACCTATAGCTGGAGTAGCGGGCTTGCAGGGATAACGGCAACAGAAACAACAGGTCTGAGCCAGGGAACTTATACCATAAGTGTTACCGATGCCAGTGCTTGCATGGCCACAAGCACAATCAGCCTTTCACAGCCAGGTCTGCTCGTACCCTTAGCCATCCAGAAGATGGGGGCGGGCTGCAGCAACAGCCCTGGTACAGGAGTGGCAATAGTAAGCTCCAGCGGTGGGACACCAGGGTATAATTATACCTGGAGCAATGCACAGAGCGGCACAACCGACATTGATTTAACACCCGGAACCTATACCGTTACAGTAACGGATGGGAACGGCTGCACCCAAACATCCCTGGCGGCCATCAGCAGTATTCCTGCTCCAACCATTAACAGTTTGACCGATATTCCTTTATTATGCAATGGGGCTGACAATGGTTCGGCTACCGTTGTCGCCTCAGGAGGCACAGGACAATTAACTTACAGCTGGAGCAATGCAGCAGCAGGGGCTGCAGCCCTCACAGGCTTAAAGGCGGGAACATATGCAGTAAGTGTTACCGATGCCAATGGATGCACTGCGGTGAGCGCTGTGGATGTATCCCAGCCGCAGGCATTAAACCCTGTGATTGCCCAACAAATCAATACTACCTGCGGCAACAGCACCGGGAGTGCAACGGTAAGTTCGACTGGAGGCACCGGAGGAGATTCTTTTACCTGGAGCAGTGGCAGCAATAACACTACCGCGCAAAATCTGCCAGCTGGTATTTATACCGTAACCGCAACAGATGCCAATGGTTGCACTGCGAGCAACACTGCCATCATCAGTAATAGTAACGGCCCCGCAATAAATTCTGTGCTGACGGCCAGCCCTTTTTGCTTTGGAGGTAATGGAGGCTCAGCTTCTGTCAGTGCCTCCGGTGGAACAGGGCCATTAACCTATAGCTGGAGCAATGGCAGCCCGGCAGTGACGGTTTCCGGCCTGACAGCAGGGAACTATGAAGTAACGGTAACCGATGCAAACGGCTGTATTGCACTAACGCTGGTCAATGTAACAGAACCCACTGTGCTATCAGCCCTTGCAAGCCAGCAGACCGCTGCGGCTTGCGGAAACAATACAGGCATTGCAATGGTGAGTTCTACAGGTGGGACAGGGTTTGACTCCTATGTCTGGAGTAACGCACAAGGTGGCACAAACGACATTGATTTAGCACCCGGAACGTATTCGGTCACAGTAACCGACGCGAATAATTGCTCTGTCAGCACCACCGCTACAATCGGTGAGACACAAGGACCAACGCTTAGCATACTTAGCACCACCAATACCTGCCGGGGCAAACAAGAGGGAACAATAACCCTGGCATCCACAGGCACAGGAGATTCGTATACCTGGAGCAACGGACTTTCGGGCAGCAGTTTAACCATCAGCGGTTTGGATTCAGGAAGCTACTCCGTGACAGTGACAGACATCAATGGTTGTACAGCAGCAAGCACAACCCATATTGACACACTGGCAAATCCCCTGGTACAGGCCGGAACTTCTCAGACCATCACCCAGGGTCAAAGCGTGATGATCTCAGCAACAGGAGGTGTATCGTATCTCTGGAGACCTTCCTCTTCTCTGAACGACTCCATCATTTACAATCCCACCGCAGCCCCGGCCCATACCACCACTTATACGGTCATCGTCACCGATGGCCATAATTGCACCGCCCGGGACAGCGTCATAATCAAAGTGATCGACTGTGATTCCCTCAGCCTTTTCGTGCCTGATGCCTTTTCCCCCAACGGCGACGGCAAGAACGACATGCTCTATGTTCGAGGAGCCAACTGCATACAGGTAATGCGTTTCTCCGTCTATGACCGATGGGGAGAACTGGTGTTCAGCACAACCAGCACAAGCCAGGGATGGGATGGTAACTTTAAAAGCAAACCCGAAGATCAGGGGGTATTCATGTATATACTCAGCGGTACTTTTACAAACGGTCAGATCGTTAACAGAAAAGGAAATGTCACACTGCTCAGGTAGCGAATAGCCATAGCTAATAGCGTGCCACCTACCACCCAATCCTGATCCCTCCCCAGCGGTGATAGGTTCCTCCAGTGAATTCCTTACTCAGAATTGTTTGAAAATATTCCAGGTACAGCTTATGTATCTGAATCACTGCCCCGGCATTGGCCTGCTCTACAATACGGGTAATGCCTGAAGCAGGAATAAGGTAAGGACTTCCTCTGTCAAACAATCCACCCTGCATCGTTGCGTCATAACCGATGACCTCTACCATTGCCTGAGCGTAAAAATGAATTTTAATTTTTTGATGAGAATAGACGTTACAGTTTCCAAGCATCGTTGAAAAGCCCAACCCAGCCTTATCACTCAAGGTTCCGGCACGTGCTTCGGCATAGCTGCTGAAAGAAATAAGGTTCCTGAACCGCAGTAATTCACGTTCATGCGCTATTTTATAATTCAAAATAGCATCCGTGTGAATCTGGTATTGCCATCCCAGCGGCAAGGCATCGTGAAGACCCGTATGAATGGCAATCTGCTCTTGTTCACATACCGCACAGGGTCCCAGGACACCTGCTGTAAGCTCCGCAGCAACCCTTTGCTTCTTTGCTGAATCAACTGCTACCGAAAAATAATTCGCAAACATCGTAGCGCCGTATGGCCTGTCACCGTAAAAAACCCCTTCGTGACGGATCGTCGACGGAGTATAACAATCCTGTTCCACTGTTATCCCGTATTTTAATTTTAAATTAGCCGGATGGTATAAGAATTTATTCAGAAAAAATTTATTGAATACCGGATTGACATACTCAAAATTTACACCCTGCGTATAATATTTATCAGTGGCTGTAAAAAAATCATTTTCATAATGAATCCTAAAATAACTATCCAATTCAATGTTCCGGAATGAGGAGGTATTATCAATAACCTGAGCAAATAACCCTGACTCAGTACAAAGTCCTAAGAATGGAAAAAGTACAAGCGTATGTGCAAAATTCATTTTACCGATCCTCATATAAATCAGATTTTTGTTCCCTCGGATTAACCTACGTATTAATCCCTGGAATAGATTGGGATTTGCTGCCAATCAGGGTATTGATTTGCTCCGGTTCTGAACAATGATTAACTTAGTTGCACTAAAAAAAAGCTGCGAAGAAAAATTTATTGTAAAAATAACCTATGGCAAAAGCGGATCATTTTCAAGCTCCTGATTATTACCTGGTGGATGAATTGCTGACTGAAGAACACAAAATAGTCAGGGACAGTACCCGGGCATGGGTAAAAAAAGAAGTGTCCCCCATCATAGAAGAAGCCTGTCAGAAAGCCAGCTTTCCAAAGCAATGGATCAAGGGCCTGGCAGGCATAGGTGCCTTTGGACCTTATATTCCGCAGGAATATGGCGGGGCGGGGCTGGACCAGATTGCCTATGGCCTGATCATGCAGGAACTGGAAAGGGGAGATTCAGGACTACGTTCGACTGCCTCTGTTCAAAGCTCCTTGGTGATGTACCCCATATTCAGTTTCGGAAGCGAAGCACAAAAAAAGAAATACCTGCCCAAACTGGCATCCGGAGAATACCTGGGATGTTTCGGATTGACAGAGCCTGACCATGGCTCCGATCCCTCCAGCATGATTACCAATTTTAAAGACAAGGGAGACCATATTATTCTCAATGGAGCTAAAATGTGGATATCCAATGCTCCCTTTGCAGACATCGCTGTAGTATGGGCAAAAAATGAACAAGGAGAAATTCAGGGACTGATTGTGGAAAGGAACATGAAAGGATTTTCAACACCTGAGACGCATAATAAATGGTCACTCCGGGCAAGCGCGACAGGAGAGCTGGTTTTCGACAATGTCAAAGTTCCGAAAGAAAATATTTTTCCGAACGTGAAAGGTCTGAAAGGCCCATTGAGTTGTCTGAATTCGGCGCGTTACGGAATTTCCTGGGGAGCCATCGGAGCCGCGATGGACTGTTACGATTCGGCCTTACGTTATTCAAAAGAAAGAATTCAGTTTGGAAAACCCATTGCGGGTTTTCAGCTTACCCAGCGAAAACTGGCAGAAATGATTTCAGAAATCACCAAGGCCCAGCTCCTTTGCTGGAGGCTGGGTACCTTAAAAAATGAAAACCGTGCAAACCCTGCCCAGATATCCATGGCGAAACGCAATAACGTAAACATGGCCCTGCAGATAGCGCGGGAGGCAAGACAGATCCATGGAGCTATGGGAATTACCGGAGAGTATCCGATTATGCGCCACATGATGAATTTAGAATCAGTCATCACCTATGAAGGAACGCATGATATCCATTTATTGATTACGGGAATGGACGTCACTGGTATGAATGCATTTCAATAATAACCTGCATTACAATTATAAACCACATCATGATCATCGAGCAACTTTATACCAACTGTCTTGCAGAAGCAGCCTATTACATTGAATCGGAAGGCGAAGCTGCCATCATCGACCCCATCCGGGAAACAGAACCCTATCTTCAGAAACTCGGAAGCAGGAAAGCAAAACTGAAATACGTTTTCGAAACACATTTTCATGCCGACTTTGTTTCCGGCCACCTGGATCTTGCGAAAAAAACAGGAGCTGAAATTGTATTCGGCCCTTTAGCAGACCCTAAATACAAAATTCACAGCGCCCGGGACGGGGAGCATTTCAGTGTAGGCAAGGTTAGGCTCAAAGTCCTTCATACGCCTGGCCACACACCTGAATCTTCCTGTTTCCTGCTGGTGGATGAAAACGGAAAAGACCATTGTGTGTTTACCGGCGACACTTTATTTGTCGGAGATGTAGGCCGCCCGGACCTGCTCGACGGGGTTATAACGAAGGAAGAATTGGCAGGTAATTTATATGATTCTCTGAACAACAAAATAAAAACCCTTGCAGATTCAGTCATTGTTTATCCTGCTCATGGACCGGGCTCTGCCTGCGGAAAGAACATTGGCAGTGAAACCTGGAGCACGATAGGTCTTCAAAAGAAAACCAATTATGCACTTCAGGATATGAGCAAAGAAAAATTCACTCAGCTGGTCGCAGGGGACCTTTCTGCCCCCCCCTCCTATTTTTTCAATGATGCCTCCATCAATAAAAACGGATATGCCAACATCGATCAGGTCCTAGAACAAAATACAAAAGCCCTGAGTCCGGAAGAGTTTCAAAAAGAAATCGACAAGGGAGCGCTGGTACTCGACAACCGGAACCCTGAAATTTTTGAAAAAGAATTTATTCCCGGATCCATTAATATTGGTCTGCAGGGGCAATTTGCCATCTGGGCCGGAACCCTAATCGATATCAAACAGCCCCTGCTCATTATAGCAGAACAAGGTAAAGAAACAGAATCCATACTTCGCCTGGCGAGGGTTGGTTATGAAAATGTCAAAGGCATTCTGCAGGGCGGCATACAGCACTGGAAACAAAAAGGAATGCCTCTTGACAGCATCCAGTCCATTTCAGCAGAAAAATTTGCGCAACTGATAAAAGCCAATCAGCCGGCTATCCTGGATGTCCGCAAACCCTCCGAATACATGCAAGGACATCTGGAAGGTGCAGAAAATTCAGAACTTGCAGCATTGAATAACAATATTGACAAACTTGACAAAAATCAAAACTATTATGTTCACTGCGCAGGAGGTTACCGTTCTATGATTGCGGCATCTATGCTTAAAGCAAAAGGTTTTAAAAAGATTATCAATGTATCCGGGGGGTACTTAGGTGTAATGGCCTGCCTACCTAAAGCGCAGGCCTGAAGTACAAATCTTACCAAAGCGAAGGAGACCCTGTCTTGAGGTTTACTTTTCAATCACAACCTTCTGAACGGCACGGTTACTGCTTCCAACCAACTCTATTAAATACACTCCCGTTGGCAGATCCGTTGTGTTGATGTTCAGTTTCATCTGGTTGCTCACAGGGGTATACCTCATGATTTCCATACCCAGGTAATTCAACACAGCAATATAAGGCTGATCAGCAGCAAATTGAGTATCCCATTCTACAACGACCTGATCCCTTGCAGGGTTTGGATAAACACTGAACTTACCGGAAGAAGATTGAATTTGCTTAATCCCAGAAAAAATGATCACATCATTATTTTTAACATTGCTGCGTGAAACATTGGCCACCTTGGCAGCGTCGGTTCTCAACTGAGGACCATCACCGGTACAGGAATAACTAAACTGAGCCCACACCCTCCATTTAGCAGCCTTTGGATAGCTTTCCAGAATGCTGTTCAAAATGGAATAATCGAACGTATTACCCGTTACACTGGACCCGTATTGCTTCCAATGATTAGTACCCAGACTATCAACCATCATCAGATAATTTGTAACGGGAGTTGTCGGTACAGATGTACCCTCAATCAAATACCCCGGTGTCCAGTAAAATGTTGTTGTAGGTGGTCCCGATGTAGAAGCAGAGTTCGTTACATACAACTCCTGATGCCAGTTACTCAAAGAGCTGTAACCCCCGCAAGAATCCTTGAACTGAAGCTCATATCTGTAATAGGCCGTATTCGGGTTTCCATTGGGTAAAGGACCGTATTTTGATCTCACTGTGTCAATAAAATAACTTGAATCCTTGTAGGCTACAACCCCAATCTGATCATACACATTGGTCGATTCTTCCCTGTAAATAATGAACGAATCAACCGGAAGTTTCCCGCCGGCTTTTGGTGCAAATGGTGTCTTGTCCCAATAGATGATATTGTTGTTGGAAAGACTGTCCACCGTAACCATGCAAATCTGAGGAGCAGCAAAAGCAGTGCAGGAAGTACTTACATTTTTACAGATATGAGCTGTACCGCAGGTATTGGTAACATACAGGCAGACATTGTAATTACCAGCCGAAGCATAGGTATGAGCAGGACTGATCAGGTTAGAAGCATAACCATCTCCAAACGTCCAGTAATAGCTGACTCCATTCGAACTGCCATTGACAAAGGTGGTGGTAAGGGCAGAATCTGTCGGTATAAAACCTGCACTTGGAGGCTCACAGACTGTTACCGAATCACAAACGGAATCTCTACCGCAGCCATTAATAGCAACAAGGCATACATCATAGGTTCCTGATGTGGTGTAATTATGATTAGGAGCCGTAATTGTTCCAACCTTAGAACCATCACCATAATACCACAGATAAGAAGTGGCACCGGAGGAATTATTTTGAAAATCAGCTTGCAAACCATCAGGATTATAAGTAAACGCTGAAGTCGGTGGATGGCACATGATATTAATGGTGTCGGAGGTCGAATCAATTCCGCATGCATTGCTTACCGTCAGCCAGATAACATATTGTCCGGATGAACTATATGCATGGGGAAGTGGACTTTGCAGATTAGAAATAGTACCATCTCCAAAGTGCCATAGAATACCAAAAGCATTTTCACTTTGGTTGACTAGGGTTACTGTTTGTCCATTCAGAAATGCCTGAAACTGGGCAACAGGAGGACCACAAATTACCCTGACAGTTTCCGTTGAAGCAACTGAACCACAACCATTACTAACTGTTAGGGTAATTGTGTACGTAGTAGGGTTACTTACATTATAAGTATGAGAAGGTTGATCCTGGGAAATCGAATCCGCAGTATAAGTAGAACCGTCACCAAATTTCCAGGAATATGTATAACCAGCGACAGCACCATTTGTTAAAGCCATTGCTACTTGCAGAAAATTATTCGAAGTCGCTGTAAACGCAGCGGCGCTAAGGCTTGGCTGATAACAAGCCAGATTAATTCTTTTGGTAACCGTATCATTCCCACAAGGATTGAATACAATCTCGGTAATATTAAAAGTTCCACCACTGGAATAGGTGTGAACAGGATTTCTCAGTGTGCTGGTAGTGTTGTCACCAAAAATCCATAAATAACTGTATCCATCCAACGATGTATCCTGAAAGCTAAGGGTAAGAAAAGACTGTGTGTATTTAAACCCTGCAATGGCAGCACTGTCACAAATATGGAATGATTGGGTGTAATTCATACTCCATTCCCCGTTATTATCTTTTACCCGCATGGTATAGTCAACAGTTGAGCCTGAGATCAGGAAAGGAGGAATAGAAACAAGTTTGCTTACATTCATACTGTCTCCTGGTGTAAATCCAGTCATTGGAGTCGCTTTGCCAACACCGGGATCACTCAGAGCAAAAAAGTATTCAGCAGCGACAACCTGGGTAGCAACGGGTTTGGCCGCAGGGGGGCCGACATAAAATGACCTTGCCTCGTTCATGCCCCATAATCCATTGCTGTCACGGAAACGCATAACCATTGTATGAAATCCGGTAGCGAGAGGGGAAGAAGCAAGGTTCAGGGCAGCGATTACTGTATTGAAAGGCACCGTATCCCCCGCAGCAGCGGTGAAGCCAGGGATTGAAGTGGCATTTCCTACCCCCGGATCGGGTCCATCAATAAAATATTCTGCAGATTCAAGTTCAGTGGATTTTGACAGCGATGTGGGAGTAGCGACATAAAATGTTCGCGCCTCATTCATGCTCCACAAGCCATTCGCATCGCGGAAACGGGTAACCATTATGTGAAACCCCGTAACCAATGGTTGAGAAGATAAATTCAAGGCAGCAATCAGCGAACTGAAAGGCACCGTATCACCAATTGCCTTTGTAAAACCGGGAATTGCAGTGGCGCTACCGACTCCTGGATCGGGTCCATCTATAAAATATTCTGCAGATTCAATTTCACTTGATTTTGTCAAAGAACCGGGAGTAGTCACGTAAAATGTACGTGCCTCGTTCATGCTCCAGACATTTTGATTGTTCCTGAAGCGGGTCACCAGAATATGAAATCCAGTACTCAGGGGCTGGGATGCCAGGTTCAATGCAGGAATGCTCGCATTAAAAGCTACTGTGTCATGATTTGAAACAACAAAGCCAGGAATGGCCGTTGCAAGTCCAGGACCCGGATCGGGTCCGTCAATAAAATACTCCGCTTTATTGATCGTCTGTGCAAAAGCGCAGACAGACAGAACAAGCCATGTCAAAACAAGAATAGATTGCCGCATTATTCCCATTATACTACTTGTGAGTCTTAGGAGTAATGTTCACCTGAATCTGACCTCCCGGTTGAGCAACAACACTGGAAACATTCATATGCTGAATATATGGTATTTCTGCCATCCCTGTATTATCCACCCAAGGGTATAGCCCACCGTATATCCCAACTTGTATACCATGGTAATTGAGTGCTGGCGATCCCGGCTGCAATGTAAAATTTTGTGGGCCGGTTCCATTGGGGTAATTATTATAATAGGTATTGCTGGTGTAGTTGGCAAGCTGGTCCACATTGGTAAACAACATCTGGGCTATTTGTACAATGGTATCATTCGAGCAAGAACAAGAAGAAATCTGATAATTTGTCAATGAATCAAACTGACTGTTAAAATAAACGACATTCATATTGTCATTCATGGTAATGTTACTGAAGCTGCTGCTTCTAACTGGGAAAGTTGAATTAATAATCATGTTACCGCTGAAAATTGCAAAATTAAATGTGCTGCTTACAAAAGACCCGTCAATAAAGAATAAATTATTGGCTATCATAAGAGTTGATGTATTGGAATTAGACAGAGAACCACCATTAGTAAAAATATTGTTTGAAATAACATCATTGGTACTCATAAACAAATTCGGATTGTTATTATTAAAATTTAATTGTCCATAGATAAGACAATTCGTAATCGTCCAGTTACTGCCATAAAAACCTACCGTTCCCAATTTGCATCTTGAAAAGCTTACATTGTTGCAGGTGACATACCCATCTTTGTTGTTAATGGTCCCATAGTACGAAAGATCCAGACCGATAAATTTTGCTCCCCTTCCTGCAACCCCGGTATTGGTACTGTCAAATGTGATGTATAAGTTAGAGCCGTTTTTCCCATAAAAGGAAATTTGTGTTTCATTCGGAAAGTCCTTCGTAGGAGCATACCCTGCTCCAATAAAAGTCAGATTGGGTTTATTGATATTAAAACCGTCATAAGCCTGCACAGAACCATTAATGTAAATAGTATCGCCCGGATGAACCGCAGTTGCATTGATAGCCGCCTGTACCGTTGTATATTGGGCAGGAAGTGTGGCATCCTGACTGACTGTCCAAACCTTCGCCTGACTGTTCATGCAAGCGATTACTGCGAATGAGAGCGTAACAATTGACTTTTTCATTTTTGATTTTTTATGTTTTTACAGGGCGCTAATATAAATTATTTTTGGGATTCCAGTATTAACTAACAAATAAAAAATAAAAACGACCATAAATTCGTACTTTTAACCTGTTAAATGGGTAAAAAAGCCATTATCTTACTTTTTCTGATTCGTCTGGCGGCATGGGGCCAGACAGGTAATTTTTACATTACAAATTATTCCATTTCCGATTACGGCGGTACTGATCAGAATTGGAGTGGCCTGCAGGATGAATTTGGAAGAATATTCGTTGCCAATAACAACGGAATTCTTTTATACAGTGGAAAAATATGGCAACTGCTCAAACTTTCAAATGACGGGCGCTGCTTTTCACTGGATAAAGACAAGAACTGCAAAATATTCGCGGGAGGTGAAAATGAATTTGGGTATTTAGATGTTTCCCGTGATGGAACAATGATTTATCATTCACTTTCAAAAGATTTACCGGGAAAAGATAAAGTATTCGGAATTGTATGGGCAATCCACTGTATCAATGATGAAGTTTTTTTCTGTTCCAATGAAAAAATATTCTGGTATAAAAACGGAAAAATAAAATCATTTTCACCTGAATCAGAAGGTTTCCATACCTTCTTTAAAGTTGGCGACCATCTTTTTGTCAGGGAAAAACAGGTGGGGTTTAAAGTATTTATTGATGGTGAATTAAAAAAAATTTCAGCTACCGAAGAGTTTGCAGACCAGCGGGTTGATTTTATTCTCCCTTTAAAAAATAATTTGTATTGGGTAGGAACCAGGAACAAGGGCATGTTTCTGTTGGTTTATGATCCTGAACATCCCAGAAAATCAATCTTTTCCAAAATAGTAACTCCGCTTGATAACTGGATGGCAAAAAATGAACTTTATTGCGGAGTACGAATCAACGAAAACACCTATGCCCTGGGTAGCCTGAAGGGAGGAATTCTGATCACCGATAAAAATTTCAAAACCATTAAAACAATCACAGATAAAGACGGGCTGATCGACAACGGAGTAAAAAACATCTGCGTGGATCAGAATAAAAATTTATGGCTTGCGCTTAACAATGGAATATCCTTTGTCGAGCTCAGTACACCTGTTACGCGATGGACAAAAAACGACGGAATAAAAGGAGTTATAGAAGCCGCAGCAAAATGTGAGGGTAAGCTTTACATCGCTTCTGACAAAGGACTCCAAGTATTAAACCCACGGGATAATAAATTTACCGAAACCCCGATAAGTGATTATTCATTTTCACTTTTTTCCATTGACCAAACACTACTGGTTGGCACTGAATATGGTCTGTATTCCTTATCAAAAGGTAAAAGCAGGTTGCTTTTTGACCGTACGGTTTACTGCATATTCCCCAATGAATCTGATCGCTCGGTTTTATACCTGGGTACAGACAGCGGAATCAGCATCGTCAGATACCATAACAATTCCATCACTGAACTGAAAAAATTTAATGACTGGTCTGCAGTCCGTTTTGCCGCGAGAAGTAAAGAAGGGTTGTTAGCGTTTGCAACCCCGACAAATGGTATATTTCTTCTTGACAAAAACAAAAATAACAAGGTCGTGCACCTGACTCAAAGCAAGGGCCTCCCTTCCCTTACAGATAATTCTGTTTTTAGTTATAAGGGTGAACTGATGCTTGGGACTGAAAGCGGCTTTTACAAAATTACGAATGACAAAGACGGGCCCAGAGCAGAAATTTTGAGTGAATTAAATTCCCATGGCTTTCAGGATAAAACCATTTCCAAGGCCATGCAGATCAATGATGATTTATGGTTTCATTACATTCGGGAAGTAAATATCAGTGGAAGGGATTTTCCGTTGAACATTGTTCAATCCCTTAACATCGATGATGGGAAAATTTCAGAAAAGCAATCCATGCTTCGCCGGATAAAGGATGTCGATGCTACTAATTTTTTCCTTGACTCAAATCATGTTTATATATCTACCAACAACGGACTTTATTGTTATGATATTGGCATGAAACCCGTGCAGCAGCCATATTATACTTTTATTTCCAAGCTCAGTTTCAAAAATGATTCCACCCACCAACTTTTTGAATTTTCAAAAAATCTCACTAATCCAAAATTTGAAATTCCATTTACCTCCAATGAAATAGAGGTAATTCCTTCCGCTTCTGATTATTACGATGCAGCTGAACTTAAATACACCTGGTACCTGGATGGAAAAGATAATGCCTGGTGCAACTGGTCAAAAACTCCTGTTATTATTTACAATAACCTGCATGAAGGAAATTACACCTTGCACCTGAAGTCAATGAACCTGTTGGGACAGGAGGGCAAAGAAATAACAAGCTCTTTTACCATCCTTCCTCCCTGGTACAGGTCTTTGTGGGCTTATATGCTTTACCTGTTAGCAGGAGTTGGCGCTTTCTGGGCAGCGATCAGGATCTATTCCAGAAGACTGGTAGAGCAAAACATCAAACTTGAAAATATAATTACCGAGCGTACCAAAACAGTTGCTCACCAGAAAGAAGAAATAGAACACAAGAACAGGGAAATCACAGACAGTATCAATTATGCCAAGCGCATTCAGGATGCCATTTTACCATCCGTTAAAGAAATTAAAAAGTCATGGGCAAACACCTTTGTTTTTTTTCAGCCAAAGGACATCGTGTCCGGAGACTTTTACTGGTATCATAAAATAAATGCAGATGAGTTTTTGCTGGCAGTGGCAGATTGCACAGGCCATGGGGTCCCGGGAGGATTCATGAGTATGATTTGTTCCGATAAGCTGAACGAAGCTGCAGGCATTTCAAAATCACCTTCTGAATTATTGCATTATGCCAACAACGCGATCAAACTCGCTTTAAAACAAAATGAAGATGAAAATACAACCAGGGACGGAATGGAAATGGCCCTTGTAAGGGTAAATACACAAAATCAGAAAATCTGGTATACCGGGGCCAACAGGCCTTTGTGGATAATCAGGAAAGATTCGAATGAACTGGAAGAGATAAAGCCAACCAAAGCAAGTGTGGCAAGCAATACCTCAGTGGATTTTCAGTACCAGAGTCATGAGTTTCAACTGAACAAAGGGGACAGTCTATATATGTCAAGCGATGGTTATCCTGACCAGTTCGGAGGTCCAAAAGGGAAAAAATACATGACTGCCAATTTCAAAAAATTTATACTTTCCATCAAGGACGAGGTTGTGCAGATGCAACATAACCTGATTAAAAGCAATATAGAAAACTGGATGAAGGGCTTCGAACAGGTAGATGATTTACTTGTGATCGGAATAAAATTATAATACACTCTTGATTAAACACCCTTTATTAATTTTACCTCTCCTTCTGATTTTTCTCTTCGGATTTATACTTCTTCCGGAAATAAGCTCCGGGCAAACGTACACCCATTCTGATACGCTTAAGGGCAGTAACGGAGGGGGAAGGGATAGCTGGCATGTTCTGAAATATGACCTGGATGTAAAATTTAATTACAAGGAGAAAAGTATCAGCGGTTCAGATAAAATAACGTTTCGCGTACTGAAGCCCATTGATATTTTGCAAATCGATTTACAGGAACCTTTGACCATCGATAGTTGCCCGGGAACTACGATTCTGACCAAAGAGGGAAACGCATGGTTTTTGAAACCTTCCAAAAATGAACTGGTCAGTTCCATTCAGAGCCTGTGTATTTATTATCATGGGAAACCAAAAATTGCCATCCATCCTCCCTGGGAAGGAGGATTGATCTGGACACAGGATAAAAATAAAAATCCATGGATCAGCATTGCTTGCCAGGGTATTGGCGCCAGTGTCTGGTTCCCCTGCAAAGACCTTCAAAGTGATAAAGCTGACAGCGCTGAAATCAGAATCACTTGCCCCGACTCGCTGGTAGCTGTGAGTAATGGAAATCTAAAGGAAAAAACATCTAATCAGGACAAAACAAATACCTATGACTGGGTTGTAGGTTCCCCCATCAATGCCTATTGCATCAGTGCCTACATCGGTGATTACCGGCACTTCTCCGAAACAACGGACGGAGAGCAAGGTGAACTTAATTTGAACTATTGGGTATTGCCTGAAAATTTTGACAAAGCCAAGGAACAATTCAAAGATGCGGCAAGGATGATGAAAGCCCTTGAATACTGGTTCGGGCCCTACCCTTTCTATGAGGATGGATACAAACTGGTCGATGCTCCATTTTTAGGAATGGAGCATCAGAGTGCCATTGCCTATGGTAACAACTATGTGAACGGATACAGGGGTCTTGACCTTTCCGGCACCGGTTGGGGACTGAAGTGGGACTTCATCATAGTTCACGAAAGCGCCCATGAATGGTTCGGCAACAGCATCACCGCAGAAGACATTGCAGATAACTGGATACACGAAAGTTTTGCCAATTATGCAGAGACCCTTTTCACCGAGTACTATTATGGTAAAAATGCCGGGAGTGAATATTGCCTGGGTATGCGCAAAAAAATAAAAAACGATTTTTCCATCATTGGTCCCTACGGAGTATTCAAAGAAGGCAGTGTTGATATGTATAATAAGGGAGGAAACATGATTCATACGATCCGCCAGATCATCGATGATGACGAAAAATTCAGAATGTTGTTAAGAAGCATCAATAAAACCTTTTACCATCGAGTCGCCAGCAGCATTCGACTTGAAGACTTTATCACTTCATTTGCGGGCATTGATTTATCGGGTGTATTTGAGCAATACCTCCGGACAACAGCCATACCCGTATTGGAGTATAAATTGGCTGAAGGGTATTTGTCTTATCGCTGGACTTCCTGTATAAAAGGCTTTCACATGCCGGTAAAAGTGACCCTTGAAAAAGACAGGTACAGCTTCATTTACCCGACTGAAAATTTTCAGCAAATTAAAATTGCTATTCAGGATATTAGGGATTTCAAGGTGGATGAAAATTTTTATGTTTTCAGCCGGTCGGTTTTATAACTGCGGTGTAAACAAAGAGCCCCCGAAAAAACGGGGGCCCTCATCTTGCCTGATTCAATGTTAACACACGTTAACCTTGAACAATTTATTAATTCAGAATGTAGCTTACCTGATTACATTCACTTGTTTCACAACCTTTCCCTGGTTTGTCAAAACTGACAAATAATAGGTGCCGGCAGCGAGGCTTTGGGTGTCGATCGTCACCCTGTCATTAAAGCCAGTATTTTGTTGCCAGATCTTTTCTCCGATAATATTAAACAGATCCATTTCCTTAACCTGGCCCTGATTCTGGTTCAGATCAACCGTAAATGATCCCGAAGCAGGATTTGGATAAACCTTGATGCCGGAGCCAAGGTTTAGGTTATTTATTCCTGCATTAACATTCAACTGACTCACAACCGCAGAATTAGAAACGGTATTGATTGCTAAAACCGAATCTTTGTTATTGATCACCCTCACCTGTGTTGCGGAAATGTTTAGCGTAGCGTAATAATTTGCTTTCATCCTTAACAGAAGGTCATCTTTCATTGAAATGCCAAGCGTTCCTATTGTTCCAGAGCCCGAAATCGTCTGATGATCAATTCGTGTAATGCCCACTTCCAATTGACCCGCAGTTCCAAAGTTCCTGGTGATGTACAATAAATTAGTTCCATTCGTTCCCAGCCAGGAAGGGTTTATCGCCAATCCAATTTTTGTAGTATCCACAATTGTCGGATCATAATTAATGCTGAATGCAATCCCATAAACCCCATTCATCGGATTGTTGGTTGATCCCAAACCAATTGGGACTTGGATACTTGTACCAGCCAGAATGGTATCAGAAGGAAATGTGAAATACAACTCGGGTAGTCCTGCGACATTATTCGCTTGCCTTAACCTTAACGAATGTGTTAACCCATAATTCTGAACGATCGCAGTGGTGTCGTTGAAATCAATTGTGCCATCCCCATTGCAATCAGCAAACTTATCATTGGTTCCAAGGCCTGGCAATGAATTTGTCCAGTTGGTTGCAGCCTGTCCAACCCAGTTGATACTAGGTTGTGTTCTTGCCGATCCAGTGTTTCCATATCCAAGACCCAAAGCAAGCATATCGTAATTATTAGCGATGCCATTCTCATCTGCATCACCTGGCCATACATTTGCGCAATTTTGGCCGATGGAAACGGTAGTTACAGACGTTGCTGTTGCACCTTTTAAATCAGTTATTGTAACGGTATAGGTCGTTGTGACAATTGGGCTTGCAATAGGATTGAGAATCGAAGTGGAATTCAACCCTGCAGCAGGAGACCAGGTATAAAAGTAAGGTTGCGTGCCTCCATAACCGGTAGCTGCCAATTGAATATTTTGTCCGGCACAAATAGCGGTGTCTCCTGGATTTACAGAAACTGTCAGAACATTACTTATCGTATCATTCCATGCACCTATTGAATTATTGGGATTCCCGCCAATTATATTGTTGAAAAAACCTCCCGCAATTAAGCTGCCATTAAATACACAAAGGGAAGCAACGTACCTGGAATTAAAAGGGAGACTGTCTTTTCCTGTATATGTGGGGATACCTATGCCAGGACTGGTCCAGTTCACACCATTCCAAATAGCAATGTTCCTGACATTTATACCTCCGGCATTGTAAAAATTTCCTCCTGCATAAAGATTACCATGATAAACAGCCAATGAATAAACTGCGGCCTTTTCTAAACCATTCATATTATTTACACCACTGCCTACACTTGACCAATTGCTGCCATTCCATTGGGCTATATTGTTTGTCAATATGCCACCCGCATTTAAAAAAGCGCCACCTGCAATTAAATTTCCATTATATACCGCTAATGAAAAAACATAAACTGTATCCATAAAATTAGAAAACGATGATCCGAGCGTATCTTTACGTGTAATCCCTGTACCTAAACCCGACCAGTTGCTGCCATTCCATTGGGCAATATTATTAACAGGAATACCTCCTGCCTTATTAAAGGCTCCAGCTGCAATCAGGTTTCCATTGTAAACAGTCAATGATTGAACACCAGCATATTCAACAGATTCCAAATTTATTCCGGAACCTACCTGGGACCAGCTACTTCCATTCCACTGGGCAATTCCCGGGGTATTTAAACCACCCGCCTTCGAAAAATTACCACCAACAAAAAGACTGCCGTTATATACAGCTAAAGATAACACAGCCCCGTTGGTACCCGAACCCACTTCTGTCCAACTGCTGCCGTTCCACATCGCAATATTATTCACTGAAA
>Ga0206823_1088_pt1 | contig 23665 bp, 19 predicted proteins | sample Alteio_BWOrgCont_81_FD_152868 | JGI IMG/M metagenome (GOLD analysis project Ga0206823, IMG submission 152868) | Enriched cells from forest soil in Barre Woods Harvard Forest LTER site, Petersham, Massachusetts, United States -... | ecosystem: Environmental > Terrestrial > Soil > Temperate forest >...
ATTCTGTTTATTTTGATTCACATAAAAGAGGTGATTCCTTGGGGGCTATTTTTATTCCTTTAAGAAAAGCATTCAAAGGTTGCCTTGAACAAGGTGTTATGATGATGGCTAAAGGCGATAGTGCTGAATTCCTTATCAATGCCGATTCCTTATATCTGAAGTTTTTCCGTTATCCTGCTGATAAAGTGCCTCATTATATTACCAGCACTACCACCTTTACATTCGCTGTTAAACTGGTTGGTTTCCAAACCCAGCGTGAAATGATGGCACAACGCCAGGCTGATATACAAAAACGCAATGCTGCTTCACTTGTCCTCAAAGCACAGGAACCTCCCAATATTGCTGCTTACCTGCAAAAAAACAATTATACCAATGCAAAAGCTGACGAGGATAGCATTTTTACCTTGGAAGCAGTGAAAGGAAAAGGCAAGCCTATAAAAGAAGGCGATTCAGTATATGTAAGCTATACCGGTACACTTCTCAGTGGCACCGTTTTCGATCAATCAAACAAGGGCCCGGGCCATACTACCCTCAATATTCTGTATACCCAGAAAGCTCCTTTAATAAAAGGATGGGTACACTTATTGGGTAAAATGCGCCAGGGCGACAAAGTAAAAGTATTGATACCTTCTGCTATGGCTTATGGCTCGCAATCCGGAGGCGTTATTCAACCGTACTCCACCCTCGTATTTGATATGGAAATTGTTCAGGTGAAATCTAATAAATAATTTTTTTCCGTGAAATATAGCACAAAGTTATCCCTCCTGTTTGGGCTTGCTTTTTTAGCAGCATTAAATTGTGAAGCAGGAGGTAAGAAAGACGAATATAAGACTGACCCGGCAACAGGGGTAAGATATATTCTAATCAAGCATAATAAATCGGGCGCAAAACCCACTATGGGCGAAGTTGCTTTCATTACACTTGCCTATAAAAGAGATGATGATTCATTGATATTTGATTCTCATGCCGGAGGGCGGAGCGATTCGAATAGCATGATTCCTATTTCGCTTCAAAATAATTTCAGGGGTTCCCTCGAGCAGGGAATTACATTGATGAGCGTGGGCGACAGTGCCAGTTTTCTCATCAGCGCCGATTCTATTTATTTTAAAACGTTCAAGGCTAAGAGAATGCCTCCTTATATAAAACACGGTTCCAACCTTAAGTTTTATGTCAAGCTGGTACGCGTGGAAACCATTAAACAAATGGAAGACAACCAACGTATGGTAAAAGCACAGCGCGAGGCTGAGTTACAAAAGAGACAGAACGATGAAGCCCCTTCTATTAAAAAATACCTGGCAGATAATAACGTTACCACCAGGCCCATGATGATAGACAGCCTTTATGTACTGCAACGTAGCGGCACTCCGGGCATGGCTATAAATGACGGGGATTCTGTGGAAGTAAAGTATACCGGTATGTTTTTAAACGGCAATGTTTTCGAACAATCCGATAAAGGCGATGGCAGCAAGGGAACGATTAAATTATTATACAGGAGCAATGGTTCATTCATTCGTGGCTGGACCGAAGTGCTTGGTATGATGCACCAGGGCGAAAAAGTAAGGGTCTTATTCCCTTCTTCAGTTGCCTACGGTTCTAATGGGACAGGAAAAATCATCCAGCCCTACACTCCGTTGCTATTCGAAATAGAAGTAGTAAAAGTTACTTCTCCCAACTAATAAAAAAGGGTAAGCTGCTTACATCGCACCGCTCAACCGCGGTACCCTTGCTTTTTTCCAAATCTGGGGGAGTTATGCAGGAGCTGGCCGTATAAGGCTTACCCGGAACAAAGGTAGTTAAAATAGAATAGCCTTTTTGTTATTTATTTTAAAATTGATTCTTCCGGAAATCCTGTATTAGCCTTTGTTTAAACAGAACTGTCTCAGCACCAATAAGGTGGCAATAGTCTGAGATTTCTCACAAAAAAAAGCCCCCCGGAGATTTAACCGGGGGGACCCTCTTTAACCAACTGAAACACTCCTATTTCAATTGGGACTCTATGGAATAAGGCTTCTTTAATTGCTATACTAACTAAAGGCCTTTATAACAAATACGTAAATTCGAAATGAAACGTTGGGTAGAACTGAAAAAAAAATCCTCCTGCAATTTCTTCAGGAGGATTTTTTGGATTCACTTAGTATATACCTATGAAAACACCTCAACTCCCATTGAGGGAAAACTAAATGAATTCAATAAATAGACTATTTCAAACAAATAGGTTTAATCGCCGGGATAAAAAATCAGAAGCTATATGAAAGCAATATTCTTCCTCCCTTATCCCTTTCAAACAAACTATTTCCAAAATAATTATTGTCCTTCATATTAATCAATCCGTCATAAATAATGCCATATGCAGAGAATCTCGGGCTGAAAGTATATTTTACTAAAGCATGGGCAGAAGCATTGAACGAAGTATAACCTTTTTGCTCTATGCCCTTAGAATACTGCTGCACATTTTGCTCCACGCCCGGAAGATTATCATACTCCTGGTAAGTACTAGCAGCAGTTGAACTGCCAAGCAGGTAAAGTACAGAACCTCCTAAACCAATACTGATTTTGTGTCCTACATAGTATTCCAATTGAACCGGCACGCTTAAAAAGTATAAGCTTTTGGTGGTAATAACGGAATCATATAGTGTATAATTACTCGGAGAAGTAGAAACTGAATGCTGGTAATTATAAGTAACGGAGCTCATATTTTCATACGCGGTAAACTGGAGCCCTGTTTTCAGGAATAGTTTATGCCCCAAATAATGTGCATATCCTACACCAACCATTGGGTTTAAACCATGTCCCTGGGTAACCACGCCATATTGCCAGCCTGCTGTCCATTCCACACCTGCTTCAATAGAGAGTACATCTTTTTCACCTCTGAAAATGCGGGGCTCATCAGAAAAACGAGGAGGCAGCGTATTGCCTGTTATAGCAGTATCCAGCACTCTTACAGTGTTGCTTACAGAAGCATTTTGCAGGGCTACAGAAATATCGGGCACTTGGTCTATTTCTTTCAACGAAGCTATTCTGGGAGTAATATATTCCGAACCACCAAGTATGCCCACTTTGTAATTTTCCTGGGCTATCTGGCTTGCGCTTATTGGGCCTGCCTGGTTATTGCTTGCTATTATTACATGGGCACCGCTATTACTATGGTGCGCTTTGCTTACACGGCCAATTTGCCGGGCAGAATTTTTTGTAGACAGTGCCAGCGCAGTTGTATTATTCCGGGCAGAGAACGATTGGCTATGATTAACAGGGCTTGATTGGCTGCTCGAAACATCTGAATGGTTAGGAACAGATGCAGAAGACGAGGCAGAAGTTACCTGGTTTACAGCAGTTGCCTGGTTATCAATCGCAGCCAGCTTAGAATCATGTTGGGAAGAAGTTGCACTAACCGAATTGGATGTTCCACCTTGGTTGTTCGAGCCAAATATGCCATATCCGGCTAAAGCTCCGCCGCCGCAAAGCAAAAGGGTTACTGCAGCAATAAACCACACATTCCGTTTACGGCCCTGCCTCGATAGGTCTATCATGGCCCTCATACGGGTCCAGTCAGCTTGATTGAAGGGATGTTCCTTCTCCTCAAACTTGGAACGTAAAATATTGTAAAAGTCTTTTTCAGTACTCATCCTATGGCTATTTTATATAAGGTCGGATTAATTTGTAAAATCATTTTCTGTAATTTTTGTCTCGAAAAATTTAGGTGCCAGCGCGAAGTGCCTTCCGTAATGCCCAATACCTCCGCAATTTCTTTGTGCGAAAAACCATCAATAGCATACATGTTAAAAACCTTCTGGCTCACTGGCGGTAATTTCATAATTAACGTGTGGATTTGTTCCACATCCATTTTTACTAAAGCACTATTTACTTGTGTATCCTCTTCTATCTTTTCATAATCCTCCACATACTGCACGTGTTCTTTATGTACTTTCTTCTTTCTATACTCATCTATCAGCGTATTCACCATCACTTTATTCACCCACGCCTTGAAAGAAGTTTCTAACTGGTATTTTTCAAGATTGGTCAATATCTTAAAAAAGCCCATGTTAAGCATTTCCTTCGCTTCCTCACGGTTGTTCGTATACCTCAGGCATATTGACATGAGATAACTGTAACACAACCGATAAAGCTCGAACTCAGCCTTACCATCCTTGCGAATACAGGCAGTTATTATCTCTGTCTCAACCTTCATGTACTTTTCTGCCCTATACGCTCGCTTATACTTTGAAAACGAGCCCGGGACTCCAAATGTTGGGTACTAATATAGTAAATTTTCACGAAATATCCAACTGTACCTTCGTTATCAGGTGCTTTGCCACTTCGGGCGGACTAGGGGGGTGGGTAAAAAAATATGTCACGGGCTGCCGGTACCGAAAGGTACATTCGGACATGGTTATGTCACGGTGTAATATACTTGGAATAAATTGAAAACCAGTATTTCATGGCTTTTATGTCACGGTGTCTTAAATACCGTGACATATTATACTGTGCAATTTACCCTTCGCATTCATTATCGTAAAACTGACTAATCGTTTGTTAACCTGCTATTTACGGTCATTTTGCTTGCATTGCATTTGCTATATACTTGCTACACAAAAAGATATGTCACGGTATGCCAAAAATTATGTCACGGCGAAAAGCTACATTAAGTAGCTGGTTTTGTGAACCTAATATCTTTATATCACATTGCCCATCCGTGAAAAAGCGTGACATAAAACTTTTTCAATTTAATAGAATTTTATTGTTTTTTCGTGAAAAACCCTGCCCGACTATGTCATTCAGAGGCGGGCGTGACATAACGGAAATTGAAAACAGCAAAAAAATGACTGTTTTTTGAAAGCTATTTTACCGGGCTATAATAAATTTCCCCGAGTTCAAAATTTTGCCGGGAGAAGAAACCTGGTAGAAATATATCCCACTGCTAAATCCGCTAACATCTACCGTAGTCTGCCCGATAGAATTACGGATAGGATAAGAACCAACTGTATTACCTAAAACATCTATAAAATTTAAAGTGGCAGGAAGTTGGCTGATACCTGAGAAGTTTACAGTTACCAAATGGCTGGCAGGATTAGGGTAAAGGCTACATCCGGTAGAATGTATCGTGGGCGCTACGCCTAAAACACCGGTGCTATATTGCCAAAACTGGCTGGATGTAGCGTTAGAATCACTGGAGCCTGTACCAATATATCCATTTGAACCAATGGTAAAGGCAACTCCATTTGCCATTGCCCCTCCGCTATAATTTGCTATGGCTGTCCAGGTATCGGAACCCGGATCATATTGCCATCCCCCTGAAGTATATGCCTTGTTATTGGCACCCAGGCATACATAGCCATAGTTGCCTATCGAAAATGCAGATGCGCTATTAATAGGAATACCGGGGATATCGGCTATCCTCGTCCAGGTGTCAGTGGAAGGGGTGTATTCCCAAAAATCATTGCTGGCTGCATATACCGTATCTCCATCGTTGCCTGAGCCCACATATATTTTGCCATTCACAATAAAACCTGTTGCATTCACCCGCTGCCCTCCGGGAAAATCGCTGAGTTGTTTCCAAGTGTTACCGGGTATGGAATAAGCCCACCAATCAGATAAAAATGAGGAACCGACATCATTACCTGTTCCATAATAAATAGTAGAATCATCGGGGTCTGCCACAGCTACAGCAAAGTCTCTTCCCGAACCGGGAAATGCAGCAAGCTCATCCCACACATTCGAATCGGGATTATACCTCCATATATCATTATAAAAAGTTCCTCCGCAAACTGCACCTCTTGCTATTGATTTATGCAGAAAACAGAGGCTGATATATTCCCCGCCTAAAACATAGCCAAATCCATTCAGCGATACACCACTTGTACCAATCCGCTCTCCACCTGTAAACAGAGCCATTTCTCTCCATACATTAGTGCTGCTGTTCCATGCCCATACGTCATCAAAGTAAGCTCCCGTATCGGTTCCACAAAAAATGTACCCGGTGTTTCCTATCGAAAAGCCGCTTGCATAATTTCTTAATCCCCCACCAAAAGCAGCCTGTTTAAGCCAGGTGTTTTGGGCGGACAAATTGAAAACAGATACACTGAAAATAAAAAGTACAATGAATAATTTTCTCATAGGAACATAAATAAAACAAGCAAATGTATGAATATTTTGAATACCAAAGAGAATGACAAATACCCTATGGGTTCTTTGTCTGCAATACATAAATGTAGTGTTTCTTTTGCGAAAAATAGGTTGGATATTCAAACTGTTTTAGGGTTTTGCATCCATTTATTTCACTAAACGACAGCATATAGGTATTGTCATCTACACAACCCCATAATTTGTGTGTGTCTATTTCTTTTCCTGTTCCAATAAGCCAACCGTTCACTTCATACCCCGCATCAATCTTATGAATGGAGATATTCTGGTCCTTGGTAAGATAATCAACGGCCTGCCAGCGCACACGGTTCCACGATAGATAGTCGTGGGTTCCGCAAGCACTAAAATAAATCATATACACAATAAAAATAGTGCTGAACGCTATTGCCGGAACTCTTATGCGGGCTGCCGTTCCCACTTCAGTAAAAAAAAGCAGGCAAAACAGCGGGAACAGTGGCAATAAGTAACGGTCGAAGTGATCGCTAGGTGCCAGCAGCAGGAAAAAATAACCTGCTGAACAAATAGCAATAAATAATTTTTTGTGAGCATTGAGAGAAAAAGCCGGGAGCGGCAGCTTACTGTATTTGCCGGCCTTCACCAATAATCCCCCAATATTCATTGAAAACAAAATAACCCCGACATACCCAATAAAATATATAATTTTCATGGTAGTACCAGAGAAAGAATCTATATCATGGCCAGGGATATGATACAATAGTACATCCGATAAACATTTTGGGCCCAGGTATCCGTCATTTAATATATTAACGGTTGGAAATCCTCTATATAAAGAAATGAATAGTATACCAATAACTACCAAAACTACTATACCAGAAACCCGCAAAAAAGAATTTACGGTTTTGAAAGAGGGTATTTTAAAAAATAGTAGCAATGGAAAAAATAAAAGCCCGAAATAGAACAATGCATTCTGTGAACGCTTCACCACCTCCTTCGACCAATAAACAGGGTTGCTCGGAAAATCGAGTATCGAAGAGCTATGAGGATTCTCGGGGTATGAATTAATGTGTTTGAGCCATTTTAAACCAATTTCCAGGGCTATGCATGTAAGAACCGCCGGAATCAAATATTTGAGCCGGTTTGCCAAGCTCTTCTTCTGGATAATTATTTCACATACTCCAAAAGCGATTGGAATCAATACGCCAAATTGACGTATCAGGGCAGCGAAAATAGAAAACAAGGTAGCCCATATGAGAAATTTTAGCTGGGGGGCATTTATATATTTTACAAAGAAAAATATTGAAAAAAGCGTAGTAGCAACAAAAGGCACATCTGTCATGAAAGTATTCGACAGGCTGAAATAAAGCGGATTTATCATGAGTAACAGGGCAGCCAGGAATGATATTTTTCTATTTTTCGAAAAGTCATATACCAAAAAGTAAAATATAACTGCTCCTGCCAAACCCAACACTATGGTTGAAAAACGAAGAGCCGTAAATGAAAAACCTCTCCCGAGCAAACAAAATAATGTACCCCAAAACGCTTGTGCAATCAATACTGCTGAATACATATCTCCTATAAAATAAGGATGGTGATTAACAATCAGAGATACCGGTTTTGCATATACCCAATCATCATTCAGAGGAAATTCCCCAACGGGATTTACGATAAAAAGCATCACAACATAAATTATACCAAGAGCGCCAAGAAAAAAGTAGTGGTTCTCTAAGAACTTTGCAAGAAATGGAAAATTAGGTGCTACAGCAGGCTTTACATTTTTAGCAGGAGTGGCAACTTTAGAAACATTGGCCTTGTTTGTATGAGTTTTTGGATAACCTTTCTGCCCTTTGGAATTTTTCATACAACAAAAATAATAAGAATTGCTTACGAACTATGTATTGCGGGTTTCCGTATAAAAATCCCAATATTGCCCGGATAAATTCCTATTCTTTTGTTTAACAACCCCATCCCTTTTACAATTCCTGTAACAGTAGATTTCATTGGAATAGGAGCCATCCGTAACCAATAACTTAAAGGATACGTATTTTTTATATCGAACACTTTCACCACTTCAAATCCGGCTTTCTGGCTAATGCGTGAGAGCGTACTTTTATTAAATAAATAAATATGCTCCACATCGTATATAGGCGATTTCTCTCCAAATATTTTTGCTTGCAAGCCTTTTTCATTATGTACTATAAAGTAGGCAATACCTCCGGGTTTCAAGAGCTCAAATATTTTTTTCAGTACCTCCAGCGGATTAATCAAATGGTCTAGTGTTTGGAAGCATGAAATCATGTCGAATGAGTCACGTGCATAACCTGCATTTTCGAAAAAGCCTGTGAAAATGTAGTCTTTCAAATCTCCTGACTTAGCAACAGCGTCTTCGGATGGCTCCACACCAAACACTTCTTTAAATCCTGCCTTTTGCAATTCGCGCAGAAAAAAACCGCTTGCACAACCTATTTCCAGCGCACGGTCTTTTTGCCTGAACAATGTAGCATTCTGATACACATACTGGATATAGCTTTCAGCAATGCAGGTCAATTCATTATCATAGTTCTGTTTACTTTCCTTATATAAAACGGCAATTTGTTCCTGCGGCAATATGGGCGATGAAAAAACAGAGCTGCACTTTTGGCATTCGAGCATTTGATAATGATAATGCTCTGTCGTTCTCCTGGCAGAAAAAATATTGGCATTCAGGTTTTCAGGTAAAAAGTTTTGTTTGAATTTTACTTTCGTATACTCATTGGTACCGCATACCAGGCAGGTTGTATCAATAAAGCTGCTCATTTGATACTATTTAATAAGTTTTTTATTTCGGCAGGAGTATCTAATTTTTTGCCTCGATAGATAATTGATTTCCGTATAAACTTTGGACGCCCCTTAGTTTCCTCAAACACTTTTGACAAATACTCCCCCAACACAGAAATAGCAAGTAGTTGAATACCTCCAAAAAACAAAATTAAAACTATAACAGTGGCTATACCGTGAGGAATATCCGGGTGAAGGATTTTCAGTACTATCTGCACTACGATTGCTAAAAAAGAAATGCAGGTTAATATAAAACCCATATAACTTATTGTCTCCAAGGGTGCAAAGCTGAATGAGAAAATAGCTTTTTTTGCCCACCAAATATTTTTTCGGAGACTATTGGTTGTGGTTCCAAACATCCGTTCGGGTCTTACATAATCCACTCCCACCTGCCTGAATCCCACCCATGCGCGCAATCCTCTTAAAAATTGCTCTTTCTCGGGTAATTTAATAAGCTCATTCACCACTTTCCTGTCCATCAAAGAAAAGTCACCCGCATCTCGCGGAATCCGGATGTAAGCCATACGGCTGAATATTTTATAAAACAACTTGTAACTTAGGTTCATTATTTGCGAGGCTTCGCGCTTAGTCCTATTACCATACACTACATCATTTCCCTCCATCCATTTCGCATAAAATTGTGGAATAAGTTCAGGCGGGTCCTGCAAATCACCATCCATCAGCACTACGCCTTCACCGGTCGAAATTTCCATTCCGCTTATAAATGCCGACTGGGAACCAAAATTCCTGGAATGTGTAACTCCTATCACAGCCGGATCCTTCGCACATATTGAATGGATTACCTCTTCCGTATTATCGGGTGAGGAGTCGTTCACAAAAATTATTTCATAGGGAATTTTCAACTCTGCAAATACTTTTTTCAGGCGCTCATACATTATGGGGATAGCTTGTCCATCCTTATAGCAGGCAATTACGCAACTGATTTTATTTATCTTTTGTGGTTGGCGAAAAGCCGGTAAGACCACCCACTCGTAATTTTGTTCATCCTGCCACTTACTCGTTTCTCTTAACCCTTCCTCCAGTGATGTTTCAGGCTCCCAGCGAATAAGTTTTTTTGCTTTTTGATTATTACTGAATTGGGTTTTAATCTCCCATTTCTGTTCTATGGTCGCACTCCATTCAGGTCGAATATTTAAATGGAATATTTCCATAACCTTTTCAACCAACTCTCTGATAGTTGTCATTTTTCCTGTACCTATATTTATAGATTCACCATACAGGGCAGGATTCATATAGTATGCAGCATTTACGAATGCTGTTACACAATCGGCTATATAAATGAAATCGCGCTTAAAATCCGGATAATTAAGGAAAGGCAATTTGCCCTGTTTGGCATTTTCTAATAAGGATGGTACAAGCCTATCAGGGTCTTTCCAGGGACCATAAGCCGAATACAATCTTAAATTAACACAAGGCAAATGACGAATTTTGGCATAATACTTTAGCAAATAATCTGCTGATATTTTTGCTACAGAATAATGGCTGTTGGGTACTAATTCAGCAGCTTCTTCAGGTGCTTCACTATTCAATCCATATTCCAATGAATTGCCTGCATGCACATAAGCATGAATATGCCCGCATGCTTCAAGAATATTCAACGCGCCTATAATATTGGTATCATAGATATTATTGCTTACCTCTTGCGGCAAGTATGCACCATACGCAACTAAATTAAAAACAGTTTGGGGTTTATATTCTTCAAAAATTTGCTTCACCGCATCTTTAAAAAGAATATCACAGTATACAATATTTTCCGGGTGCGGGTTTAGTAATTTAAGCCTCCACGCCACTTTAGTCTCGTGGCTTATTCCATAGCAGTCGCTCCTATATTTCAAAATTGTTTGAAGCAGATTGGCCCCCTTAAATCCACTTGCCCCAAAAATAAATATGGGCCCTTTAAGCTGTTCTATTTTGTCGCCTAATGATGGTGGGGAATCATCCATTGAGCCATTCTTTTATAATACGTTGAATATTGCCTGCATCTAAGCCCGACTGAACCTGGTGATAACCTTGATTTCCGTATAACCCGTTGGGGTAATACATCGCACACAGGCTTTGGAATTTATCAAAATGAATATCTCTGTTCAGTAGATCCAGGGCAATATATTCCCCAAATCCCCCCCTTGCTACATGCTCCTCAACGACTAATAACTTTTTGGTTTTTCTGATACTAGAAATAAATTTATCATTCATCTTATCGAATGGAATTTTCACGGCAGAGAATAACGCAATTTTATTTTTGGAGTCTGTATTTTCGATTGCAGAGAGTACATTGTTGATTATCGGCCCCAACGCAATGACAGTCATTTCGGCATCTTCCGGGTCGAAAATAGTATGAATGCCTTGCATAGGTTCTTCTTGCATCACCGGACTATTCTTGCTCACCTCAAGGCGGAGATACGCAGGCATATTTTCTGCCAGGATTTTTTTTACTGACAGCTCCACTTCATCAGAAAATGCTGGGACATAACAGGTCATATCGGGCAGGCTGCTCATACAAGCTATATCTGAAAGGGCATGATGTGTACTCCCCATAATACCATAGCCATAGCCTCCGCCATTACCCACAATAAAAACCGGCAACTTATGAAAACATACATCTATCCGTATCTGTTCCAGGCAGCGGAAAGTGGTGAAGGGAGCAATACTGTAGCAAAACACTTTGTAACCCTTATGTGCCATACCGGCAGCAATACCAACCATAGTTTGTTCAGCGATACCTACATTAATAAAACGGGGGCCAAGTGTTTTTTGCAGGTTTTCCAAGGCATTAAAACCCAGGTCTCCTGTTAAAAAAACAATCTTGTCATCTTCAGTGCCAAGTTTTTCAATAATATTTGAAAACTCCTTTCTCAAAAAATATTTTTAAAAATCATTTTATTTTTTGATGGATACCCATGTAGTTAAACTGCTCCAGCCAGGGTTTGGTACGCATAAATATTTCAGCTTTTTCCTCTTTGCTTAATTCGTTCGCTGTCTGAATATTTACTTTTTCAGTAGGAACGCGAATGGTTCCCCAGGGATATACTTCTTTCAGTTCTTCACCATTCCAGCTCGGATAGGTAAGCGTTTTGCTATAGCTGATTCCGGCAGCTTTAAAAATACCTGATAGCGCTTTTTTGCTGTCATCAATAATGTCTTCATAGCGCACTATAAAACAATTGCCGGGATATTTTGCCTGGTAAATAGACATATAGTATTGACACAATACCCATCCTGAAATATAGTGGTGAAGGGATAGTGGTACTGCCCGTTTTTTTGTATCGGCATAGGCTGACCATGGATTGCGAATAATATGGAGCACAAATCCATTTTTTCCATAATCACTCACAATCTTATCACTGTCCACACCAATAATTGGACTGTATCCGACATAAGCCTTTTCCTTACCCGATTTATTGTAATTTTTCCATGCCATAAATGTAGCACGGAAGAAAGCTTCTGCTAAATTACCCCTTGTCATGGGTTTGTTCTTCATCACTTCTACGAAAAACTTTTTCCTGTCCTTATCACTCATGTTTAAATCTGCCGTGCGGAATTTGCTCACATAGGGCGTTTTAGATCTTACTTTCCCTTCTTCATCAATAATCAACTCATATGCTTCTTCCACCGAAACAGAATTGGGAAATATGGGCCACCGGTATTTTAAAGGGAACATGCTGGACAGAAAATCATTTACATACTTCGTGCCGGGTTGTGATTCGAACGGATAAACAAATAATTCAGGATGCCCGTCCAGGATACGGTGAGTAGTGTTTCCACCATTTTCGTACATGGCAGAAATCATAATAAACTTAAAGTCGGAATTTGCTTTCATATCTAGATTTATTTAATAATATAGTTAGAGAAAAAATTAGCCTCTTCTTTTGATGAACTGTTAACCTTTGTAAATAAAAACCCATCACAAACTTCAGCACTTATGGTCTCCAGCCCAAAAATCTGGTTGCCATAGGGCCACTCAATATTACCTATAATTTTTTTCGTAGTCATATCTATGGCATAAATGCCGCATTGTTGCTGCTTTTCTTTGATTCCGGGTGCATATGCCTTAAACTTTTGAATTACCCTGGAAACACCCACAAAAGCTACATTATCCTTAAAACACAGCCCCCTGGTCCACCCCGGAAGTTTTACAAAAGAAGTAAAGTTCTGCTTATCAATATACCCAAATTCGCCATACCCACTATTATTAATCCACAGTTTATCATTGTAAAACCTTGCCGAATGTGGCCGTGTGAGCCCTCTTGCAACTACTTTTTTCGTTTTTCCGGAGAAAATAACACCCTTTTTATCTACAGGAAATTTCAACTCTCCAGGCTTATATTTTCCGGGCTTTTCTGCCGATGCGGAAAAATAAGAACCCTCTATCGATTTCCCTGCTGCAATAGAATTTAACTGTATATGATTACTTGTATTTTGTTTAGCCGATAAGGGAGACCAGGCTAAGTCATCCGGTTTTGAAGAATTGAAATCAACCCGGATAATACCATTCTTCCCAACTGAATTTGCATACAAATTACCACCTATAAAGGCAAGGTCATGAAAATAATAGCCTCCTCCATAGTACTTAACTCGTGCAGGTATAAGGGTTGCTTTACTCTTTTTCTCCCCGGGGTTTGAAGCAAGAGCCAATTCAACAACCTGGTTAGGATTGCGTGTTGCTGCTATATAAACTTTATTAGTGTCATTTTTAACTGCAATGCCACTGGGATGGGGAAGATGCAGAAAAGATTGGCGTATTTTTTTATTTTTTACATTCAACGCAATTACCAGGTGTTCATATTCTCTTGTTACTAGAAGGGTAATATTCAGTTTCTCCAAAACAGAAAAAAAATCACCCTTAACAGTGTATTTAAGTAGCTCAGGAACAATGCCACTTGCATTATAGCTGCCACAGATCACCTCCGAAGGCTCCCGTAAAGCACTATTCTGAATAGCTAATAACTTATCAAAAGGCAGCCCGGGCTTCATAGCATTTTTCTCAGTTTAAATAAGCCTCTATACATTTTTAATGCAGACCTAAGCTTGGTTGTACTACTTCCGCTAATTCGTTTGGTAGATGTAATGAGTATTTCCACCAGCGGCACATTCTTGCGAAATAACTTTGCCATTATTTCTGCATCAATTAAATCACCTTCGGAGAATATATTGAGGTCAGCCAGATATTTTGCAGGAATAACCTTAGGTGTTCCGTTCACATCCCACAATGGAGTCCCAATAAGCAGGCGGTTTTCATAATTGTATAAAATGGACCCCATTTTTCGTAGAAGGCTTTCACGGATAACACGTGTTGTTTTAATTACTATGCCCTCGTTTGCCAATGCGCATTTAATTACCAGTGCTAAATCTTCTACCGACGTTCTGGCTGAATTGGTATAGCACACTATTTCTCCTTCTGCCTTTAACAATCCAAATTTTACTGCCCTTCCCCAGCCTCCTTTTTCGAGATTAAATGTTTTTACAGCAGAGTTTTTTTGTGAACAAGCCAAGGCTTTCTGATAGGAATCATCTTTCGAACCATTCACAATAAACAAGAGCTCCCATGATACTTTTAATTCATCGAGCTTAGACGTATATTGTTCAAACAAATAATCTATTTGCGAACCCTGGTTATATATGGGAAGTATTACAGATAGTTGTGGTTTCATCATTTTCTATTTGTCCAGTTCCAGAGAGCATTATCAAAATCGACATCCTTCTGCCACTGTACGGATTTATCAAGCCCTGCTTCCAAGGTTACCGTGGGTTCCCATTCCAACGCTTTTTTAATGTGAGTGATATTACCATACCAGTCCGGCATATCCCAGTCGCGGTTTGGCATAGAATTAAAATTGGGTTTTACTTCCAGGTTCAACTTTTTGCATGTTAGTTCAACCAGTTCTTTAATGGTAGTCTTCAGTCCGGTACCTACATTATACACTTCTCCGTAATGCTTTTGAGGCATCTTACTGGCAGCAGAAATAAATGCAGAGCAAACATCAGATACATAGATAAAATCTCTCGAAATATCAGGGTTTACAAGGTTCGGAAGTTTACCATCCCGTGCATGGGAAAGAAGTACCGGAATAAGGCGGTCAGGCTCTTCCCAGGGCCCAAATGCAGAATACAGGCGTAAATGAATAACAGGTAATTTTTCCACCTTACCATAATATTTCATCAGGTAATATGTGGCAACTTTCGATACAGAATAATGTGTGTTTGGCAAAAGGGCCTCTTCTTCTAATGGAGCTGCACTATTCAATCCGTACTCTGAACTGGAACCCGCATGAACATAGGCAGAGAATCCATATTTCTTCAATGTTTCAATAATGGTGGTGGTAGCATTGAAATTGGTTGCATAAATTTTATTGTATTCCTTTTGCTTGGAATAAGCACCATACGCAGCCAGGTTAAAAATAGTTTTGGGTTGGATTTCCTTAATGATATCTTCCACACGCCCATATTCTGTAATATCACAATTAACAAGATTAGAGAACGGAACTTTATCCGCAATCAACCTCCAGCAATTTATATAATCATGCGACGCACCGTACACATCATTACGATATAGCAAAAGAGATTTCAGCAGATTGATACCAATAAATCCGCCGGCACCAAAAATCAATATAGGCCCGTCAAGTGACTTTACTTTTTCTATTAATGCCGGGGAAAGTGTATAATAGTTCTCTTGCTTCATTTACGAATACTTTTCTGTAATTTCATCCAATGCCTGCTGGTGTAACTTATCTGACATGGGAAGATAGTGCCATTCCAATTTATTTTCCATAAAGGAAATTCCTTTCCCTTTTACCGTTTTTGCTACCAATACTTTTGGTTTACGATTAGCAGATTTTTTAAATGCGTCTATAGTACTTTGAATTTCGGCAATGTTGTGTCCATCAGCAACTACTGTTTCAAAGCCTATAGCTTGCCACTTAGCCACCTCGGTTGTATTCCCCATTACTTCATTTAGCTCACCGAATCCCTGCAAGCCGTTATTATCGACAATCACTATAAGGTTATTCAACTGGTGCTTTACGGCAAAATGGGCTGCTTCCCATGTAGTACCTTCATTAGTTTCTCCATCCGACATTAATACATATGCATATCCTCCATCATTCAAAAGCATGGAACTTAACGCAATTCCTGCGCCTATGGGAAATCCATGACCGAGTGAACCTGTCGCAAACGGTATACCTTTGTATTTTAAGGGGGCAGGATGTGCAGAAAGCGCAGTTCCATTTTTATAAAAGGTTTCCATCTCTTCATCGCTAATTTCGCCCAAATGGTTCAAACTAGCATATAAAGCAGAGGCTGCATGCCCCTTTGATAGTAGGAAAGTATCCTTCTCACCTTTTCTGCCAATCAGCACTGCTATCAAAATGTCAATGCAGCTTAAAGAACAGCCAATATGGCCAGCATTAGCTTTAAAATGCATCTCCAGGATTTTTTTCCTTAACTTGGATTGTATAGCAAGATGATTATCCAAAATTCTGGTTTACAGGGCTATTAAATACTACAAAAACTGCAAAGCTACAATTTACTCTCAAGTAAGCAATAAAGAGAGGTTTACATTCATCTTATTCTTTGCAATAAGTATACTCATTATCAAAACTACACGCTTACAAAAGGAAATTGAGTATCTGGTGGATGTTGTCTCCCAAGTCACAAAACTTTATACAGGTATATATCAAAGAGTGCTTCCTGGTTGCTGAATTTCTTATCGAATACTATTTTATCAGAAGTAAACGACTTTATATTATACAATGAAAAAATATACTGGCAATTCATTGATTTCAACGCATCATAATTAAGTGCCATATTATTTATTCCGGCAATCTTTCCTCCCGCTTCATTGGCATCGTATAACTCCGATGAGAAAGTATAGCACACATTAGCCCCACCCCGCTGGCTGGTAAAAAAGGTAACAAGCCGAGGGCTTTTATCTAATTCTCCTTGTATAATTTTTATAAACTGCCCGCGGTATGGCATCGGATAGAGATATTGATATCCGTCAAGTGTATAAAATCCATTGTACTGCGAAATGGCAGGAATAAGCCCTATATCACAAATCCGGTAGCTTTGTTTCGGTTTTCCAATATATGCATCTATCTCATTAAACATTCTCTCAGAAAAAAACTGGCGGTAGGTAAGATTCCCTAATTCTGTATTTTCTGAGTGGTCAAAATCATAATTAATTTTAAGGGTTGAAACTAATATAACCGGTACCAGGATAAATTTTAGCCATTTTAATTTTTGATCTGCCAGACCCATAGCAGAACCAAGCAAGGCATAGACCAGGAAAGGTAAGAAGCAATATATTCTTTTAAAACTGAATACATTAAAGAATCTGTATTTATCATATAAAAATTGTATGCCGTACCAATCCCAAACGGCAAACCCAAGGCTAACTATAAAAGCAAGTAAAAAGAATTTAATAGAAAATGAAATAGAAGGTTTGAATAGAAAATACGATACGATAATAAGTAGCAATGAAAGGCCAACTATATAAACCGGGTAATTGGATGAGCTTCCTTCTCCATTAAATAATGTTATCAGGGATTGTACAAAGATGCCTTTATAGTTTAACGAAGTTTTATAGTGTACAACCAACCTGTGAGGAACAATTTTGTGAAAAACGAAAGTATATACCATTTGGTATTCCGATATGGCAAGACAAGTAACTAATAAACCTATTGCAAGAAATAATGTTAAATTGAACTTATGGTTCCTTAGCAAATCCCATATAAAAAATATAAAGACCCCACCAACAATAAGAGGAAACATATTATGATAGCAATAAAATGCAAAAAATATAATTGCCAGGTAATGCTTCGCTTTACCTTTTCCCTGTTGAATCAGCAGCAAGATATTTAACAGAAAAGGCATACCTATTACAGCCATTCCCATGGTGGTATATACAGGGAGTATAGCAAATGCAAGAGCAACCAAAAGCGCTAATGATTTCTGAGCATTCTCCTTCAGCACATGGTTACGCAGGAAGAAGAACATCCCGAAAAAGCCAAGCAGGTGGACAATTATGTAATTAATGAGAAACGCATAAAAGTTCGGGAAAAGAAAAACAATCCACTGGTATATATTTAATCCTGAGGGGAGACATGCCCTCGGCAGCCCATTCATAATATTATTAACGGGTGTCATTGGATTGAAGGCAAAAATAGTGTGGCTTTTTGCCAGCACTATACGGTAAGCAAAATCCCCATCCAAACAATCTTCCACACGTACAACGGCATTTTCACCGTGATACAAAAGCGGGAAAAAATAATAAATGAATGTAGATATAATAAGTAAAATGGTAACGTACATTTCTAACCGGTTACCATTATTTCCTGCTTCCCGAAAAAAACCTTTTTTACCTGATTTTTCGGTAAATGAGTCTTCCTCTATCTGACCAGATGATTGGAGAGCTAAAACTGAAGAAAATTTACTTAATAGGGGAAGTATTCTTATTGTCACCGTTCATTAAATGAAGGGTGAAATATAGCAAGAAATTTAATTTAATTCCGCCATAGTTTTTATCCGGCTGCTCTTTCTCTCACCTATTTGCTGCCTCCACATGGCATAATAAAGACCTTTTTGCTCCAATAATTCATCATGTCTGCCCGATTCTATTATATGCCCTTTTTCAAGCACATAAATTTTATCGGCATGCATAATGGTAGAGAGCCTGTGCGCTATAAGTATGGTTATGTGATGGGTGTTTTGCGATACATCGCGTATAGTTTTACTTATTTCTTCTTCGGTAAGCGAATCTAATGCAGAAGTTGCTTCATCAAATACCAAAAGATTAGGTTTACGAAGTAATGCCCGTGCGATGGAAAGCCTTTGCTTCTCCCCGCCTGATACTTTTACCCCGCCTTCACCTATCATTGTATCTATCCCCTTATCTGCCCTTGCCAGCAGGTTCTGACAGGCAGCTTTATTCAATACCTCAACTATCTCTTTATCTGTCGCATCAGGTGCAACAAACAACAAGTTCTCTTTTATAGTGCCGGAGAAAAGCTGTGCATCTTGTGTCACTAAACCAATCTGTTCGCGCAATTTGTCAAGGTCAATATCCTTACCACTAACTCCATTGTACAGTATTTCTCCATTCAGCGGGGGATATAATCCAACCAACAGCTTTACCAGCGTAGTTTTCCCCGAACCTGAAGGCCCTACAAATGCTACCGTTTTCCCAAGCTCTGTTTTAAAAGAAATATTCTCAATGGCATAACCGGTAGCAGTTTGATGCTTAAAACTTACCCCATTAAATTCAAGCATATCAATTGCTTGTATTTGAAATGGCTTTTCAGGCTTATATTCCTTGGGGGTATTCAGTATCTTATGAAAATTATCCAATGATACTTGTGTTTCCCGGTACGTATTAATAATGTTTCCCAATTCCTGCAAGGGACCAAAAATAAAGAAGGAATATATCTGCAGGGCAAACATTTGCCCTATAGTGAGGCGGCTGCTAAAAATTAGATAAATGAGCATGAACAAAATAACATTTTGCAAAAAGTTTACAATTGTCCCCTGCACAAAACTTACACTACGTATATAGCGTACCTTTTTTAATTCAAGCCCCAATATTTTAATAGTAGTAGAATTAAGCCTGTTTATTTCCTGTTCGGCAAGCCCCAAGCTCTTTACCAGTTCAATATTGCGGAGAGATTCAGTAGTGGAGCCGGCAAGAGCAGTAGTTTCTGATACTATTCTTTTTTGAATAGTTTTAACTTTTTTGGTAAGGAATGAACTTACAAAACCCAATATAGGCACTATGGAAAAATAAACCGGGGCAATCAGCCAGTATATCTTCATTGCATAAACAAACACAAATACCACACCCACCAGCGTAGTAAATAGTACGCTTATAAATTGTAACACAAACTTTTGAATATCATCGCGCACTTTTTGCAGCATACCCAATGTTTCTCCGCTACGCTGGTCCTCAAAAACAGCGTATGGCAACTCAAGCGAATGCCGTATACCATCTGTATATATCTGCGCCCCTGCTTTTTGGGTAACCACATTGGTAAAATAATCCTGAAAATTTTTTGCAATGCGTGAAATCATAGCCACACCCATAGATATACCTATCCAGAAAAAAATGTAGTTATAAAATTGAGATTTTGTGAATGTGTCTTTGTGCGTAAGATAACTATCAACGATATGTTGAAATATCATCGGGTTAATCAGGGAAAACACCTGGTTGATAGTGGCTAACCCCAGTGCCAGCAAAACTAACCCTCTGTATTGTTTGAGATAAGAGTAGAGTAATTTCATGGGGAGTAAAAGAAAATAGACGTAAAATTACAAGAAATACTCTTTTAGGTACTCAGCATATGGGCGATATTTAAAAGCCCTTCATTAATATCTACTAAATGTTTATGCGTTTTCGAAAATGGAGTAAATACAATCTGGTTATTAATTAGTCCCGCCATTTCATTTTTTCTGCCGGCTATAAGCCCTTCAGTAGCTGCAACAGCCAACCTGCTTGCGAGTATGCGGTCAAAACAAGTAGGGTTTCCGCCCCTTTGCATATGGCCTATCACGGTTACACGGGATTCCAGGTAATGATATTTCTCATTTACCTGTTTGGCAATTTCATAGGCTCCCCCGGGATCATCACCCTCCGCCACTATAATTATAAAAGAAGTTTTATTCCTTTTTCTTCCCGCCTCAATTCGTTTTATTACATCATCAATACTCGATCTTGCCTCCGGGATAAGAATATCCTCGGCCCCCGCTGCCAAGCCACTATTAAGGGCTATGAAGCCTGCATCACGTCCCATTACCTCAATAAAAAAGAGCCGTTGATGTGAAGCTGCAGTGTCACGTATTTTATCTACCGCTTCAATAACTGTATTAAGGGCGGTATCATACCCTATCGTGTAATCTGTTCCATATAAATCATTGTCAATAGTGCCCGGAATCCCCATCGAATGAATGCCGCTGATTTCAGAAAAATCTTTTGCACCTTTAAATGTTCCATCGCCACCTATAAGCACCATCCCTTCAATGCCGGCTTCCTCTATCCTACTTTTCGCCTCAAGCATCCCCTCCTTTGTGCGGAAACCCTCGCTTCGTGCAGTTTTTAATATAGTTCCTCCCCTTTGTATAATATCACTCACTGAATGCGAATCCATAGGAATAAAATCTCCACGCATAAGGCCGTCATATCCTCTTCGTACACCCACAACTTCTAATCCATGAAAGATGGCAGTACGCACCACTGCCCTGATACCCGCATTCATACCGGGGGCATCTCCTCCGGAAGTTAACACAGCTATTTTTTTCATAAACAAATTATTTCTTCATGTTGAAAGTTTCGTAAAGGTACTCTACATCCTTTCAGGTACATCAATACCGAGGAGCCAGAAAGCATTTTTTATTACCTGCCCCACCTGTTGCGAAAGTGCAATACGGAAACTCCTCTGTTCTTGGTTTTCTTCTTTTAAAACCGGGTAATCATGGTAAAACTGGTTGTATTCTTTCACTATATCATAGGTATAATTAGCCACAAGTGCAGGATTATATCCATTTGCAGATTCCTTAACAATAGCAGGAAACTTAACTATTTTTCTCACTAAATCTTTCTCCTTACCCGACATATCAGTTACCCCAATACTTGCTTCAAAACCCATTTCTTTTGCTTTTCTTAAAAGGGAACAAATCCTGGCATAAGTATATTGAATAAAAGGGCCTGTATTACCTTCAAAGTCCACCGATTCACGCGGATTGAAAAGCATTTTCTTTTTAGGGTCGACTTTCAGAATAAAATATTTCAGTGCACCCATACCGATAGTCTTATATAATGCCTCCGCTTCTTCTGATTCAAAATTTTCAATCTTACCAAGCTCTTTGCTAATTTCACGGGCAGTATCGACCATCTCCTGCATCAAGTCATCAGCATCTACCACTGTCCCTTCTCGTGATTTCATTTTGCCTTCGGGTAATTCTACCATTCCATAAGAGAGATGATAGCAGCCATTCGCCCATGTATAACCCAGTTTTTTAAGAATTAAAAAGAGAACCTTAAAATGATATTCCTGCTCATTCGCCACCACATAAACCAACTTATCAAACTTAAAATCCTGTGACCTTAAGTAGGCTGTTCCCAAATCCTGTGTAATATAAACCGATGTTCCATCAGAACGCAATACCAACTTTTCATCTAATCCGTCGTGTGTTAAATCAACCCAAACAGAATGGTCCGTTCTACGATAAAATATCTCTTTCATTAAGCCATCATCTACTATTTCCTTGCCCATCAAATAAGTTTCCGATTCATAATACACCTTATCGAAATCTACTCCCATGGCTTTGTACGTCTGGTTAAACCCTTCATATACCCAGCTATTCATCATTTCCCAAAGTTGTATTACTTCAGAATCCCCACTTTCCCATAGCCTGAGCATTTCATGGGCTTCTTCCATTAAAAGAGATTTCTTATCGGCTTCTTCCTCCGATAGCCCCTGTCCAATCAATGTTTTTAATTCTTCCTTATATTTCTTATCAAACAATACATAGTATTTCCCAACAAAAAAATCTCCCTTCAAACCTGATGAGGCAGGCGTTTCATTCTCGCCCCACTTTTTCCACGCAAGCATGGATTTACATATGTGTATGCCCCTGTCATTAATCAGGTTTACCTTAATAACATTATTGCAGGCAGCTTTCACTATTCGCGAAATGGAAAAACCAATCAGGTTATTCCTCACATGCCCAAGATGTAAAGGCTTATTGGAATTTGGGCAGGAATACTCTATCATAACAGTAGGTGCTTCCTTAGCAGGTTGCACAAAACCATATTCCTTATCTGTTGAAATTAATTTTAGAAAATCAAGCCAGTAAGATTTGGTAATACTAATATTTAAAAAGCCTTTTATACTGTTAAACGCTTCAACTTCTTTCAGGTCATTTTTTATAAATGCCCCTATTTCATTAGCAGTTTCATCGGGTTTCTTTTTTGAATGAGCAACAAAAGGAAAAACAAGAATTGTAAAATCCCCTTCAAATTCCTTGCGGGTAGGCTGAATAACAATATCCGCCAATTCAATTGATTTAGTATACAACTCAGCTATCGCTTTTTGAGCCGATTCAGCCAATATTCTTTCTATATTCTGCATAAACGCAACCTACTTTTAATCATCCTCTATATACTCCGAACACTTTTCTCAATGTATCCGATATTTCACCCAGCGAAACATAATTTTCACAGGCATCCACAATAGCAGGCATAAGATTTATATCAGTCTTGGCATCTGCTTCCAGCTTAGATAAACATTCTTTTACCTTTTCATTATTACGCCCGGCCTTTACTTCCCCCAGCTTATCTATCTGCACCTGGCGTATGGAATCATCCACCCGCAAAAGGCCTTCCGGCATTTTTTCTTCTATGGCAAATTTATTCACGCCTACTATAATCTTCTCTTCTTTTTCAATCTTATCCTGGTATTCAAAAGCAGAAGCGGCAATTTCATTTTGTATATAATTCTTTTCGATTGCTTTTACGGCGCCTCCCATTTTTTCAATTTTATCCAGGTACTCCCAGGCTGCCTTTTCTACTTCGTTAGTAAGTGTCTCCACAAAATAGGAGCCCGCTAAAGGGTCTACCGACTGGGGAACTCCACTTTCATAGGCGATTATCTGTTGCGTACGAAGAGCTACTCGGGCTGCCTTTTCTGTAGGTAATGCAAGAGCCTCATCAAATCCATTGGTATGTAGTGATTGCGTGCCACCCATC
>Ga0206823_1082_pt1 | contig 23230 bp, 20 predicted proteins | sample Alteio_BWOrgCont_81_FD_152868 | JGI IMG/M metagenome (GOLD analysis project Ga0206823, IMG submission 152868) | Enriched cells from forest soil in Barre Woods Harvard Forest LTER site, Petersham, Massachusetts, United States -... | ecosystem: Environmental > Terrestrial > Soil > Temperate forest >...
TACCATTTTAATGTATGGCATGGTATTAATATAGATGCGGGTTTATTTATGTCTTATATCGGTCTTTTTTCATATTATAATGCTGAAAATTGGTGCTATCAGCCATCATTTACTTCCGATAACACCCCATGGTTTTTTAATGGAGTAAGAATACAAACCTTCCCTACCGATAAATTAAAAATAGAATATTGGATAGTTAATGGATGGCAATCCTATGCTATGTTTAACAATGTACCGGGTTTTGGATTCCAGGTTTTATGGAGGCCTGTTGAGTCTTTCCAGATTCTTTCAAATGGATATTACGGGCATGACGACCAAGATTTGCCCGGGCGTTATCGTGTTCATAGCGATAACAGTGCAGAATACCGCTATTTTAACAAACCACATAATAGCTTTATATCCCGTGCAGCATTTTCCCTTACGTATGATATTGGTTGGGAACAAGGAGATGGAGCAAATGGGTTCCATTCAGATTCAAATGGCGGTGCTCAATTCTTTATAAGCGGTATGGTGTACAACCGCATTTGGTTTGGCAAAAAACAACATTTGGGTTTAACGTTAGGTGGCGGTTGGATTAATAACCCGGGTCGTTATCTTGTATTAGCTCCAACAGGGCAGGCAAGCCCGCTTCCTACTACGACTGCTGTACAAACACCGAATGGAGTAGTAACACAAACAATGACAAGCGGATTAGATCCTTTTCCAGAATCTCCCGGACTCGGATTTTATGGATGGGATTGTACTGCTGCATTGGATTGGATGCCATCTGACTATTTTACATTTGAAATACAAATTGACAACAGGCACTCCGATGTTCCATACTTTGCAGGTCCCGGTGGTGTAACTTCACCCGATGGATATGTTACTACTCCGGTACTTACAACTTTACCCAGTGGAGCTGTTGTCCCAATTCCCGGATGGATACCTGACCTTGTAAAACAGGAAACACGTATTACAATGGCATTTTTGATAAGATTTTAAAGTATTATTCGTAGTAATTTTAGGAAACTTATAATTTTTTCCTTAAAAATTCAAATACAATATAACCTATCAGGCCTGACACCATGGCAATAGTAAAATTAACAGGAGTAAATATATCGTGTATAGCCCAAAGAAGTGTTTTCACGGGCGTAGCGTTAGATTTTGTAAACTCCCCCATTAATAAATTGGAATAAAACAGGAAAACAATAAAACCCACTTCTATCAATGCCCTCAAAATTAGTTTAAAATATTTATTTTTCAAATTATCTATCATTACCCTTCATGCGATAAAAGCCTTTAATAAGTACATTCCAAATATAGTGACACTATACTTACCTTTGTAAAATGTCGGACCAAGAGCAAAAACCTGAACATTTTCTAGAGCTTATCCGCCAATCAAAGCGTGGTAAGTTTAAGATTTATTTAGGAATGAGTGCGGGTGTGGGTAAAACCTACCGTATGTTACAAGAGGCACAGACGTTGCAAAGAAACGGTGTGGATATTCAAATTGGTTATGTGGAAACACATAACCGCAAAGAGACAATTGATTTACTTCTAGGACTTAAAATTATTCCCCGGCGTAAGCTATTTTACAAAGGCAAGGAATTGGAAGAAATGGATTTGCAAGCTATACTCAATCTTCATCCTGAAATCGTAATCGTAGATGAACTCCCCCACTCCAATATTGAAGGAAGCAAAAACGAGAAACGATGGCAGGATATATTGGATATTTTAGATGCAGGGATAAATGTAATTAGTGCCATCAATATACAGCATATTGAAAGCCTGAACGAAGAAATAAAAAAAATTACAGGTATAGAAGTCTCTGAACGGGTCCCGGATAAAATATTACGGATAGCCGATGAGGTGGTAAATATTGACCTCACTGCTGATGAACTAATCACAAGGCTTAAAGAAGGTAAAATCTATGATAAATCAAAGATAGAGACAGCACTGCATAATTTTTTCAGACCGGAAAGAATTTTACAACTACGGGAATTTGCACTTAGGGAGGCTACCCAACAGGTAGAAAGAAAAATAGAAATAGAAGTCCCCAAAAACCTTGCCCTACGGCCTGAAAAGTTTTTAGCATGCATAAGCTCGAACGATGAAACAGCAAAAAGGATAATACGCAAAACAGCCCGTCTTGCAACGTATTACAATTCACAATGGATTGTACTTTATGTTCAAACAGAAAAGGAAAGTGCATATAAAATTGGCCTTGCCTTACAGCGTCACCTCATTAACAATTTCAAAATCGCTACCGAGCTTGGTGCCGAAGTGATAAAAGTAAAGAGCAATAATGTGGCAAAAGAAATAGGAGAAATTGCTGAACAGAAAAAAATAACTACAGTATGTATTGGTAAGCCGCACTTGAACCTGGCGCAGATAATACTAAGCACCAATATTTTTAATCAATTATTAAAAAAACTATCCGAATCAGATATTGACCTTGTAATTCTTTCCTGATGAAATTGCGTATAAAATCAAAATTGTCACTTGGCTTTGCCTTCTTGTTTGGCGCCATCGTGCTTACCGGAAGTGTGGGACTCTTGGCTATAAACAGGCTTTCCAATGAATCACAAAATATCCTTAAAGCAAACTATGAAAGTGTTGTTTATGCTGAAAATATGATGATAGATTTGGATAAAATGGAAGAGAGGGATACCGGAATCTTTCAGGACTTTGAAAAGAATCTCGAAGCGCAGGAAGCAAATATTACCGAACCAGGAGAGCAACAGGCAACTTCATCTGTCCGTAATTTATTTGAAAATTACAGGCAAAATAATGCTTCGACAACTCCTATATCTAAAATACGAGGTTCTTTGTATCAGATAGAAGACCTCAATATGGCTGCCATAGTAAGAAAAAGCAATGGCACACAACATACTGCTGATAAGGCAAAGCTCTATCTCTCCATATTGGCCACCATATGTTTTTTAATTTCTTTCTCCTTTCTGTTGAATTTTCCCGGATATATTGCCAATCCAATTAAGGAACTTACAGAAGGGATAAAACAAATAGCCAATAAAAACTACTCTCAACGTATCAATATTAAAAAGGGAGATGAATTTGGCGAACTGGTAGAAGCTTTCAATTCTATGGCTAACCAGCTAAACATTTATGAAAATAGCAACCTGGCGAAAATAATATTTGAAAAGAAAAGAATAGAAACCATTATTAATGGGATGAAGGATCCTGTAATAGGGCTTGATGAGAACAAGAGTATCCTCTTTGCAAATGTGTCGGCAATAAATGTATTGGGAATAAATGAATCCGAATTAGTGGGCAAATATGCACCCGACATTGCAGTTAAGAATGATTTGCTGAGAACGCTCATTAAAGAGGAGGCTGGCGATATTCCATTAAAGATTTATGCTAATGCCAAAGAAAGCTATTTCTCGAGAGAAAATTTAAAAATAGAGGTAGAAAACAAACCCATAGGAAGTGTTATCCTTTTAAGAAACATTACTCAATTTAAAGAATTGGACCTTGCGAAAACAAACTTTATTGCAACAATTTCCCATGAGCTGAAAACCCCAATCGCATCCATTAAAATGAGCCTTAAATTACTTGAGGATAACCGCATAGGCAATTTGAATACGGAACAAGTCAAACTTATTTATAATATTAAGGAAGATACCCAAAGACTTCTTTCAATTACTACTGAGTTGCTGGACCTTGCACAGCTGGAGACAGGCAATATCCAATTACAGCAGCAACTGGTAGAACCTCATTTGATTATCGATTATGCGTACAATGCCTTGAAGGTTCAGGCTGAACAAAAAAAATTAGATATAGAGATAGAATACGATCCAAATCTTCCTAAATTGAATTGCGACTTAGAGAAAACAGCCTGGGTGGTGGTTAACTTTCTCTCCAATGCTATTCGATATAGCCCGGAAAATAATAAGGTATTTATAGGAGTCTCTAAGAAAGACAAGGAAATTATATTTTCAGTAAAGGATTTTGGCGTCGGGATTGATACACGATATAAGGAGAAAGTATTTGAAAGATTTTATAAAATACCTAATGCAGGGAGAAATGCATCAAGTACTGGATTAGGTTTGGCAATAAGTAAAGAGTTTATTATAGCACAAGGTGGAAAGATATGGGTAGATAGTGAATTAGGTAGAGGGTCTACCTTTTATTTCTCATTGCCTGTTGCAAAAATATAAATAAAATATACCCTTAGTACCTTAAATGATGAGGAAGTGTATAAACTCCATTAGTGATTTAAAACAAAATCCGCTAATGAAGGGAGAAAACCCTAATTTTGCTTTTCAATACATATAGTTAGCTTTACCCATTTTATTATGAAGTTTACACTTGATAGAAAAATCTTGGCTGGATTTGTTGGCGCTGCAGTTATATTAATTGTTGTTGCTTTATACTCCTTTAATAATAGTGAAAAAGTTGTTGCATCTGATGCATGGGTAGAGCATACCCAGAAAGTGCGTTTCCAGCTTGCACAGATTTTGGTTTCAACTGTTGATGCAGAAACAGGCGTAAGAGGCTATGCAATTGTAGGTACTGATAATTACCTGGAACCATTTGAACGAGCCAAAACAGATATAGTTTCGTACGTAGATAGTCTAAGGTATCTTACCAGTGATAATCCATCACAGCAAAGAAACATTGATACCCTTAACCAGCTTATTGGCAGAAGTATACAGTATCTTACCAGGTGCATTGAGCTTCGCAAAACAAAATCAATAGATAGTGCAAGGGCCTGGATAGCAAACGGAGAAGGTAAACGCTTGGAAGATGCTATACGAAAGGTTATTGCAACTTCCGAAGGAATAGAAGGAAACCTACTTATTCAACGCAAAGAAACCAGCGAAGCAGATACCCGCAATTTTAATCTGGTGTTTATTATTTTACTTATTGTTATTGCCATAGTTCTCATAACCATATATATAATCATAAATTCGAATTTAAGGGCATTACGGAAAGCAGAGAAGGAAGCTGCAGATAAAAACCAATTACTTACAGGTAACAGTGAATTAAATGACAAAATGCGGGGAGAAAAGGAAGTAAAAGACCTTGCACAAGAAGTAGTTATTCAAATAGTAACCTGTCTCAAAGCACAAATAGGTGCTATCTATCTTAAGGAAAATGGCTCACTTGACCTTGTCGGTAGTTATGCTTTTCAATACCGTAAGGACAATGCCAATACATTTAAACCCGGACAAGGCTTGGTGGGGCAGGCCGCCTTAGAAAAGAAGCCTATTTTATTTAGCCAGGTTCCAGATGATTATATCAGAATAAACTCCGGACTTGGAAATACAATCCCAAAAAATATTATCGTTTATCCCTTTTTATCTGATGGAGAAGTAAAAGGTGTTGTAGAAGTAGGTTCCGCACATGAATTTTCTGATTTGGATATGCAATTTTTAGCAATGGTTGCTGATAATGTTGCCATTGCCTTTAATGTAGCTCAATCAAGAATGAAGTTGAAGGAATTACTTGAAGAAACACAACGGCAGGCTGAAGAGTTGGAAGCGCAACAAGAAGAATTAAAGCAGTCGAATGAAGAGTTGCACGAAAAAACAGAATTATTGGAAAAATCCGAATCTGAGCTGAAATCGCAGCAAGAGGAGTTACAGCAAACAAATGAAGAACTTGAGGAAAAGGCAAACTTACTTGAGGAGCAAAAGGAAAGACTGGAAAATGCCAAAATGGATATTGAAAATAAAGCAAGAGAACTGGAAGTTACCAGTAAATATAAATCAGAATTTTTGGCAAATATGTCCCATGAGCTTCGTACACCATTAAATAGTATTCTTATTCTCGCGCAATTGCTATCGGAAAATAAAAATGCAACACTAGGAGACAAGGAAGTTGATTTTGCCAGGAACATACATAATTCAGGGGCCGATCTGCTTAATCTCATCAATGAAATATTGGATCTTTCAAAGGTAGAATCGGGAAAGATAGAATTAGATATTGCGGAGGTTCCTTTTAGTGAAATTACTACAAATATGGCTTCCATGTTCTCCGAAGTTGCTAAAAATAAATCCATAGATTTCAGCATTGAAACTAATGAAAGGGTATTACCCAAAATGATATTAACTGACAATCAGCGGTTAGAGCAAATTTTGAGAAACCTGTTGTCGAATGCGTTTAAGTTTACCGGGAAGGGAGGGAAAGTGACCTTCAATATTGATACAGCTACCTCCTCCGATATTGTCTTTAAGAATAAGAAACTTTCAAATGTTCCGACTGTTATATCTTTCACAGTAACCGACACGGGTATAGGTATACCTGCGGATAAATTGGGAGTGATTTTTGAAGCATTCCAGCAGGCCGATGGTTCTACCAAAAGAAAATACGGAGGAACCGGACTCGGACTTTCAATAAGCCGTGAACTTAGCAATGCATTGGGAGGAGAAATTCATCTCCACAGCGAAGAGGGCAAAGGAAGCATATTTACCCTATATGTTCCTCTCAAATTCGATTCCAGTATAATGGCTCCTTTAGAACGGAAAATAGAATTTAAAGAAAGAAAAAATAACGGTGTTCAAAAAATAAATCCGGTTGAAAAGTTCCCCGTATCTGAGAAGGATGCCATAGATGACCGTTATAATATCCAGGAAAATGATAAGGTAGTGCTTATCATGGAAGATGAGCCGGAATTTGCCCAAGTGCTGCTTGGTTTTGCGAAAGAACGCTCCTATAAAGCCATCATTGCATACGAGGGTAACATAGGGTTAAGCTATGCACGGTATTATAAACCCGATGCCATTATATTGGATATGAAGCTGCCTGTAATGGATGGAGCGGAAGTGCTGAAACAGCTGAAAAACGACCCCAATTTGAGGCATATCCCAGTTCAGATTATATCAGGATATGACAGAAGGAAGGAAGGTATGGAATTGGGTGCATTTGATTATTTGCGGAAACCTGTTTCAAAAGATGACCTGCAGAGTGCTTTTGACAAAATAGAAGATTTTGTAAATAAAAAACTGAAAAGATTACTCATTATAGAAGACAATGAGAAACAAAACAATGCTATCCGCGAATTGATAGGTAATGGCGATGTTAAATGTTCCTCAGCCTATTCGGGTAAAGAGGCGCATGAAATGATGCTGAAAGAAAACTATGATTGTGTGGTTGTTGACTTGGGATTGCCTGACATGTCAGGATTTGATCTTTTGGAAAAAATAAAAGCACATGAAGAGTTGAAAAAAGTTCCCATTATAATATACACAGGCAGAGATTTATCAAAACAAGAAAGCGCACGCCTCAGTAAACTGGCAAACACGGTTGTCCTTAAAACCGCAGATTCACAGGAACGCTTGTTAGACGAAACAACACTGTTTCTTCACAGGGTAGAATCGAGGCTGCCGAAAGAAAAGCAGAATATTATCCGCAAGCTGCATAAAACAGACGAAGTATTAAAAAATCGAAAAGTATTAGTAGTGGATGATGATATTAGAAACATTTACTCTCTTACAAACGTGCTGGAAGAAGAGGGAATACATTGCCTTACCGCTGAAAATGGGAAGGCTGCATTAAAAATGCTAAAAGAACATCCGTCCATTGATATTGTCCTCATGGATGTTATGATGCCGGAAATGGATGGATACGAAGCTACAAAAGAAATCAGGAGCATAAGTAAGTTTAGTAAACTTCCAATTATTGCCTTAACTGCAAAAGCTATGAAGGGGGACCGTGAAAAATGCCTTGAGGCCGGAATGTCGGATTATATCGCAAAACCTGTAAATATCGAACAACTGTTGTCTCTTATGAGAGTGTGGTTGTATAGATAGTTTCAATATGGATAAGCTAAAGGACAGAGTTGTAGCAATTGTTGATGATGAAGAGAGCAATATATATGCCCTTCGTAGTTACCTCGAAGCGTTGGATATGAAAATACTGGTTGCTAAGAATGGGGAGGAGTTAATCTTACTATTGAATAAGAATATAAAACCGGACATAATTCTTCTAGATATGATGATGCCTATTATGGATGGTTACGAAACATTGGGCGTTTTAAAAGGGAATGACACTTTTAAACAAATTCCTGTTATTGCTACAACAGCACGGGCTATGAAAGGTGATAAAGAGAAATGTATGGAAGCCGGCGCCTGGGATTATATTGCGAAACCACTTAATTTAAACCTGTTAATAGGCAAGCTAATTCGGTGGATAGTATGAATTTGGACAGTAAAAAATTCAGGGAACTCCTTGAATCTATACAACTTGTGTATGGTTACGATTTCACAGATTACGCTGAAGCATCTATTACACGGAGAGTGACTCATTTTATGTCTGTAAGAAAAATAGAATCACTGGATGAACTTGCCAGGATAGTTTTAAAGGATGAAAAAATATTTGAAGAGTTGGTGCAGGAAATTTCAGTTACAGTAACTGAAGTATTCCGGGATCCTTCTTTTTATAAAAGCCTGCGGGAGAATGTAACAAAACGATTGGCTACATATCCATTTATTAAAATCTGGATTGCAGGGTGTGCTACGGGCGAAGAAGTATATTCCATTGCTATTTTATTTAAAGAAGAAGAACTGCTCAACCGGTCCATTATCTATGCGACAGATATTAACCAAAAGTCGCTTCAAATTGCAAAAGAGGGCGTATACTCTATAGATAATATGAAGAACTATACTTCTAATTATCAGAAAACCGGGGGCAAAAAATCCTTCTCAGAATATTATAAGGCAAAATACAATTCTGTGTTATTTGATAAGTCATTGAAGCAAAACATCGTATTCTCTCCGCATAATCTTGCAGTAGATAAATCCTTTAATGAATTTCAATTAATTATTTGCCGCAATGTGCTCATCTATTTCAACCAGCAGCTTCAAAATAAAGCTATCCATCTTTTTTACGAAAGCCTATGTCCATTTGGCTTTCTTGGTTTAGGAAGTAAGGAGTCTCTTCTATTCTCCGACAAAAAAAAGCAGTTTGAAGAGGTTGACAGAAAAGAAAAAATATTCATAAAATCAACATAAATATTGGATCCAGGCAAAAAATATGAAGCAATTGTAGTAGGCACCTCTGCGGGCGGGCTTTATGCACTTTCAAATATTCTAACCGAACTTCCCGCTGAATATCCTTTGCCTATTATGGTAGTTCAACACAGGTCGAAAGATAAAAAGGAACTGCTGGAAGATATATTGCAACATAAATGTAAAATTAAAATAAAACAGGCAGACGAAAAAGAAAAAATTGAAAAAGGTTGCGTGTACATAGCACCACCCGATTATCATTTATTAATAGAAACCGATTTGACTTTTTCCTTATCATCTGATCAATATGTGAGTTATAGCCGGCCATCCATAGATGTATTATTTGAGTCTGCAGCAGCAGCGTATAAAGATACATTAATAGGCATAATTCTTACAGGAGCAAACAATGACGGAGCTGCGGGAATTTCAGCAATAAAACAATACAATGGCCTTACAATTGCGCAGAGTCCGGAAGAAGCATTATTCCCTTTTATGCCTAACGCTGCAATAGCTACAAAAATGGTGACGCATATTTGGACCCTATCCGAAATACAAAATTTTTTATTAGCGCTTGATAAAAATGGAAAAACCTAATAAAGCAACTATTTTACTTGTTGACGACAGGCCTGCAAATATCCTTGTGCTCGAAAATTTGCTGGCAGCGAAAGATCGAACTATTTTAAATGCAACAAACGGTAAGGATGCATTACAAATTACGCTTAATAAGGCGATCGACCTCATTATTCTTGATGTTCAGATGCCGGATATGGATGGCTTTGAGGTTGCCCAAATATTAAAATCTAATAAAAGAACAAAAGACATTCCTATCATCTTTGCTTCTGCAGAAAAAAAAGAACATAAGTTTATGATGAAAGGATTTGAAGAAGGAGCTATAGATTACCTCTTTAAACCTCTTGATCCTGAAATTGCAAGGGCTAAAGTAGCAGTATTATTGAAGGTTCAATTGCAGAAGAAAGAACTTTTAGAAAAAAACAACTCTCTTCAAAAAAGTGCATTGCTAATTAATAACTCTGCCGATATAATTGGAATAATTGATACCAAGACATTTACAATTGAAGAGATAAATAATGCTTTTACCGATATTCTTGGGTACTCAAAGGAAGAAGCAAGAGGAACATCATTAACCTTTTTCCTTAGCCAAGAAGATAGATCATTTATCCAGGGATTAGGCAAAAATACTAACGACCGGCTTTCTTTTGAAACGCGCATTTATTGTAAGGATAGGAGTTTAAAATGGTTGCATTGGAAAGTGGTTCAGAAAGATGATAAATGGTTTATAAATGCAAGAGATATTACAGAAGTAAAAGAGATCGAAAAAATCAGGAATTACCTTGCTACAGTAGTTAAACAATCCAATGATGCCATTTATATCCATGACAATGAGGGGAAAATAATCTCATGGAATGATGGTGCCGAAAAAATTTACGGGTATAGAGAAAAAGAAGCATTACGGATGAAATTATGGAATATCATCCCCGAATATATGCAGCCTGAAATAGAAGAAATAGTGAGTAGTATTTTGGCAGGAGAGAAAATACAGTTATTGCAAACAAAGCGGATAACAAAGCATGGAAAGATGATTGATGTTTTACTTTCCGCATCCGTAATAACAGAGCAGGGCAATGACCAAAAATCAATAGCAATTACGGAAAGGGATATTACCCTTCAAAAAAAGGCAGATGAACAAATAAGACAATTAAATACTGATCTTCAAACTAATATTGCACAGCTTGAAACCGAAAATACTGTTATTAAAAATCTCAATAAGGAAATAGAAAAAAAGAATGAGGAATTAAACTACTTAAACCTTGAAAAAGACCGTTTTATGGGCATGGTATCGCATGACCTTAAAAACCATATCTCAGCCATGCTGCTTACCCTTTGCTTGATGGAGAAAAATATAGTGAGTACGGATGGAAACCAATTGAAATATATAAATAGACTTCGACGTTCCGTGGTTAATATGCAAAGGCTTTTAGGTGACTATTTATCGGTTAACCGCATACAGCAGGGTATTGTAAATCCGGATTATAGCCTAGTTGACTTAGCCAAACAAATAGGGGACATGGTGGAAGGATATTATGATATTGCTGCTCAAAAAAAATTAACACTAAATTACAGTAACAATTGTAAAGATGCTTTATTAAATACCGACGTGAGTTATTTGGGTATTATAGCAGATAACCTTATTTCTAATGCAATTAAATACAGCCCACTGGGCGGTAAAATAGATATAATAGTTAGTAAACAAAGTGACAGATATTGCTTAGAGGTGAAAGATGAGGGACCAGGAATACCTGAAAGCGATATACCCAAATTATATGGTCGTTTTCAGAAATTAACACCAAAACCTACAGCAGGTGAACCTAGCAATGGACTTGGTTTATCTATTGTTAAAGACCTTGCCAATGCTCTAAAGGCAACTATTGAATGTAAAAGTACGGAAGGTAAAGGAACCTCCTTTATTGTCTTATTTTAATGAATAAGAATATCTGATGAATCCTGAATTATCTGGTTACAATATTGTAAGAGTAACCAAAAATTTATTGGAGGATTTAATACCACTTTATAAGGAAGTTTTGCAAAAAGAGTATTCTATTGAACACCTGCAAAAGAAATTTGATACTGAAAGCTTTGGTGCTGAATATATAGGGTATGTTGCCTATTGGGAAAATAAAGCAATAGCATTTTATGCCATTTTTCCATGTTTAATGGAATACAAAGAGCAGAATATTTTAGCTGCACAATCAGCAGATACAATGACACATCCTGAACATAGGGGCAAAGGCTTATTTGTTCATTTGGCAAAAACAACATTTGAACTTGCGAGAATAGAAGGAATAAAATTTGTATTCGGTTTTCCTAATGCCAATTCTTATGGTTCTATAAAAATTCTTCCCTGGGAACATGAAGAGGATATGAACCTGTATAAAATAAAAGTAAATACCCTACCTCTCGCTAACCTGGGTATGAAAAATCACTTTTTTAAAACCCCCTATCTGTCTTTTCTGCAGTTTATTATGTTTTTCCATAAAAAGACAAAAGTCCCAATTAATATATTTCCTCGGGATAATGATAGTATTCATATAAAACATGATGCTAATTACTTTAATTATAAGTCTTATGGAAATAGTTTCAAATTGAATATAGCTAATGTAAATATTTGGATGAGGGTTAATGGTGAATTGTTAGTAGGCGATTTAGAATACGTAAAGGATGAGAATATTAAACCAATTTTAAAGCATTTAAAACGATTTGCTTTTCTTATTGGATGTAGGCGTATTATATTCTGTTTTAGTAAAGGGATGTTCTGGGACAGGCAGTTAGCCAAATACTTTACTGCAGAAAAAGGCTTCTCCATTTTTTACTATGACTTAAGTTCAGGGCTCCCTTTAACTAAACTCGCATTTTCTTTTTCTGCTTTAGATACATTCTAGAATCCATTAGTGTTTAAAAAGGAACTTATCAAAACCATATTGAATGCTAATCCATCTGCGCAACTAACACCCATGCGTGGAAGTAAACCAGACATGCTTAAGTCTTCACGGGAGTTAAGTCCAACGGCAATTAAATTTTTATAACCTTCGTTAACAGAAAAATCTATTACTCTTTTGTCATAGAATCCATCAGGAAAGGCAATAGATTCCACTTTCCGACCAGTAATTTTTTCTAATAGGGATTTACTGCGCTGCAATTCAAACCTTAATTCATCATCGCTTAATGAGGTAAGTAAGTGATGCGAATGTGTATGAGAGCCTAATTCAATTAAAGGTGAAGAGGCTAATTGTTTTAGGTCCTTCTCATTCATCAGTGCATAACATTGTTTATCTATTTTTTTTATTTGTTCATCAAGCTTATATCGAATTTTCCAATCTTGTACAAGTCTATTCTTTTCCTGTGATTTTTGTTGTCGTAAAAAAGCATATAAACTCTGCCCGCCCTCAGAAATCCATTGGTATTTCCCTGTTCTTTTAAAAATAATATTACCCAATTGTACTTCGTCTTTTTGAGGAATAGCACATCCAATTTCAAGAATTTCTGAAAACAGCAAGGAGTCCTTATTTTCTATCGGTGCAGTGGTAACAAAAAAAGTGGCAGGTACTTTATATTTTTCTAATATAGGCAAAGCTGTATCAAGATTGTTTATAAACCCGTCATCGAATGTCAGAGCAATAGTCGTTCTTTTCGGAATAATATTTTTTTGTCTTATTGCATAAATTTGAGATAAGGAAACGATGTCAAAGTGCCTTTGGTAATATTGAATATGTTTCTCAAATTCCTTAGCTGGTAAATGTCTGCCATTTATTTTAAAACAATTGCAAGATGATATACCATGATACATCATGATCATCCTCTTATTGCGACTAATTTTTTGCAATATCCAATCAGTTCCTACGAAGTACAAGAAAGGGAAGACTCCTTTTTTTATGCATTTTTTGATAAATGTTTTAATCATGCATGAATAATATGTTCACTTTTTTATATGTGCTGGATTTGGTAAGCGGAAAATACCCTGCATACTCTTCCAGCGGCAAGTTAACCCTGAAGTAATTGCATTAAATAAAACGTCCATTTGACCGGATAAAACTCCCGCTAAGTTAACAATTCTACTTCAGCTTAATTCACACACCGCATCAGAAATAATTTCAAGCTGGGGTTCATCCAAAGCATTAATGAGTATAATGGTATTAGTATCTCGGTTAATTACTACGTGTAGTCGTGTACCATCCATTTCATAGATATGGGTCTTATAGGTACCGAAACATGAACGGCTTTCAACTAATTTACACCTGGCGCTATTAAATAGCGCCACTTTATCATAGAATGGCAGCAGGTTAAAATTTTTGGTGTTCATGACATATAGTGTTTTAAATTTTATACAAAGATATTTTGAACCCCTACGGAACCCAATGATATTCGTTCATGCTAGAACATGACAAATATCAATACATATTTTTCGTATTGGAATCGCGTCCTCTTGTACATTAATTATCCTTTATAAAATAAGATAATCAGTGTATGAATGTCTTTTCACAAATAATAACCAGCAGGCCTATGATTGTGAATATGGCTATATACATATCACAATAAAATGATATTGTGTTGGAATGGCGATGCGACTGACCTAGTGTATTCATTGGAGATTTATTTTATAGGTGCAAATAAATAGCACGCCAAGCTAGAATTGTGTGACTATGCTCACACTCTACCCAAAACTTGCTGTATGACTGTAAAAATGGGGATGTGCTTGGCCATGGAGCCGTATTTAGTGATGAGAAATATTCCTCTTCTGCTGTTGCTCTTGAGGATTCATCCGTCTGTTTTATTCCCTCCAAAGTTTTGACAGACATGATAGAAACAGATCCAAATTTGCCTTTAGGATTATCAAGCAGTTATCCAAAGAACTGAAAGTGGCAGAAAAAAACATTACGGATATTGCCCAAAAGTCAGTAAAAGAACGCTTGGCACAAGGTCTGCTTTTATTAAAGGAGAGTTATGGATTGGAAAACGATAATGAAACCCTCAAGGTATCTATAACCCGCGAAGAAATTGCCAACATTGTTGGCACAGCACGCGAAACTGTAATACGGTTACTCTTTGAACTTGCCGGAGAAGGCATTATTGCATTAGAAGGGAGAAAAAATAAAAATTCTTAATCAGCCAAAACTAATAAGGCTTGCCTTATCTTAACTTGGCTTTTCGTTAGATTTTATTAATCAGGAAAATTTCTTTACTTTTTCCAATCCTGCCGCATTAAGTACTTTTATTTCTCTTCCGTCAATTTCAATCAATTTTTCTGATTTGAAATCAGAAAGTGTCCTGATGACGGTTTCTACAGAAGTACCCACCATTCCGGCAAGGTCTTCCCGTGACGTTCGAATAGCTTCACCTTGTTTTACATTCTTTTGCAAATCAAGCACGGTACTGGCTGTTCTTGCTCTCACCGAATTATACGCAAGGCTCAAGAGCTTCTTTTCATTCTCATTAATGTTGTTAGCAAGCATTTTTATAAACCTTGCTGCTACTTCATGCTCGGAATAGATAAGTGAAAGAAAATCGTTTTGGGGCATTAATGCCAATTCACAATCTTCCATTGCAGCAGCAGAGTCATTGTAATCCCCACCTTCCATCACAGCAAGATGCCCGAAGAAATCACCCTTCACGTAGGTGCCGGTTATAAACTCTTTCCCGTCTTGGTTAATCCTCCATGTTTTTACCTTTCCATTATTTATAAGGTAAACAAAATTTGGAGAATCGCCTTCATGATAAATAGTATCCTTTCGTTTTACATTACGTATCTTATACTCTGAGGTAACATTTTGAGGAAGGCTAAACTCTTTTGCTTCGGTAATAAATGAAATCAGTCCACTTAAATCACGGGTATAGTTTTTCTTGAAGAATTCGGTTTTCTTCAATCGCATTTCTACTGCACTTAATAGCTCAGTATCATCAAAGGGTTTGGTTAAATAATCATCAGCGCCCAGGTTCATGCCTTTGCGCATATCGCTTTTTTCAGCTTTTGCAGTAAGGAAAATAAAAGGTATGGCAGCTGTTTCAGGGTCTTTACTCAATATATGCAGAACCCCATAACCATCTAAATCGGGCATCATTATATCGCAAATTATAAGGTCCGGTTTTTCCTTTTTACATACATCTACACCTTTCCTTCCATTTTCTGCTGTTACAACAACATAGTTAGCAAGGTCGAGAATTTCAGACGTGTTCTCTCTAATTTCTGGATTATCCTCAATCAAAAGAATTTTTTTCATCGCATAAGTTAATTAATAAGTGATTCCGGTTCTATAATATCAGTCATGCCAATTCGTAATTTAAAGGATGCCCCTTCGCCCTCTTTGCTGATGAATGAAATGTCACCCTTTAATAAGTCCGTGTATCTTTTTACAATATTCAACCCTAACCCTGTGCCCTGTAGATTAGTAACATTTTGGGCACGAAAGAAACGTTCGAACAGATGTTTCTGGTCAGTTTTAGGAATTCCCATTCCATGGTCAGTTACGGTCAATTCTAGCCCCCGAATGCCAATTTTTGTATTGAACTCAATAATTGAGTCTTCGGGAGAATATTTACTCGCATTGGAAATAAGATTATATACAACATTTTTGAGCATTTGCTTATCCACATATATTTCCGTGATTCCATTATGCCTGTGCAATACCTTTTGACCCTTTTTTAAAGTTGCCTGTATTTCTTCTATCAGTTCATCGGCAAACTTGTCCATATGAAAGTGAACAGGTCTTATTTCCACTTTTCCCTGCTCGAGCTTATCTAAAGATAGGAAGTCGTTTAAAATACTGGTAAGGTTACCTACGGAAGATTTAACGCGTTTGAGGTGTCGGGAAATATTTTCTTTTGCCACAACAGGGTCGGAATCCTTTTTTTCCAAATATTTTTCGACCAGCGATGCAGAGGAAAGTATAGTACTTAACGGGGTGCGGAATTCATGCGACGCCATAGAAACGAAACGAGACTTTAATTCATTCAGCTGCCTTTCTTTTTCGAGGGCTCGCCTTATATCGTCTTCCGATTTCTTTTTAGCGGTAATATTTTGTTCAACGGTCAATATCTCATCTATTTCTCCATTGGAATTATGTAATCCTACTGCATTTATAAGATATATATTACTTCGTGCATACAACTCGAAAGAAGTGTTTGTGCCTGCAAATACCATTTGCAGCTTTTCATTCACTTCATCCCTCACCTCATATGGAAGGAGGCTCAGATAGTCCTTCCCGACAAGCTTCTCGCTGGTAATACCATATTTAAACAATTCTGAACCTTCTACAAAAACATATTTTAAATTCTTGTCGAATATATTCACCGTTCCATCGGGGGAAATTTCTTGCCACAGTTTGATAAAGACGCTTACTTTCCTCCAATTCCTCAGTACGATCATGCACTAGTTTTTCCAGTTCCTCGTACATTTTTTTAAGCTTCTCCTCCGCATAGTATCTTCCACTTATATCTGTAACCAATCCTATAGCAAAGTTCTGGCCTTCCAACTGAAAATAGTTTAAACTTACTTCAACCGGAAACTGAGAATCATCTTTTCGTCTTCCCAAAAGCTCCATTCCCATCCCCATGGAGCGCCTTTTAGGTGATACATTAAAATCCTCCCGGTGTTTAATATGTCCTTTGCGTAATTTCTCAGGAAGCAAAACTTCCAGTGGTTGTCCAAGCAATTCACCCTCTCCATATCCGAACATTTCATTTGTACGGGTATTAACAAGCACAATATTTCCCTTTTCATCGGCAACAACCAAACTTTCAGCTGCTGTTTCAAAAAGCACCTTATATACCTTTGCTAAATGTTCTTCCTTGTCTTTGCTGGTTATAAACATAGCAGAATCCTCAGACTAATATTTCGAAGTTAGTGGATATTTTAACGTGCTTCTTAATAGGTTTTCCAAATAGGTTTTAATCAGTTTAGATTTATTAAAATAGAATCCACAGGGGGTATAAGATCTTTAATACGATAGTCAAGAATAGCCATATCTGTTTTATTTCCGGGAGTAGGAATAATAACTGCCATGTCGGCTCCATACTCCGATATAATTGTTTGAAGCACCGTTGAAGTTATATTCTCAATATTTCTGTCATGCGTTTTCATACCCGGGCTTTCCATTTCATTCCGGGGAATTATATTAATGAACGTTTTGCCTATGGAAGGTTGACCCGAACTCCCGTTATGGACAAACACAATTTCTTCAAGCGGTTTAAAGGAACATTTATCGGGGACCAGCAAAATAGGACACTTGTCCCGCCCAAGAAATAAAAGAGGACTTTTAGGAAGTCCCCTAAGTGAAGGCATACCGGAAACAATCAATTGAACTTCATTGTGTCCCGCAAAGGAATTTATAATCTTTTTCAAATCCCCTTTGCCTGAGTATGTGGCAATACTTATTTTATCGTTATTGAAAAGATACGTAAGTTGTTCTGTTTGCTTTTTTAATTCTATCTCCGAACTTTTACCCAAAATATCATCAAAAGAAATTAACATGGCTGCTTTATGAACCGGCTTTTCATCTACATTCACCAACGTAACATTCAAACTTCCTTCCTGCAAAAGATTTGCTGCATATAGAGCTGCATTGGTTGAAGAATCGGAAAAATCGGTTAACGCTATTATGTTTTTAATTTTCATCTTTTATTACTTTCAAAATACGGACACTCCATCACGTTCGCAAAGTAACCGTAAAAGATGAAAAGAAGACAGAATGCCAGTCACTAAAAAACATGATTTTTATCATATTTATGGGGTGTTTCCCTCAATACCCATATCTATGTTGGCTTTGAGGATATCTTAATCCTCCATATATGCCTTATTGAACTATAAATTTACCTCTATCTAACATACTTCCAGAAGTATCCGAAACCCTATAAAAATACATCCCTGCCGGATACGCAGAAGTAGATAATACACCCATTCCATTATTGACTTCTAAGGTTGACAATCGCCTTCCGGTAATATCAAAAATAGTAATCTGCATAGGGTTCATTGAGGAACTGCTAAACGTAATCTCGGAATGACATGGATTGGGATAGACATTCACAAAGGCAGAATGTTCAATATTAGTTACACTGGTATTAAGTCCGTCATACCATTGTATATTAACTACTTTCTTATCTTTTGTATCCATTTGCATTACAGCAAAGTAGTTAGGAATACCTTTCGCATACCATCTATATTGATAATTTATAGAATCTAAAACTTCATATAGGAACCAACGTCCGCCGGTATGTATATATACCGAATCTACGATTTTGTCATAATGTTTCTGCCTGATCACACTGTCTGTTCCATAGGGTGTTGTCATTACTCCAAAAGCATCAACAGAATCGCTATATGTAACATGCCCTATACCCCTCCCCGAATCAATAGGGGCATAGTTAATGGCGATTGTAGTGTCGCCCTTTGACATTCCGCTATCAGAAGTACCATAAGTGGCCGGGAGTGGAATTTGTTGAAAAAAAGGATGCAAGGTTATTTCGGCAGCATATCCATATAATCGTATGGCAAAGCCCATTTCTGAATAGGTGTTGGATGCTGAGTAATAATACGTATATCCTTCTGCATAAACCAAGCTATCTGCTAAATTAGAAGAGGGGAATGCACCATAATACGAAGTAGCAGAAGGAGCAGCATTTATATATATGTTATTTTGCGACCTTATAAGTTTACTGAAGTTCCAGGTTTGTGAAACATTGCTTGCACTTTGGGGAGGAAATTTATCTGCCGTGTCCACCGCCATAACCGATTTTGAACCAACAGTAGGCATGTCACTATAAGTAATGTGTATTTGAGCATTTACCCTGAAATCAAAAGAAACAGAGAAAAAAACAGTGCCGATTAAAAGAATGGAATACTTTTTCATTGTTAAAATTTTTCTAAATACAAAGATATACAGATTATCAGCTAATGGGACTATAAAATATATTATCTTTTATAAAATCGAATCTTATACTATAATAAAACTACTTAAAACTAAGTTAACCAAAAAATAACAAGGCTTCTGCAGGTTTCTATCGCATAAATAAAATACAGAATATCAGACATATGCACAGACAGAATAGGGAAATGTTTCTCGTTTTCGCTTTTTTTTTGGAAGGGCATCGCATTCTAAGTAAAAAAAACATACTTTTGTGAGGTCATTCGGTCAAATATCAATCAAATTAAAATAAGGGGCTATGAAAAGTAGTATTCACAGAACAACTAAAATGCAAACCGGGAAAATTTTTCTTTTGGGTTTCTTTATTACAATTGGGATTGGAATAAACCTACAGGCTCAAAATTTGACAAGCACCCAGAAAAAGGCCTATAAAGATAATTTTAAGGAAGGGACACTCCTGATGAGTGGAGATAATTTTGGAAGGGCAGATGAACGCCTATCGGATACTACACTCCAATATTTCCTGCGTTGCTACGCCATAGACAGTAATGCTAATGTTTCCTATATTATCGGTAAGTTATATGTTGCTACTGCCATGCATAAGGCTGCCGGATTACCTTATTTAGTAAAAGCTGTAAAAGATATCACGAAGAAATACTACGCGGATGACCCTTCAGAAAAACATGCCCCTCCAATGGCATATTACTGGCTTGCTCGCGCACAACTCGTAAATTATCAATTTGATAACGCTATTGCAAACCTTACCACCTTTAAGAAGATGCTTAAGCCGGGGGATGCCAGACCAAAAGATGTAGCATATTGGCTTGGCTGCTGCAATAGTGGCAAAGATTTAATGCAAAATCAGGTAGATTGCAGAGTAGTGAGCCTGGGTGATGGCGTAAATAGCACTTTTGATGATTACAGCCCTGTTATTACTGCTGATGAATCGCAATTATATTTTACTTCTAAACGCCCGATTACCGGAGATACCTCTCATAACCGCGAATCTATTTGGATGAGTTCTTCCATGATGAACAAATGGGGTACACCTCAAAATGAACCCTCACTCCTGAGTGCTATGGGTGGAAATTCTGCTACCGTATCCCTGTCCCCTGATGGACAAGCAATGGTAGTATATCAAAGTAGCAGTGTTGACAATGGAATGATATATGTTAGCAAGCTAAACGGCATGAACTGGTCGAGGCCTACGTTAATTGACACCGGCGCTGGTACCGGAGTTATTGATTCAAAGGGCTCCAAATACTTTACCCCAAGTGCCTGCATGTCACCGGATGGAAAAACCCTTTACTTCTCCAGCGATAGGCCGGGTGGTACAGGTGGATTAGATTTATATAGATCTGATATGGGAACTGATGGAAGCTGGGGCCCTGCTGTAAATCTAGGTGCCAGTATTAATACGAAATACAATGAAGATTGTCCCTTTGTTTCATTTGATGGTTCTCTTTTATTCTTCAGTTCCGAAGGACATAATAGTATGGGAGGATATGATGTATTTATGTGTAAAGCCGGACAAGGAGGTGATTGGGGAGATGCTCAAAACCTTGGCTACCCAATAAATACACCAGACGATGATAAGTATTTTGTTCTATCAGCCGATGGAAAAAGAGGATACTATAATACAGTACGCCTTGGTTCTATGGGAGAAAGGGATCTTTATAAAGTAACCTTCACCACCCCGCTCCCTGTTCAGTGTGTAGATGTGTTTGTAGCTTATGTAAAAACATCTGATGGAAGCCCTCTTCCTTCGGATGCAAGAGTTGCTTGTACCACCGGCGGCGTCACCACTACTTCTGACGTCAATTCTAAAACCGGCAAAATTTTATCAGTTCTCAAGACCAATCAACCCTATACTATTGTAGTTATTGCAAATGGTAAGCAAACCAATAGTTATACTTACACCCCTCCGAAAGATAGTGGCTATTGCACTATTTCACGTTCTTTCTATAACGGACCTATAGTATTAGGAGATCCGAGGGATATATTCAATGTTCCTAAACCTGCTCCGCCTACTCCTGTCGTTGCCGCTTCCAAATTTAGTGCTGAGCCATATTTTGTGAAGTACTTCGGATACAATTTAGATGCAGTAACTGATAAGGATCCTGACTTCAATACATTGGTTAGCAACATAACCAATGCTGCAAAGGACACTAAGATTATTGTAACTATAGAGTCTAGTGCATCTACTGTTCCTACCACCAAATTTGGTAACAATGAAAACCTGGCAAAGGCAAGAGCAGAAGCACTAAAGAAAACTATCAGCTCTAAAATTAAGGACATGGGCAATATCTCGTTTGAATTGAAACCAAGTGTAAACGGGCCTGAGTTTAATAATGATGCCCAAGATCATGCTAAGTACGAGAAGTTCCAGAATGTAAAGGCATATATAAGGGAGAATAATGCAAAACCTCTCTAAAAAACGGGTTGCTTTATTGTTAATCTGTTGCAGCTTATGCAGCATACCTGTTTTCGCTCAAAATAAAACCATGACAAAGAAAGTTCCGTCTTCCGGCGGGACTTCTCTGTCTGTAGACCAAAGCAAGATGCTTTGTAAGGCATGGCAAATTGATTCCATATCACAATTCGACTTGGTCACAAAACCATTAGCCAAGCAAGTGAATGATGCCGTTACTTTTTCGGCAGATGGTAGTGTATCCATCATACAAGACGGAGTTTCTTCAACCGGTACTTGGACCTACGCCTCCGGAGGGATAAACATCGCTACAAAAACAGGCAACAAATTGAGTTTCAAATTATCCACTCTTTCTGACAACCGTTTGATTTTAGAATACCAATATCCTGCCCCTGACCTTAGCAGGATCAAGTATATGTATTCTCCCAAGAAGTAATAGGGTTCCTCTTTATTTTTTCAACGTAGCCAGTAAATACTCCTTATTGAGCCTTGCAATATTGGCAACAGAGATATTTTTAGGGCATTCGGCTTCGCAGGCATTCGTATTGGTGCAGTGGCCAAAACCCTCTTCATCCATAGCATCCATCATATTTATTGCCCTCGTTTCTCTTTCCGGTTTACCTTGTGGAAGCAGGCTTAATTGTGCCACCTTAGCAGAAACAAAAAGCATAGCCGAACCATTTTTACAAGCTGCTACACAAGCGCCACAACCAATACAGGCGGCGGCATCGAAAGCTTCCTCTGCATCATGTTTAGGTATTGGAATTGAGTTTGCATCAGGGGCATTACCAGTATTTACTGAAACATAGCCCCCGGCACGCATAATCCTATCAAATGAGCTCCTGTCTACAACCAAGTCCTTAATAACCGGGAATGCTTTTGCTCTCCATGGTTCCACCGTAATAGTTTCACCATCATGAAAATGGCGCATATGTAACTGGCATGTGGTTGTTCCCTTTAGCGGGCCATGCGGCCTTCCATTAATATACATGCTGCACATTCCGCAAATACCTTCACGGCAATCATGGTCGAAGGCAATGGGCTCTTCCCCACTATTTATAAGTTTTTCATTCAATACATCAAACATTTCCAGAAACGACATATCCGTAGAAACATCGTTTACCTTATATGTTACAAATCCTCCCTTATCATTGGCATTTCTCTGCCTCCATACTTTTAATGTCAGGTTCATGCGTGGTATTATTTGCTTATGCAAAATTACATATTATTTGTTCGGAAGGCAGGATAACTTTTCGACGGAACCTATATTTACACTGCTTGCTCTATGATAGCGAGAAACGTATTGCTATTCCTCCATCCATAGTAGAGGTAGGGAAAGTAGACGAAATGAATGGGTTATTAATAACCTTATCAAAGAACAGCCGGAAAGATACCCGGGTATTAATATTATATTC
>Ga0206823_1091_pt1 | contig 22818 bp, 18 predicted proteins | sample Alteio_BWOrgCont_81_FD_152868 | JGI IMG/M metagenome (GOLD analysis project Ga0206823, IMG submission 152868) | Enriched cells from forest soil in Barre Woods Harvard Forest LTER site, Petersham, Massachusetts, United States -... | ecosystem: Environmental > Terrestrial > Soil > Temperate forest >...
CGCCTTAGTATCATCGACCCAGCTCCTTCTGCTAATCAGCCCATGATAAGTAGATCAAAGAAAACAATAATAACATTCAATGGAGAAATATACAATTGCAATGAACTTCGAAAGGAATTAATTTCAAATGGTCATGCATTTCAAACAAATTCGGACACAGAAGTACTTTTGAATGGGTATGAATTTTGGGGCATTAATGTTCTACTTGAGAAAATTGATGGAATGTTTGCCTTCGGGTTATTTGATGTTATTAAAAAAAGGTTATTTATTGTGCGGGACAGGTTTGGGGAAAAACCAGTTTATTATTATTTAAATGAATCGGATTGTGCAGTCACATTTAGTTCGGACATTCGGTCTTTTAATAGCCTGAATTTAAGTTTAAACGTTGATATGAAATCATTGGGTTATTTCTTTGCAGAATTATCTACACCTGAGGAAGGATCCATTTGGAAAGAAGTAAAAAAGATTAAGCCTGGTCATTATGCAGTATTTGATAATTCCGGGTGTAAGATGAAAAAATTTTGGAGTTTGGACTATTTTCCAAAAATGAATTTAAGGCGTGAAGATATCCTGGATCAGGTTACGTTGCTGTTAACAAAATCCGTAAGGTATAAATTGACAAGTGACGTAGGGTACTCTGCTTTTTTAAGTGGTGGAATTGATTCTTCTTTGGTCACAGCGATTATGGCAAAAAGTAGTTCAGTTCCAATTAACACATACACTGTAGGATTTGATGAAGAAAATTTTGACGAAAGAAGATATGCCAGGAAAGTTTCTGAAATGTATGGAACAAATCACTTTGAATTGGTTATTAATAATCCCGATTTAGGAACGATCGTTGAAATTTTGAGTGAATGTGGTGAACCCTTTGCAGATTCTTCTGTTATTGCAAGCTATTTAATTTGTAAGGAGGTTTCTAAAACTGAAAAGGTTGTTTTAGGGGGCGATGGGGGGGACGAGTTATTTGCGGGATATTACGAACATTATTATACTGATAGAATTGAAAAGTATAGTGGTTTACAGGTTTTAAAACCTTTAACTGGTCTATTTGCAGATTTCAATTCCCATATCTTTTTTTTAAATGAGCTTATAAAAGATTCTAGGTTGCCTCCATTTGAATTATTAAATAGAAAAGGAATGGGATTTGCAAATGATGAACTTACGAGGTTAAATGTGGAATTTAAAGATGCATCAAATACCGAACACAGAAAAATTTGGAATGAATATTCAAATTCCTGCCCATCATTACTGGATAAAATGTTATCCTCTTCGCTTCATACGCGTCTGGTTAACGATTATTTGGTTAAGATAGACCGTTCATCCATGTTTAGTTCTCTGGAGGTAAGGAGTCCATTTTTAGATAAAAGTTTGGCTGAGTTTGTTAGTAAGCTCAGCCACAATCAATTGTTGAAAAAGGGAATTACAAAATCAATTACTAAAGAAATTGCCTTAAAAGTCCTTCCTCCTGAATTGGTTTATAGAAAAAAAAGCGGTTTTGCTATCCCTTTGGAATCTTGGATAAGGAATGAGTTTAGAGATGAAATATTAGTTACTTTTAATTCTATGCGAACGGATTTAATCAATAAGGAATATGTATTAGAGATTTTCAATAGGCACTTAAATGGTGAGAATTTAACCCATAAGGTTTGGTGTATTTTCGTTTTCATCAAATGGGCGGTGAAAAATTTGTAATTGATTAATTTCCTGTGAATGGTCAATATATTATATATAGGCGATCCTAATTCCATTCATGATATAAAGTGGATGACTTTTTTTTCTTCTCAAAAAGAAAAGTATAATTGTTTTTTACTGACCAGGGAAGTACAATATAGTTTTTTTTTTAAAAAAAGTGATGCGAATTCATTTCTTATGGAACATGGTATTGTTTTAGTAGGGTTTTTACATGATTTTTCAATTGTAAATTTATTTAAAACTTTAAAATCTGTTTATTTAATAAAAAAATTAATTATTGAAAAGAAAATTGATCTTATTCATATTTTCTATGCTAATCCAAATGCCTTGTGGGCAGTTGCAAGAGGAATATTCAAAGTTCCATTACTAATTACAACTAGGGGGACGGATATTTTAATTGATATTCCAAAGTTTTCCGGCTACTCTTCACTTCTTAAAAGTGTATTGTTTTTTCTGTATAATAGGGCTTTTCGTGGTGCCGATGCTGTAATTTGCACCTCTGCCAGGCAAGTAGAGTTTGTGAAGAAATTATTTAATAAAGAAAATACTTACACAATCAGAACGGGGGTTGATGTTGATAGCATCTTTTCTTTTCAGAGCAGCAATAACTTTTCATACCTGGTTGGAAAAAAAATAATTTTATTTCCGCGTTTGATGCATCCGATTTATAATCATCAGTTTTGCTTGAATTCAATTGCATTATTGGATAAGGAGATGAAAAAAAGTATTGTTTTCATTTTTATAGGCAAAGATGGTTCAGATCAGCTCTATTCATTGGAGATTTTAAAAAAACTTGAGTTAATGGATGGAATTTCATATCACTTTTTTAACAGTCTCTCGGTCGACGAAATGTTTACATTGTATACGTTGAGTAATTTGATTGTAATGACACCTTTTTCAGATGGTACTCCTAATTCCGCTCTGGAAGCAATGTTGTTTAGAAAAAGGGTTATTTTGGGTCCTGTCGCTTATGACGAGGATTTATTCAACAAAAATACAGTTTATAAATTAAAATCATTTGACCCAATTGAGTTAAAGAATCTGATAGAATTGCTTATTTCAGAGCAGAATGATATATTAATAAATAATGCATACGAGGCTGTAATGAATTTTGGTAACAGGAAAATTGAGATGAATAAAGTTCAAAAGGTATACCGAAGTTTAATCGGTTCCAATCATTAATCATTTTATGGTTGGGTATAAAATAAATTTTCCACCCTGTAACCGATTCTGTACAAAAATTTGTTACTTACGTAAAAAAACATTTTTGGCGGTAATAATTTAAAAAGGAAAAATTGAATATTAGTTGTAAAGCCGAATTTATCAAATACATATAACCATTGAATGATCTGCTTTATTTCGCTAAATCTGTTTTCATTTGCTAATTCATTTAAAAGTTCCCTGCCAAAATAGCGATAATTTTTCAGACAGTATTTTCTAATGATGTTTTGATCACACAAATATTTGTTATAAGAATAAAGTTTGCCATAACACTGTCTTATTTTAAAAGTATGTTCTGCTAATGGATGTAACCTGTAATATAATAAATGGTCTTCCATGCCATAAAAAAGAAAGCCTGCTCTTGAAATTTTAAGCCACATATCAAAATCTTCGGATCCTCTTACAATTTTATTTTCATCAAATAAACCAACAGAATCAAATATGTTTTTATTCAAGAGCACCGTTCCCGGGTTTAAAAAATTATTCTTGCATAATAATCTAAACATGTCAATTCCTTTAAAAATACCCGATTTCCAGTGATATTCAACTGCGGACGCTATGTTGGATTCGGAAAATAAGTATCCGTTGGAAAATATTAAATCCGCATTTTCTGTTTTTTTCTTATTGATTTGAAGATGTAATTTATCAGCTGTCCAAAAATCATCTGCATCTAAAAATGCTATGAGATTACCATTTGCTTTTTTTATTCCCGAATTTCGGGCGGCTCCTTGTCCTCGATTTTGTTGTTGTATTAGAATCGCTTTGGGCTCATATTTTATTAAGTTGTTAACAAGCTCTGTTGTTTGATCTGTTGATCCATCATCAATTAGGATCAATTCCCAGTTTTTATACGTTTGAGAAAATACCGAATTAATTGCTTTTTCAATAAATGCGGATGAATTGTAAAATGGGACAATGACTGATACGAGCTCCATGCTTTTAATTAAGAATGGTTTTTAGTTAAATAATTATATACAATTAAACAAGAATCCAATTAGCTGGAAATAAATCTGCAGTTAATGCATTTTTTTCTTCGAACCATTTTTTAGGAGCAACAATTACTTTATCAGGGTTTAAATTGAGCCACGCGGCCCACCAACTAAAGCTACTGTTTGCAATTATATTATGACAACATTGTTGCATTAAATATAAATCTTCGTGTAGGTTTTGTGTTTTATCCACTAAAATGCATGGGACATTTAAATCAATATTTTCCCTTACCCACTGTGGTTCATCTGAGAAAATATAGAACATTGAAATTACTTTTAAAGTATTTAATTTTTTGATTGCCCTTAAATAATAATCCAATTGACAGACTCCATGAACTTTGTTGGTGGTTGGATTATTCACAAAATCTCCTCTCCTGAAATGGATCGAACATGTATCTTTTCTGTTGCGTATATCTGACTCAATTACTTTTGCATATTCTGAGTGTGGTTTCCTGTAAACAAATTCTTTTAAAATTTGATTTTCTATACCCTTGAAATATAAGGGACTCTGCCAATAACCCTCAATGTATACCGGATGGTCTATTTTGAGAAGTTCCTTTTCAAAGTGAAAATGTTTTTCTTGAATTATATTGTTTTTATATCTTGGAAATAAAAAAGTATTTAGCTTTCTTCTGCAAATCTGAAGCATTGATTGTTCTCTTCTTATTTGAGTGATTTCATCTTTTTCGGCAATTTCTGCATTTATTTTGTAATTCATTAGCTCGAATTCCCTTAAATGCTGGGTGCTGTAATAATTGATGTCAAGTTTAAGTTTGCAGTGGTTAATTATTGCTATTTTTTTCCCAAATGCGTATTGAAACATTTGATTACCCAGTCCGCCTGAAAGAGATAAAATAATCATTTTATTTGTTGTTTCTAAAGAGTTTGCTCAAAAATCAGAGATTGCAGACATTTCCAATTCAAACGTTCTCAATATACGCCCTTATTATATCGTCTTTTATTTCAATATGGTATTTGTCATTTTTTTGTAGAATGAAATTTGTTAATCCTTCGATGGTTGGATAGTCCTCTTTGCCGTTAAAACATCGGGCATCATCAATTAACAATACGTGATTGTACTTATTATCTATAAATATAGCCTCCAATTCACGGTAAACAGGACAATTTAGTTCTCCCTTCTCAGTATAACCGCCTGAATAATGACCATCTAGCCAAAAAATGGCAGGTTCATTTATTTTAGAAATTATTTCTGACAGTACTTTGCTGCTATCACCCTGTAGAATTGTTATATGATTATAATTTCGAAATCGATATACGGCTTTTTTATGTAACATTTCACTTATTTCGACAGAAATTATTTTTGAAAAATTGTTTCTTTGTGCTTCAACCATAGCTCCATTATATGTTCCGGTTTCAACAAATAATGAATACCTGAACTTTTTTTTGAAATGCTCAATGGTAATTTGTTTAACTTCATGGGGTGGTTGGCCTAATGAGCCGTCCTGCCTCCACCTTCTAATTACTCCTTTTCTTGTAATCTGATTCTTTATTAATCTGATATTATTAATCATTGTTTCCGGAAGTACTCTTTTTATAATTGCCTTGATCATGAACCTTAAGACCTAATTATTTATATACTCGTTCAATGTTAACAAGAATTTTATTAATTAGGACACATGACAGGATAAAAAAATGATTCCTGTGCTTTTTTTCATGCCCTATTATAAGATCAAAAAATAGTCTATGAAACCTTAAAGCAATTCTAAATTTTGATGAAATACCCAATTTGGATTCAATCCATATTAAACGCAAAATTTTTCTGTAAAATATTTTATAAGAAAATAATTTATTTGAATTTTTGTGGGCTGGTTTCATAACGTATTCATCCGTATCAATACCGGCATAATAATATACCTTATCTGAGTTCTTTGAGGAGAATCCGTCGTAAATCATTATCCGCAAGATGATGTAAAAATCAATAAAGTCAAAAAACTCGGGCTCATTTAAAAAAAATAGTAAGGCAGGCCTTTTGTAAAGTCCGTAAAAAAAGGAGGGTGGGGGGTTATATAAGTATGTAACAATGTCTTTTGAAACATTTAGTCCGTCTAATTCTGGCATTGTAATTTTACTTTGCGTATTTTTTTTCCTGTTAAAAACACAGTGTCCCAGAATAGCACCTCCATTTTTTTGTATATGAGGCAATGTATCTTTAATAAAATCCGGATCCCATTCATCATCATCTGCGGCCCACATAAAAAATTCACCGGAGGATTCTTTCAGCACAAATTGAAAGTTTTTTAATTGACCTAGATTTTCCTGCTGATAGAAAATCTTTATGCGGCTATGTGTAACTTTATAATGTTCCAGTAACTGTCTCACTTCCGGATTTTGACTGCAATTGTCTGAAATGATTATTTCAATATTCCTATAGGATTGGTTTAAGATATGGTCAATAGTTCTTTTAAGACCAATGGGTCGATTAAAAGTTGGAATTCCAATGCTAACAAGCGCTTCATCCATAATTATTTCTAATTCTATGGTGTAAAAAAGTTACACGTCAGAAGTAACAGGTAAAATCCTATTGTTTTAGTTAATATTTATAATGCTCCAATCTAATTTAGGGCGCATAACGCCACTGATTTGTTGTTTAAAGGAATTATCACGGAGGTTGATGTCTTCAATCATCTCGATACGAATGGATTCTTTTTCAAAAAAATGCACTTTGACAGGACTTAATGAAGTAGCAGCAACTCCAATGACGTAAGTTTCCTGATTCAAAAGATTCTCATTTATCCACATCGTAAATTTATAGGTACCCATTTTATTAAACCTTGAAGATTCCTTTTCCTTCACAGAACTGACAAATGCATATTCTCCTTTTGAAGTGAATACATGGATATTAGGAATTATTGGAGGTAAGTTATCCTTCTTTAGCTTAAAAATGCACTCAATACCTATTTTCTCATGAATGTAAGCATAATCAATAGGTTGTTCCTTGGAATTGATTAATCGGACTGATAGTAAAGATATAAATTCATCACCTGGTATTGAAAGTTCGTCATTTGTTGCATAATTTATTGCTGAACACAATATCGTTTCATTGTTAAGGTAATCATTGATTACATTGTTCGTCTCCCCATTTTTGAAGATTTTGCCTTTTTTCAGGTATATGGCTTTTGAGCATAAGGATGCTACTGCATTCATATTATGCGAAACAAAAATGACTGTGCGACCTTCATTTTTACTTACCTGGTTCATTTTACCCATACATTTTTTCTGAAATTCAGCATCTCCAACGGAAAGTACTTCATCAATAATTAATATCTCAGGTTCTAAGAATGCTGCCACGGCGAAAGCTAAACGGAGCTGCATGCCACTTGAATAATGTTTGAGTGGGGTATCAAGGAATTGTTCTACACCAGAGAAATCAACAATTTCATCAAATTTACCTGAAATTTCCTTTTTTTTCATGCCGAGAATGGAACCATTTAAGAAAATATTTTCTCTGCCGCTGAGTTCAAGATGAAAACCGGTTCCAACTTCCAATAAGCTGGCTATCCTTCCCCTGACAATTATTTTTCCTTCGGTTGGAGGAATAATTTTAGACAGAATTTTTAATAAGGTAGATTTTCCGGCACCATTTTTTCCAATAATACCAATGGTTTCTCCTTTTTCGACGTTGAATGTGATATCCTGTAATGCAAGAAAATCCTCGTTTGTATTCTTATTTTTTGTGAATACAGAAAACAGATTTTCACGAAGGCTTAAATAAGGTCGTATTTCATGAAGTAATCTGTATTTTTTAGATATATTCTGTATTTCAATGATTGGTTTCAACTTTTGTCAGGGATCAGGCAAAATCTGCAAAATAGATTTCATTTTTTTCTGAAAACAAATGTTCCAATTATGAAAATGACACAAGAAAGTAACAGAGCTGACAGCACAAAATTCCAATCAGGGCGGGCATTCGAAAAAATACATCTGAAAAGCTCAATTGCTCCGGAAATCGGATTTATATAAAAAAGAAATTTAACTAAGTAATTGTTTGTAATGTTGGAAGAGTAGATCACAGGTGTTATAAATAACAAACCCTGAAGAAAGAATGGCAATACGTACTTGAAATCTCTGTACTTAATAATTAATGAACTAATTAAGCAGCTTAATCCGATGGTAGTAATGGAAGTAATAACTACTGAGATCGGGAAATATAAAATACATTTATAAGAAAATGAAATTTTGTAGTGAAGAATGATTGGGATAAAAATGATCAATGTAATTGCAAAATCGAAAAGTGACACAAAAAAACTCGAAAGAGGTATGATAAAACGCGGGAAATATATTTTTTTTATTATTCCGGCATGTGCAACCATACTGTTGGATGCATTGGTTAACCCGGTGGAAAACAAGGTCCAAAAAACCAGGCCTGACAACACGAAAACTGGGTAAGGAAGATTATTGGAAGGGATTTTTAGCGCGCGACCGAAAAACAAAGTAAAGATAATCATTAAAAAAAGTGGCTGAAGTATCACCCATGCAAATCCAAGAAAGGTTTGTTTATATTTTACTTTTATATCACGCCACGCAAAAAAATAGAAAAGTTCGCGGTAAGACCATAATTCTTTAATTCCAAGTGAGAAATTCTGAATTGGTCCAATTTCATATTCCATATTTCCTTAATAAATGATCTGATTTGAAACATAACAACAGGATCTGAAACGTCAAAGTAATACAAATGTAACCATTAATTAATTATGTTGTTACAGCCAAAAGTGAATTGTATTTGACCCCTCATGTTAAAAATCTTAAATTTGAGCATTGTAGAGGTAAATTAAATGAAAATGAAGGTAGTTGTTTTTGCCGGGGGAATTGGTACGCGAATTACGGAAGAATCGCATTTGAAACCAAAACCGATGATTGAAATTGGAGAAAAACCGATCCTATGGCATATTATGAAAATATATGAATACTATGGATTTAACGATTTCATTATTTGTTTGGGCTATAAGGGTTACATAATTAAGGAATATTTTATGAATTATTTTATGCATAACTCAGATGTTACTGTTGAATTGAAAAACAATAAAGTTGAAGTCCATTATTCAAAGACGGAATCATTTAAAGTAACTTTGGTGGATACAGGATTAAATACTAAAACGGCGGGGAGGCTAAATCGGATTAAAAAATACATTGGTGATCAGGATTTTATGCTGACATACGGGGATGGAGTTTCCGATATTAACCTGAAGGAATTGGTTAGGTTTCATAAAAAGAATGGAAAAATTGCTACCGTTACAGCAGTGCAACCTGCGGGAAAATTTGGAGGAATGGAGTTAGATAAATCCAACCACGTTGTTGGATTTATGGAAAAACCTAAGGGAGATGGCCGATGGATAAATGCAGGTTTTTTTGTATTAAAACCGGCGGTATTTGATTATCTCCGGAAGGATGCAGATAACATGATGTGGGAAGACAGGCCGATGAAGCAATTGACCATAAATAATGAGATGGTTGCTTATAAACATTATGGTTTTTGGAAATGCATGGATGCGATGCGAGATAAAATTGAGTTGGAAGCACTTTGGGAGACCGGTAATGCCAAGTGGAAAATCTGGTAAAATCGAGCGTAATTGAATCAATTGGGATTTTATAAGGGTAAAAAAGTTTTTGTGACCGGTCATACAGGCTTTAAAGGCAGTTGGCTGCTGGCAATGCTGAAAACGTATGGTGCTGTTGTGAAAGGTTACGCTCTTGAACCTGAGTGTAAAGAAGGATTGTATAATACGATTAATGGTAATTCACTTTGCACAAGCGTAATTGATGATATCAGAAACCCAATCCGGCTAAAAGAAGAACTTAGTTCATTTCAACCAGATTTTGTTTTTCACCTTGCTGCTCAATCCTTGGTGAGAAAATCTTTTAATATTCCTTCTGAGACTTTTGAAGTAAATGTTCTGGGAACATCTTATTTGTTGGAAGCTTGTTCTGGTATAGATAATAAATGTTCGATAGTCATCGTTACTTCAGATAAAGTATATGAAAACAAGGAGTCGGATAATTTATACCTTGAAACGGATGAACTTGGCGGGTATGATCCTTACAGCGCGAGTAAGGCTTGCACTGAACTTGTTGTAAAATCATTTCGCAAATCTTTTTTTCATCCTGACAACTATTTTTTGCATAAAAAAGGTCTTGCGACGGCCAGAGCTGGAAATGTAATTGGTGGTGGAGATTTATCAAAAGATAGAATCATTCCTGATTTTATTAAAGCATTAAATAAAAAGGAGAAGTTGAGAATCAGAAATCCAGAGTCTATTAGACCCTGGCAACATGTTTTGGAACCCCTTACCGGCTATTTAAAATTGGGAATTCTTTTGGATTCAGACCCGCTTCAATTTTCTAAAGCATATAATTTCGGACCACATGAATCTGACCATCTTTCAGTAGAGGAGTTAATAAAGGAAATGATAGCTATTCTGGGAGACGGTGAATATATTATTTCCCCGGATAATATTTTTCATGAAGCAGGTATTTTGAAACTGGATATTAATCTGGCTAAAAAAGAATTAAACTGGTTTCCCGTTTACAATTCGAAACTTGCTGTGAAAAAAACAATGGATTGGTATACATCTGATTTCCCGGAGAAAATTACATTTCAACAGATTAGAGAATATTTAGCATTGATAAATGAAATTTGAAAAAACTGGTATAGAAGGTTGCTTCGTTATTCATATTGAAAGATTGACAGATGAAAGAGGTTGGTTTTCCAGAGTATTTAGTGAAACTGATTTTAAGAATTACACTGGAGCGGTTAACTTTGTCCAAATTAACCATTCATTTAACTCTTTGAAAGGAACTTTCAGAGGGTTGCATTATCAGGCACCTCCATTTTCTGATGGAAAACTAGTGCGCTGTATTTCAGGTAGTATTATTGATTTTTTGTTTGATTTAAGAACAAAATCACCTTCATTTCTTAAATGTTTCAGTGTTGATCTAAGTGCAAAAAATGGCAAAATGATTTTTTTGCCAAAAGGTTTGGCTCATGGGTTTCAAACGCTCGAAGACAATAGTGAATTAATTTATCATCACACTGACAATTATAATAAGGTAGGAGAAAGGGGAATACTTTACAATGACCCTTTAGTAAATATTAAATTGCCTCTTCCAATTAGTGTGATTTCAGAAAAGGACAGGGGATATCCTTGTTTGTCTGCAGATTTTAAAGGAATTGAAGTATGAAATGTCGATTTTGTAATAATGGACTAACACATGTTTTTATTGATCTGGGAAATTCTCCCCCGTCAAACGCCTATTTGGAAGCGCCCCTGTTAAATAAAGTGGAAATGTGGTATCCATTAAAGATATATGTTTGTGAAAAATGCTTTTTAGTACAAATTGATGAGTATAAAAAAGCCACGGAAATATTTGATTCCGCATATGCTTATTTTTCATCTATTTCGAAAGACTGGCTGACACATGCTGAAAAGTATACTGAAAAAATGATTGCCGAATTCGGGATAAATATGAAATCCAGGGTAATCGAAATTGCATCAAATGACGGATATTTACTTCAATATTTTAAAAATAATGGCATTCAGGTCTTAGGTATTGAACCCACAGCATCCACAGCAAAAGTTGCAATAGAAAGAGGAATTGAAACCATTGAGGAGTTTTTTGGTGTAAAACTTGCTGAGAAATTGACAGCTTTTGGAAAAAAAGCAGATTTACTTTTAGGCAATAACGTATTGGCTCATGTACCTGACCTGAATGATTTCGTTTCGGGATTACATTTATTATTGGCACAGGAAGGAATGATTACTATGGAATTCCCTCATCTGCTTCAGCTAATTGAGCATAATCAATTCGATACCATTTACCATGAACATTTCTCTTACTTTTCATTGACTACCGTAAACAGTATTTTCGAAGAACATGGTTTTGAATTATTTCATGTGGAAGAACTCAGTACGCATGGTGGTTCACTGAGGATATTTGCAAAACACAAGGGGGGAATGAAGAATCCGCTTAGAGATTCCGTGGGTACCATGCTTTCAAAGGAAAAATCTGCAGGAATAACTACCTTGGAGTTTTATAAAGGATTTGAAATCAAAGTGGCAAAGGTTAAGTTAGATTTTATTGAGTTTCTGATTTCGGCAAAAAAAGATGGAAAAAAAATAGCTGCTTATGGAGCGGCTGCAAAAGGGAATACGATACTAAACTTTTGTGGAATAAAAAACGATTGGATTGATTATGTTGTGGATGCGGCGCCAAGTAAACAGGGAAAGTATTTACCTGGGAGTCATATTCCTGTGGTTAATGAAGGTGTTTTACGGGAATCAAAACCTGATTATGTAATTATCTTTCCCTGGAACATAAAGAATGAAATTATAAATCAACTGAATTATGTCAGAGAGTGGCAATGTAAATTTGTGATCCTGATCCCTAAAATGGAAATAATATGAGTGTCCACACGGTGAAGAAAATTCCTATCAATAGACCGTCGATTACTGAGTTGGAGATAGCTTACGTAAACGATGCGATAAGAAATGGCTGGGGTGAAAGGTGTTATGATTACTTAGATCGATTTGAAAAAGTATTTGCTGAATATTCGGGAGCAAATTATGCATTGGCAACTTCTTCCTGCACCGGTGCAATTCATCTGGCCTTAATTGCGTTGGGCATTAAAGCTGGTGATGAAGTTATTGTCCCGGATATTACATGGATTGCATCTGTTGAGCCTGTTATATATATAGGTGCAAAACCTGTTTTTGTTGATGTGATGGCAGATAGTTGGTGCATTGATCCGGAGAAGTTTGAAAACGCAATAACATCCAGGACAAAAGCTGTTATTGTGGTCCATTTGTATGGAAATCTTGCTGAAATGGATGCAATTATGGAGATTGCTGAAAAACATTCCATCAAAGTTCTGGAAGATGCAGCTGAAGGATTAGGATCAGAATACAAGAATAGAAAAACAGGAACTATTGGTCACGCTGGAGTATTCTCTTTTCATGGGACCAAAACTGTTTCTACTGGAGAAGGGGGTATCATTATTACAAATGAAAATACCATTTATGAAAGGGCAAAAATTTTAAATGATCATGGGAGGAATCCAAAGGATCCGGAAAATAAAATGTTTTGGATGCGTGAGTATGGTTATAAATATAAGATGTCGAATTTGCAGGCGGCTATGGGCCTTGCCCAAATGGAAAGAATTGAAGAATTAATTGCAAAAAAGCGTCAGATTTTTTATTGGTATTCGGATTCGTTGAAAGACCTACCTTGTAAAATGAATATAGAGCATCCACATACCAAAAATAGTTACTGGCTTCCAACACTTATTTTTGATAAAACGGTCATTTTTAACAGGGAATTGTTTTTTGAATATATGAGATCAAATAATATTGATTGTCGTCCTTTTTTTTATCCATTATCATCTTTACCGATGTTTGAAGCGAAAAAGGAAAATACAGTATCATTTGACATTTATGAACGAGGAATAAATTTACCTAGTTTTCATGATATCAGGTTGGAAGAAATTAAATACATTTCTGAGTTAATAAAAAAATATTTTAAAAACTATACGGTATCAGGTTAAGAAAGGCATGTTAAGTATTAAAAATTTATTAGATAGGACGAATATACTTTTTCCTCGGGAAGTGAATATGGGGGAATTGGTATATAAAATCAAGAATTGCGATAAGCAGGAAAATTTAATTATTCATGGTCAATTTTCTATTTGTCATGTTGATCATAATATTTGCTATTTAATCCGTGACAGACTTGGAGTAAATAAAATGTTTTATGGTATCAAAGATGAAGAATTATTAGTGGCGAATACAATAGTAGGATTGGTTACTTTAGGAGTTGAATACGACTCCGTATTATCCGTACCTCCCGGATCGATGATTTCAATTGACTTGCAAACGAGTTTTACGAGTAATTATTTTTACTATGAAATTTCAAGAATAAATAAAATGCCAGGATCAGGTGAATTCAATTTTAAGGAGTTTTCTGATAATGTTTTAAATAAATTGAATAACTATTTCGACTTTATTATAAAAGCATTTAATGATTTCAATTTCGTGGTCTGTCTTTCAGGAGGATTGGATAGTACAATCATTGCTTTATTAGCGAAAGATAAAATTAAAAATTTAACTATTGCCAGTTTTAGTTTCGTGTCAGACGAGGTGGAGGAACAATTGGAAAAAGGCAGTTTACCCGAACCTAATTATTCGGTTAGTGAAGATTTTCAGACTGCAAAAAAAATTGCGGAAACTATATCCGTTCCTTTTTTACCTGTATTGATTTCAAAAAAAAACGCACTTCAATATGTTGATAAAAGTATGATATTATGTCAGGATTGGAGGGATTTTAATGTCCATTGCTCGCTGGTCAATTATATTTTAGGAGATACTATCAGAAAAAAATTTAAAGATCAACCGGTGGTTGTCTTTACAGGGGACCTTATGAATGAGTATATGGCTGATTATACTTCAGTTAAGTTTGAAGATAAAGAATATTATAAAATTCCTCGAATTTCAAAAGACCGCTTGCGAAACATTTTTGTTCATGGATTAGACACAAGTGACAGAGAAACGGGCGTATTTCACCATTTCAATATAACGGTGATTCAACCATATTCGGTAGTCTGCGAAGACTATCTTGGAATACCCAAGGATGTTATTGAGCAAGATTCGGCTAAAGAGATAATAAATTCTGCTTTGGTGAAAGACAAAAAAGTGCAGAAGCTAATAAACAAAAATAAGGTCAGGGCTCAGGTGGGTGGTAAAGATGGGGGAGTACTCGGATTATTTCATGAAAAGAAACTTTCTCAGGAGATTATAATGGAGAATTGGCAAAAAATATTCAAAGAATATACTCAAAGTCGTGATTATTTCAGTATTATTTATGCTGGAAGATACATCTCTGCTTAGGAAAAAAACGAGAAGATATGTGTGGTATTTCAGGTATAATTAAACCGGGTGATAACACTGAAATCATTAAAACGATGCTCTCCTCGATCTATTACAGAGGTCCGGATGAATACGGCTGTTTACTTTCTGAAGGTTTGGCATTGGGCATTGCACGCTTAAGTATAGTGGATGTTAAGAATGGTCATCAGCCAATGGTGAATGTTGAAAAGGGAGTTGGGCTGGTGTTCAATGGAGAAATTTTTAATTATAAAGAATTAAGAGCAAGTCTGCAGAAAAAGGGTCATATTTTTAACAATGAATCTGACACGGAAGTTTTATTAAACCTGTATATTGAATACGGCATTGATTTTGTTCAAAAAATTAATGGTCAATTTGCAATTTCTATTTTTGACAAAAGTCGAAATAAATTATTTTTACTTAGAGACAGGTTGGGCATACGACCATTATTTTATAGTTTCACATCAACTATTTTCCTTTTTGCTTCAGAGATAAAGTCTATATTGGCAACCCGTTTGGTCGAAAGGGAGCTTGAGCCGAGAGCGATTGATCAAATATTTACTTTCTGGACAACGATCAATCAAACTACTGCATTTAAAAATATTTATAGCCTCATGCCTGGTTCAGTGTTAGAGGTTGATATTTCGACTCTTCAGTACAAAAAAAGCACTTACTGGGACTGGCCTTTTCCTTCACTATCTGAAAGGATTAGTGATAAATCGGAAGATGAATATGTAGCGTTATTTAGATTGGAATTTGAAAAGGCAGTCAGCATGCGTATGGTAGCAGATGTTGAGGTTGGTGCGTATTTGAGCGGAGGTATTGACTCATCGGCTGTTATTTCTGTTGCAAAAGAATATAACAATAAGCTTAAAACATATTCGATCGAATTTGAATCTGCTTCGTATGATGAATCTGAAGCGCAAAAAATAGTATGCTCTTATTTAAAAGTAAACAGAAAAAGTATACTCTGTAAAAATGAAGATATCGGCAATTCCTTTGAAGAAGTAATATGGCATACGGAGCAACCTATATTCAGAACAGCACCGGTTCCCCTGTATTTGCTATCTGAACTTGTAAATAAAGAAGGATTAAAGGTTGTTCTCACCGGAGAAGGCTCTGATGAAATTCTTTTGGGGTATGATATTTTTCGAGAGCTTGTAATCCGTGAATTTTGGAAAAAATTTCCAGAGTCGAAAATAAGACCATTATTATTTAGAAAATTATATGCTTATTTGCCTCAATTTAAAAATCCGAGGTATTCAGGCATGGTAGTTGATTTCTATAAAAAAACACTAACTCAGGATTCACATTTTTATTCTCACCAGCCAAGGTGGGAGAATAGTATATTCAATAAAAGATATTACTCAAAGGAAACTATTTTGGCATTAAAAGGTTATGATGCAATTGATGATTTGAAAAAAGGACTTCCAAAAGAATTTTTTTTGGCTTCGGGTATGGATAAAGCTCAATATCTTGAAGTTGTAACACTTCTTCAAGGGTATCTGTTGTCCTCCCAGGCGGATAGAATGGCTATGGGAAACTCAGTTGAAGGGCGTTATCCTTTTCTTGATCATGAATTTATTGAATTTGTGAACAAACTTCCTGCCAATATTAAACTAAAAGGATTCAAAGATAAATACATACTCAGAAAATGTTTCGAAAAAAAACTACCTGAAGGAATAATACATAGAAGTAAAGTTGCCTATCAGGCTCCGGACATCAGGGGCTTTATAAATAACAATACAATCAGCGCTTTGGTACTTTTAGAATTTTCCAAAGACCGGATTTCTGAAGTTGGTATTTTTTCAATGGAGGAGGTATCTAATTTATTGAGACGTATAGAAAATTCGAGGTTGGATAGAACCAGCACACGTGATAATTTGGCTTTCGTGCAAATGCTTTCGACTCAAATTTTGCAAAGATTATTTATTTCTGATTTTGAAAAAAATTTAAAAAAGTACTCTCGTGAAATCGAATTAAAATATATTGTTAAACTTAATTAAAGCATCCTAAATATTATGAAATCAGATGAAATCTACCGGATAATAATTAAATATGTAATTGAGGTAACCAATCTGGAGGAAAAAAAAATACCACTGGATAAATCTCTTCTGGAAGAAGGCTTACTTGATTCTTTTGGCATCGTTGAACTCATTGACTTTTTGGAGAACAAATTTTCAATAAGAATTCAAGATTCTGAAATCACGAAGGAAAACTTAGGGTCAATCAATAAAATGACCATTTTTGTTGAGAAAAGGATAATTGAAGTATGAGAGATTTACTTGTTTTAGGGGCTAATAGCCCTGATATTATCAGGATAATTGAAGATATCAATGAAGACGTTTCAATTAAAGAAAAAATTAATTTAATTGGATTTCTTGATAACGATAGAACAAAGCAGCATAAGAAGTTTTTGGGTAAGTATGAAATTTTAGGTACTCCGGACGATATTCTGGGTCAGAAAGAATTCAGTAATGTTTTTTTAGTCAACAATATCTACAGGGATGTTTTAACAAGGATGGAGACCACAGCGCAGTTAAAAAAATATTGTACCAGATTTCTGTCCTTGGTTCATCCGGGAATTAATACCAGTTATGTCAAAATTGGGCAGGGTGTTGTTGTTAGTGAAGGTTGCCTGATTAATCCCGGGGTAATTATAGATGATCATGCCGCATTATCAGTTGGAGCGATTGTAGGGCATGATTGCATCATTGGATCATTTTGCATTATAGGACCCTCTGTTCAAATTTGTGGCAATGTGATAATTCAAGAAGAAGTGTATGTAGGTGCTTGTGCGGCAATTTTACCCAGGATAGTGATAGGGAAGGGAACAACACTGGGAGCAGGGACAATGATAACTAAAAACATTGAGGCCAATAAGTTTGTTATTGGAAATCCATTTCGGGTTACATCGTTGAAGTAATTTATAAGAAATAATTTTAAATCAAAGAAAATGAGTCCGGAAGAAGTTTTTGAAAGAGAGAAGGAAATGAATATCAGAAATCAAGCTGAGGATGCTACGTTGAAAAAAACGGCCATGGATTTCATTGTTCAATCCGCAAAGCACAAGTATTCATATAATTTTTCCTGGATGGGAAGACCGATTATTCAGTTTCCACAAGATATGATTGCAATGCAGGAGTTAATTTGGCTTGTTAAACCGGATTTGATTATTGAAACAGGCGTTGCCCATGGAGGTTCTCTTATTTATTATGCTTCATTACTTGAATTAATAGGTAATGAGGGCACCGTTTTAGGAATTGATATTGAGGTTCGCAAGCATAATTCAGATGCGATTCGGAATCATAAATTGTTTAACAGAATTAAAATAATAGAAGGCTCTTCTGTGGATAGTAATATTATAAAGGAGGTTAAGAAAATAGCATCCAATTACCAGTGTGTTTTAGTTTGCCTTGATTCCAATCATTCCCATGAACATGTATTAAGGGAATTGGAATTGTACACTCCATTGGTAAGCCTTCAAAGTTATTGTGTAGTCTTTGATACGGTTATAGAGGATATGTCGGATCGCGATTTTGATTTTGGGACCAAACCATGGGCCAAGGGGAACAATGCCAAAACAGCTGTTTGGAAATTTCTTGAATCCAATGAAAATTTTATGATCGATAAAAATATTGAAAATAAATTGCTGCTTACGGTTGCTCCCGACGGATTTTTAAAACGCATAAAACAATAAGGAGGACTGATTATCACGTAGTAGTGAATTTATTGCTATATTTGAGGAACAGAGTTTATATGTTAAGATGGTTTTTCATAATAATCTTTGGATTACTGTCTCCTTCCTTATTTTGTCAAATTCCAACTGATTTTCCAGGATTGAAATTATGGTTGCGAGGCGATTCGAACCTAACGTATGATATCAATAATAAGGTATCGGTCTGGAAGGATTCTCATGACTCATCATTTAGCGTTCAGCAAGCTATTCCCGGCTCTCAGCCATTATATATTGGTACACTGAATAAAATTAATTACAAACCAATTATTCAATTTGATGGAATTAGCTCTGGACTATCTTCTGCGGAGTACTTAAATTTGGGAACAAATGGGATGACTTTTTTTTTGGTAGGCAGAGTATTGCAGGTTACTTCTTTTGGAAATTTTATGGATTATGGTACAACTTCAACCGGATCTTGGAATTTAAAATTGGTAGGCAGTACTGGACGTCTTTCTCTTGTAGATGGACCTGGAAATCAAGGAGCAGGTGTTGCTGCAGGTACAACAAGTGTGTTAGACAGCAATAGCTTTTACATTTTTAGCGGTTATATTGATGGATCAAATTCCAATTTTTCCATTTCAGAAAATGGGGTGCAGAAAGATTTGGAACCTCACTCCGGATTCGTTCAGGCTGATTCTGATCAGATTTATATTGGTCAAAGGAATAACGCAGCTTTTTTAAATGGACAAATTGCAGAAATAGTTTGTTATAATGGTAAAATTGCAGATTCTGCACAACAAGAATTAATAGAATATTTACGTGCGAAATATGCTCCTCCCGTGAATCTCGGGAATGACATTACCGTTTTGTATGGATTTTGTGATACTGTTCTGCAAACTGGAAATCGATTTTTGAAATATAACTGGTCAGTATTTGATTCCATTTCTGGGAAGTGGATACCAGTTGACAGCATACATGCCAATATTTCTGTAGGTAGAACCGGAAAATATGCGGTTCAAACACAAGATGCCTTTGGATTTTGGTCTTCTGATACGATAAAGGTGGTATTCCCATCAATCCACGAGATTGCTAAAACAAATAGTTTATGTTTAGGCGATACTTTATCCTGGGATACAGATTTTAATGGTTCTGATTATAGTTTCGTTTGGCAGGATGGTTCCGTTCAGTCAGGGTACGACATTACATTGGCAGGATCTTATTTTGTTAAAGTAACTGACAAAAAGGGTTGCTTTTTTCAATCTGATACAATCAAGGTTAATTTGGATACATTCAGGAATATTGCTTCACTTGGTCCGGATACCAGTTTTTGCTCTGGTAATTCAATATCACTTAGAAAAGGAGCTTCGCTGGCAAGATCCTATTTATGGTCTACCGGGGCTAGCAGTCCGGGTATTGCAATTCCCAAAACGGATACTTACCGCCTGACCGTTACGGATTTCAATGGCTGTGTTGCAAAAGACTCGATTTTTGTAACTATTAAAGGCGTTGCTCCAATTGATAGCTTCAGTATTACTTCGATGCCAACATGCCAGAATGATTCATTGACTTTCATTAATTATTCCAAGGATGCGGTTAAAGGGGAATTCATAGCTGATTATTTATGGGACTTCGGAGACAAATCATTTTCAAGTATTCTAAACCCTAAACATTTATATCCAGTGAATGATACGGGTAAAATATTCGTTAAACTCACAGTCACCACAAGTGCTGGTTGTAGTAATGTTGATTCGATGCAGATCCACCTTTATCCCCGACCCCAAATCAGTGCTATAAATTATTCAAGTTCCTTTGTTTGCGACAATTATAAAATAAAATTTATGGCTACTGATAAATTATTTGGCTATCCGGTACAAAGTTACTATTGGAATTTTGGTGCTGGACCAACTGATTCGAGCGATCTCATAAATCCAATTCATGTTTTTTTAGATTCGGGAAAATATAATGTCAGGATGATTATTACAAATAACCATGGTTGTCAGAGCGATACCTTAATAAAGCAGGTAAAGGTGAATCTTTCACCTCTTGCTGATTACACTGTTTCAAAAATCCGTTGTACGGGACAAGAAATTTCCATTTTGAATAACGCTTCATCATTTCCTGCAATTCAAACCTTTAAAATAAATTTTGGAGATAAATCACGGCAAATAGATACTGCAACGGTACGGGGCCTTAAACATATTTACCTGGACAGTGGCAAATATGTCGTCAGCATTATTAACTCGGCAGTAAATGGTTGTGTGGATACCTTCAAAACTCAGGTAAATGTTCATAGTTTGCCTTTAGATACTTCCTTTTCCATCATTGGACCCCGGTTTTGTACGAATACAGAAGTGAAATTCTCATCCAAAGCTTATGTCTTTCCCCCTGATTCTGTCAGGTCAGTATCTTGGTTAATAGATGGTGGAGCAAAGGTTCTTACTGCTTTTTTTGATAGCTCATCTTTTACAATTCCAGGCTTGCATTCGGTCCGGTTAATTGTTACTTCTGACAGTGGCTGTACCGATACCTCACAGGCCAGGAAGTTCACTATAAACCCTCTTCCAAATTCCGGATTTAGTTATTCGCCTGTAAATATGGATCCTCCACTTAATGCTCTGTTCAAGCCAGATACTTCTTCAAACACTTATGTGTATTCATGGAATTTTGGTGATCCATCCTCCTTAAATAATAGTAGTTCGCTATTAGGACCGGCTCATTTGTACAATGATACAGGAAATTATATCATTACTTTAAATGTAACAAATGAATCCAGTGGATGTTCCAGTTCAACCGCTAATAATTTTCATATTCAATTTGGTGAATATGCGGCTTGTTTGGAAGGGATAAATGCATTCATAGATGGAGATGGTTTTTTAAACATATCGGTAACATTAAGAAATGCGTCAAACCGGGTTTTAACCAGCGCAGACTTTATAGCGGATATTGAGGGAGATCAGGGTTTTAAAGAAGTTTGGAATGGTAGTCTGGGGATTGGCGATGTGTTAACCTATCCCTTAACCTATCTTCCCAGATTGAATACCACCACAGAGCATACATATGCATGTATCTCTGTTGAAAATCCGGACGGATATAAAAGTTCCGACCCTTCATGTGGTCAAATTTGCATTACATTGAACAACAATCAATTTACCTTACCTAATCCCAGCCCTAATCCCGCAGTAACGGGTTATTTGAATATTCCTGTTATTGTGCCGGCAAATGGGCTTGTTCAGATTACACTTTACAGTTCAACAGGTCAAAAAATTACAGATACTTTCCAGTACAGTGTTTCGAAGGGCTATAATAACTTTAGCTACGCCACGGACAATCTTTCACAAGGTGTTTATATATATATCGTTGAGTATAATTCTTCCACTGCCTCAAAAAGGTTCATTAAGCTTAAATAACAGATATTATTCTTTAAGGTGTTGTATGAAATCCCTAAGATTGTCCGAATATTTTTCTTTTAACTTTTTGTCGAAATCTTCGTGCTCTGCATCATACCTTACGAACTCCATAAAAAAGGCGTTTTTACAGATTATTGCTTTTTTACTTAACCTAATATAACGGTATTTATTCTTTAAGGGAAGGTGGCTAACCCCCACAACTATTTCTTCAATCATTGATTCTTTCTTCTCTTTTTTTTCTTTATAAAGCATTCCTTCAGTGAATGTTTTATAAAGACTATCAAGCTTTTGAATACAATGTAATACATAATTTGAATAAATAATTTCATCCTTTTGAAAATTCAAATAATTTATGAACTCATAAGATTCAGATCCAAATCTGAAAATCAGAAATTTTTTTGCCCCTTCTTCCCCAATAAAATTTGCAATATTTTCATTGAATTGAACATTGTCCTTAATGAAGATGGTGGAGTGTGTAAGTTCGTGGATGATCAGTTCTGCAATACTCCCTTCGCTTTGCATGATCATATTGGATAAGATTGGATCCTGAAACCATCCCAATGTTGACCAGCCACTGGTAGTGCCTAATTTCGTGTCATAACCTGAAATCATCAGCTGCTGTTGATCGTAAAGGGCTTCTTCTTTGTGGAAGAAGCCTTTGTAAGGTACAGAACCCAAAAACGGAAACTTCCAGACTTTGATCTTTAAACTGAAAGGATCGCATGCAGTTAATACCCATATTGCAGGTTTGTTATGCTGATCATAATATTCGGTGTAGTTTCTTGAACCTGAAAGTCCAAGACTGTCCATCGCATACTTGCGTACCTCTTTTATTAAGTTTAGCCTTTTTTTGAGCGAGTCCGGAAAATCAGGGTCAGAGAGATACTTGTTTATTGGTCGGCTGTTTAATACAATGTGAATTTCTCCCCTAGCCATTC
>Ga0206823_1094_pt1 | contig 22519 bp, 25 predicted proteins | sample Alteio_BWOrgCont_81_FD_152868 | JGI IMG/M metagenome (GOLD analysis project Ga0206823, IMG submission 152868) | Enriched cells from forest soil in Barre Woods Harvard Forest LTER site, Petersham, Massachusetts, United States -... | ecosystem: Environmental > Terrestrial > Soil > Temperate forest >...
CCGTATGGGGTGTCAGTGCAGTAGACCCTATCTCTACCCTTCATACGGACGCCCAATCGGGCTTCAGTATGCTTGTCACATTCAATTAGCATTGAGTCGCCCATCTTGACCACCTTAAGGATGCGCCTTTTCTTCGCTGCCATGATTGCTCCTTCAAACTTTTACCGCAAGGCCAAGCCAGTCGAGGAGCTGCTGTGAACGCTCCTTCCAGGATTGCGCGATGAGGGGGGCCCTGCTTTTGGGCCGGTTGAGGAGTTGGCGCACCTGGGCGGCGATTGTGGTGGGATCGGCGATGGTCAGGTTGGGGTCGGTGAAGCTGGTGGGCTCGCAGAGGACCGGCGTGCCGGCGGCTAGAGCGGCGAGGGTGATGGGGTGCGGCGTGTCGGTCAGGCCGGTTCCGGCGACCAGGAGGAGGGGGGTGTGGTAGAGGGCAGCGAGTAGGAAGGGGTGGGCAATTGGACCGTGCCAGCGGTGCGCGGAAATGTGGGCGTAGGTGTCCCACGCGCGGCCGTACAGATCGACGGCGATGCCGGCCTCGGTCAATGCATCGAGCCAGAGGCGCCGCTGCCAGCCGCGCATATAGGCGTCGACGTAGGGCAGGACGGCCACATGGTCGGGTGTGAGCTTGCCGGTGCGCACCTGCCCCTCTGCAAGCTGGTGGAGGGGCGTGGTGGGTGCGGCGAGGGCCGCCTCCGACAATGCCTCGATAAAGGGGTGGATGGTTGCCGGCAGACGCGTCCATGCTGTGCGCACCAGCTCCGGGTCGTAATAGGTGGCCGCCATAACCGGCCCCAGCTCCTCGCCATCCCAGATGGCCCCGCTGCCCAGAGTAGCCCCTGGAGCCAGGGTGCAGGCCGGCATGTAGTCAAAGTAGCGCTTCATAAACGCCTGGTGGGAGCCATCGGCACAGACCACGCGCATGCCCTTGATGGGCAGTGTGAACTGGGCCAGGTAGTAGGCAGGATGGCGCCGCAGCCACATGACGACAGGAACGCCCAGCGCATCAAACAGCGACCGGTGCTCAGGCGTACCCAGCTCCACCCCTGCGCCATCCCAGGAGATGGCCGCTGCACAGGGTGTATGGGCCTGCTCGGCTATCACCCGGCCCGCATCAACGGCGCGCAGATCGATGCGGCTGACCTCATGACCCAACTCGGTGAGCCCGTCCTCCAGCTGATCGACCTGCTCCACCGCCTCTCCATAGAGAGAGGGGCCAACTAGGGATAGAAATCGCATCATAATAATCCTTATCCTAGGGGCCTATATTTTTAGCCAGGCTATCATCCTAACTGATGGAACGGCTAAGGCGCTGGTTTTTAGAAGTAAAGCGGGATCTTCCCTGGCGCCATGGGGCCACGCCCTACGGCGTCTGGGTCTCTGAGGTGATGCTGCAGCAGACGCAGGTCGCTGTCGTGATTCCCTATTACACACGCTGGATGGCGGCATTTCCCACAGTGGAGGCGCTGGCTGCGGCTCCCATCGAGGCTGTGATCAAGCAGTGGGAGGGGCTGGGCTACTACCAGCGGGCCCGGTCGCTTCATGCGGGCGCCAAGTATGTGACGGAGCAGTGGAATGGCCAGCTACCCGCTGAGGGCACGCTGCTCCTCTCCATTCCCGGGATGGGCCCCTATACGGTCGGGGCCATTTTGAACTTTGCGTTCCACCAGCGCGCGCCGCTGGTCGACGGCAATGTGGTGCGTGTGGTGAGCCGCTACTACGGCGTGGAGGGCGAAGTGGAACGGGCACCGGTGCGCCGGCGCATCTGGGAGCTGACCGAGACGCTGCTGCCGCAGCACGAGCCGTGGGTGGTGGCCGAAGGGCTCATGGAGCTGGGCGCGATGGTCTGCACGCCTCAGCCACGCTGCACGGCCTGCCCCCTGGCTGCAAGCTGCGTGGCGCTCGCATCGGGTGACCCGAGCCGGCTGCCCCTGCGCCGCCCCCGCCCCCAAGTCGAGCGGCTTTACCGCGCCGTGGCTCTGATCCGCTCGCCCGCCGGCGTTCTGGTCCGGCGCGGCGAATCGGGCCAGCTCATGGCCGACCTGTACCAGTTCCCCTGGCTGCAGACGGGGCCAGCAGGAGTCGAGGCGTCCGAGCAGGGGCGCTGGCTGACCGACCAGCTGGGGCTGGAGGGTAGCGTGACCGGCGAGTTGGCGCCCGTCTGGCACACTTTTACGCGCTACCGCGTGCAGCTGCGCGCGCGCCTCTTTGCAGCCGCTGAGCGGCCCGTGAAGGGCCACCAGTGGGTGGCGCAGCGCGAGCTGACGCAGCTGCCCTTCTGCTCAGGCCATCGGCGCCTCCTCAAGCAGGTGACCTCTTGAGAATACTCTACACGGAGGCCTCACCAGGATGGGGCGGGCAGGAGCGACGCATCATCGTCGAGGCGGTCGAGATGCAGCGGCGCGGCCACACGGTTGTGATGGCGCTGCGCCGCGACGGGGGCATTGTGGAGCCGGCCCGAGCGGCTGGGCTGCGTGTGGAGCTGATCGACTTCGGGCGCAAACCCTCGCTGCGCGCCCTGCTGCAGCTGCTGCGGCTCATCCGACGCGAGCAGATCGACCTGGTCAACACCCACTCGTCGGCTGACGCCTGGTGCGGCGGTATTGCCGCCCGCCTCCTGCGGCGCCGGGTCGTGCGCACGCGCCACCTCTCCACACCGATTCGCGCTGGGCTCAACAGCGTCTGGCTGTACAACCGGCTGGCCGACCAGGTGGTCACCACCTGCGCCGCTGTGGTCGAGCCCATCTGCCGCCAGGCCCACCTGCCCGCCTCGCGCTGCCACTCCATTCCCACGGGCGTTGACCCGGCCGAGCTGCAGGTCAACCCCTCAGAGGCCAGAGCACTGCGCCAGCTCTGGGGCATCGAGGAGGGGACCTTTCTTATCGGCACGGTCTGTGTTCTTCGCCTCTGGAAGGGGGTCATCGACCTACTACGCGCTGCCGATCTCCTCCGCGATCAGCCACACATCCGCTGGGTGGTGGTGGGCGACGGCATCAACTCCCCCGAATTTCATGCTGAGCACAAGGCGCTTAACCTCGGCGATCGAGTACTCTTCACCGGCACACTCACACCTCCCTACACCGCCATGGCGGCTTTCGACTGCTTTGCCCTGCTCAGTACCGGCCACGAGGGGGTGAGCCAGGCGCTCCTCCAGGCCGCCTACCTGGGCAAACCGCTGCTCACCACCAGCATTGGCGGATCTCCCGAGGTGTGCCTGCCCGGGAAGACCGGCATCCTGGTGGCCCCCAACGCGCCAAAGGAGGTTGCCGACGCCGCCCTCTCGATGGCCCAACACACCAATGAGGCCAAGGCCATGGGCCAGGCTGCGCATCAGCTTGTCTCTCAACAGTTTACGCGCCAACAGATGGCCGACCAGATGGAGGCGGTCTATCTCAGCACCCTAAAGGGCGTCTGACGCATGCTCTTTTATGCCCGGCCCAGTTTGGGGAAGGCTTTGCGCCACTGCAGCTTGGCCCAGTAGCCTGTGCGGCGCAGCTTGGAGAACGGGTAGATCCCATCCGCAACCACACGGTGGAGAGGCTCGCTCTCACACTCCCAGGAGGCGTTGTTGTAGGCGGTTCCAATGCGCATCGCATATTTGTACTGGTCCATCACCTGAGAGTGGACAGCCGCATTGACGCGCCCATACGGGTAGACAAATGTGTTCACGGGGACGCAGAGCCTTGCTTCCAGAATATTTCGGCTCTCCAGAATCTCCTGGGCCGCGTTGATCCCATTACGGGCCATGTTGCAGTGGCTGTGCGAGTGGCTGGCGATTGCGAAGCGGCCTGAGAGGGCAATTTTTGAGAGTTGATCCCAGCTGCAGTAGGGGGGCTCGCCCACCAGGCCAGTCGGCACCGCCAGAACAGCACGCATGTTCATCTCCTCCAGGAGGGGCAGGGCGAGTGTGTAGATGTCGGCGTAGGCGTCATCAAACGTGAGACAGATCGAGAGCTCGCAGGGAGGCAGTGGATCGCCAGGCAGCACCACCCGATGGTGGTCGGCAATGTACTTCAGGTGCTCCCTGAAGTGGCTCTCAGTGAGCTGATGGTAGAGTAGTACGAGCAGCATGGTTGTATTCACGTAGTTTAAGGTACTTGTAGAAGGCGGTCTGGGCCTGATACGAGCTGATTAGAAATCCGGCAGAGCCGTCCCGGAAGCCCCGTCGAAGCAGGTAGCTCCTCACAAAGGCGTAGAGGCCATGGCCGATGGCTGTCGCTAAGGAGGCCTGGCGCTGACCGCAGTATTGGCGGGCAAACAGGTCGCTGTAGCGGCCCATCTTCGCAATGAAGTCGCCCACCGATTCGTAGGAGTAGTGGTCAATTGGGCCGCTAAGCTCCACCGTCGATAGCCCCTCACCGACAATTCTCTCGTGCACAAGCTGCTCGCTAAAGCGGGCCCTGGTGCGGTCATAGAGTCGGATATGGCGGTCCGGCCACCAGCCGCAGCCGCGAATCCAGCGCCCCTGAAAGTAGTTGCGGAAGGGGAACGAATAGAGGCAATCCTGCGACAGCTGCATCGACCCCAACTGCTCCAGGAGCTGCGGAGAGGCCACCTCGTCGCTATCCAGCGCCAATATCCAGTCGTGACGAGCCTGTGCAGCCAGCCCATTGCGCAGTGCTCCAAACGTTGCAAAGGGACGAGCCTCCAGAACAACGTTGGGAAAGGAGCGGGCAATCTCTACCGTGGCATCGGTCGATCCCGTATCGCAGATCCGCACCTCGGAGAAGGCCTGCAGCGGCTCCAGCACCTGCGCCAGCCGGCGACTGCTGTTGCAGGTGAGCATCACGACGCTGATTGGAAGAGCCTGCAACGCCATATCAGCAGACCACGCAGTCGCCACAACCGCCCTTCGGCTTGTCATCTGGCGCGGGCACGCCAGCGGCTCCGCCCCCCGCCGGGGCAGCAGCAGCCGCTCCGGCCTCTGGTGGCCTACGCCTGGCAGCAGGGTGGGGAACCTCGTTAGGGTTCTCGAAATCACGGCTTAACTCGGCGTGGCCAACGCTGAGAGCCGCGTGCCGGCTCATCGCCCGAATACGCTCAGGGATGTGGTTGTATTTAGCGATGGCTTTGGACAGTTGCGGGCGCCCCGCCTGCAGCTGAATCAGTATTTCCATCCGAGGGCGCCCGAGCAGATGTCCCCTCATCTGACCAAGGGGGTCACCGCCGGCATCAAATACGAAGCCGGGGTAGGCCGCCTTAAACTCTACCAGCAGCTGTGCCAGGTTCAGAACCGGGCTCAGCGCTGCGGCAGGAGCGCTGATCGCAGGCCTCGTCGAACGCTCTGCGATCACTGCACTTGACGGCGGCGGGACGTCCAACTCTGTTCTCACAGCCAGAGCGATCCTCTCCTCGGGGTCCACCCGTAAGCCGGCATTCACGACCTCTGTTTGGGGCTGGGTAACTAATTCAGCCGCGGCCTCTTCGCCTGATGAACTGCGACGGTGACGCGGGTTGACCGGAGAAAAGCTGGGCGATGCCACCGCTGTCACCGTGGGGCTTCCAGAAGAGGCTAGTATTGCGGCCAACGGTCCCATGCGGTCCCTCGCTGACACACCATATGAGGCGGCACCCCCCTCTGTTGCCTCATACAGCCCTCGATGCGCATCTCTGATCACAGCTGCCATAACCCTCGACCTGGTTGTTTTGCAGAAATTTTACACTATAGCGAAAATCGCTTAAAGAAAATAGTGGCATTATGGTCTGCCGAATTTTCCGCTTTATCCCTTATCCCGGATCCCGATATCTTATTTTGCTGAATGCACCGATAGCTCAATCGGACAGAGTACCTGGCTACGGACCAGGGGGTTAGAGGTTCGAGTCCTCTTCGGTGCAATTGATCCTAGGAAGCCATCAGGTAGTCGTACAGGTCGCTCTCCGTGAGGATTAGAAAGCTGCGGTGCACTGAGCACAGCGGTTTGCAGGCGGCGATGATATCGGGATCGCCAACGCCTGGAAGGCCAATCGCGCTAATGCTTCCCACAGCCTTCGAACTTAGCAGCCTCATTCCCTGGTAGTAGTCTGCAGCGCTAAACCCCTCCTCCTCGACCCTTACAAAGAGCAGCCTGCGCTGATACAGAAGGGCCTGGATAGCCAAATGGAGCCCCACCGTCTCGGCAGGTGGCTGGCCAAACGTATCCAAGAGCTGCTCCACAGTCTGGCACGTATAGGCCTGACGGAACTGCCCCTTCTCTGCCGCCCCAAACAGCGCCACCGTATACGCCATGACCACCCCAATAAGCCCTTTGTAACTGTCCCATGCTCAAAATTCAAACTATTTATACTATATAGAAACTGAATCGCCCCCAGTCTGCGCAGCAGACGTCTGGGGGCGACAGCCCCCACCGAGCGCCGGGGGCGCCTCAGGAACGCGATGAGCCAAGGAGGGCCCGGTTCTACCGGCCCGACTGCAGCGAAGCGTGAGGGAGGGAGCCAATCCGCGCGGGGAGAGTTGCTCCAGGCGTCGACGAGGCGTGGCAGATGGCGCAGCCAGCGACGAGCGAATGGTGCGCCTGTTCCCCATTCGCGAGGAGCTGGGTGCGGCAGATGCCACGCCGCAGGCAGCCTGGGGCGGCTCTCCCCGCGCGGATGGCTCCCGCCGGCCGGCCCGATAGCGACGCAGGTGCAGGCGGAGAGCCGCTGCGAGGGCGATTTGGCGCCCGATATTCGCGGCCTGCGACCGACCCGTAGAGCGACGGCGCAGGCCGCGAAGAGCGGGATGCCAAACCTCGGCCGAGCAGCGGCTCTCCGCTGGAACGGCGTCGATAGCGATGGGGTTCGGCCGACCGAATTCCTGAGGCAGCCCTGCGGCGCCGGCAAGCGGAGCGCAGCCCATCGTCGCCCAGAGAATGTTGCACTCAATGAATGGTAACAACATGGCGCCGCAGGCGCCGCCGCCCTCCGGGCGGCCCTCCCATTTTTAGAGCTAGCGGGACACTTCGTGGGCGATTGTGAGGAGGCGGTTGTACTTGGCCACGCGGTCAGTGCGGGAGAGCGAGCCGGTTTTGATCTGTCCGGCGTGAGTGGCAACCGCCAGGTCCGCAATAAAGGTGTCCTCCGTCTCGCCACTGCGGTGGGAGATAATGGTGGCGTAGTCGTTGGAGTGGGCCAGCTGGATCGTCTCCAGCGTTTCGGTCAGGGTGCCAATCTGGTTGGGCTTAATCAGGATGGCGTTGCCGATGCCCTGCTCAAAGCCGCGTTTTAGGAAGAGGGGGTTGGTCACAAAGATGTCGTCACCCACCAGCTGAATCTGTCCCAAGCGGCGTGTGAGGGCGGCCCACCCCTCCCAGTCGTGCTCTGAACAGCCATCCTCGATGGAGTCAATTGGAAAACGGTCCACCAGGCTGGCCAGGTAGTCGATGTGCTCTGCGGGGGTCCGGCGAATGCCTCCCGACTTTTTCTTGGGCTCGAAGTAGCAGCCCGATTCTCGATCGTAAAATTCAGAGGCCGCACAGTCGAGGGCGAGAGAAATCTGCTCGCCAGGGCGATAGCCCGCCTTCTCAATCGCCTCCACAATCAGCTCCAAGGCCTGCTCATGGGAGGCCAAGTTGGGCGCAAAGCCGCCCTCATCGCCTACGGCCGTGATATGGCCGCGTTCTTTGAGGAGCTTTTTGAGCTGCTGGAACACCTCGACACCCCAGCGTATCCCTTCAGCAATGGTGGGGGCGCCAATGGGCCGAATCATGAACTCCTGAAACTCCAGGCTGTTGTCAGCGTGCGCACCACCGTTCAGGATATTCATCATCGGGCAGGGGAGGCTTGGATCCACCTCTCCCCCCAGATACTGGTACAGGGCCACACCACGGGCCATGGCCGCCGTGCGGGCCACGGCTAGAGAGACTCCCAGGATGGCGTTGGCGCCGAGGCGGCCTTTGTTATCGGTGCCGTCCAGCTCAATCATACGGCGGTCGATACGCGCCTGGTCGAGCATGGACTCACCGCGCAGGCACTTGGCGAGGGGACCTCGCACGTTGGCAACTGCCTTGAGCACCCCCTTGCCACCGTACCGACGCGGGTCTCCATCGCGCAGCTCAACCGCCTCATGCTCTCCTGTGGAGGCGCCAGACGGCACGCTGGCCGTCCCCACGACACCATCTGAGCTGGTGACAGTCACCTGCACCGTTGGCGTGCCGCGGGAGTCAAGGATCTCCAGCCCGTCAATGCTCTCAATGCGCATGGCTCTCTCTCTCCATAGTGTCCTGCAGCAGCGCCAAATAGCTGTTGTACCGCAGCGGGTGAATGTGACCCGCCTCGGCTGCTAACCGTACCGCACAGCCCGGCTCCTGGCTGTGGGTGCAGCTGGGGTACCGGCACTCTGCAGCCAGGAGGTGGATCTCGTCAAAGTAGTCGCCCACCTCTTGTGGCGTCAAGTCCCAGACGCCAAAGCTGCGTATGCCTGGGGTGTCAACGCACCAGCCGCCACCAGCCAGCGGGATCAGCTGCGCGCGCCGTGTCGTGTGGCGCCCCTTGGCCGCCCGGTTCATCAGTTCGCCTACCGGCAGCGACAGCCCCGTGATGGTGTTAATGAGCGCCGTCTTACCTACACCTGACTGACCCGCAAAGACGGAGGTCCTGCCCTGCATCGCTGCAGCGAGCTTGTCCATGCCCTCACCGGTGCTGGCACTCACGGCCACCACGGGGATGGATAGAGACCTGTAAAGAGGCTCTACATGGTCCCACCAGACGTCCTGAGCCGACTCCAGCAAATCAATTTTATTCACCACGACGCAGGCTGCCATCTTCCCTTTTTTTGCGGCAATCAGATACCGGTCAATGAGCGCCGGCTTCAGCGGCGGTTCGACCACACTGACGGTCACCAGGACCTGGTCGACGTTGACAGCGATCAGCTGCTGGCGCTGACCCGAAAATGAGTCTGAGCGGCCCAGCCAGCTGGTGCGCTCCTCAATCTGAGCAATCGCCCCTTCACCGCCCTCCAGCGGCTCAAACCAGACCCAGTCGCCCACCGCCAGCAGGGACCGTTCACGGACCCGCTCGTGCTTGAGTGTCCCGCGCACACTGCAGTGCAGCTGGCGATTGCCCTCATGGACGACCGCTCCTGCCGCATCGATGCAGAGCACACGACCCCGCAGCCAGTCCGGCTGGATCTTCTGCACCCGCTTGCGCGCCTGCTCTATATTACTTTGCTTGAATTTGGACCGATCGGTTGCGGCGCGCACCTTGCGGTCTCGCTTCCACTCCTTCGTGCCCCCAAACGCGTGCTCTTCATCCATGAATAGCTATGAGACTAGTTGCCAGCGATGACAATTCTGGGGGGAGTGTAGTGGCCGGCTGGCCGGGGGGTCTCATTCAGGAGGTCATGCTTGCGCATGTGGTACATCATGCCGACACCGGCAAAGAGACAGATGAAGCAGATCATGAAGGTCAGAATGCAGCTGTTTCTAACGATTGTAGAGGTGTTGGTTCTGGACATCGCTACTCCGATTTGCACTTGCCGCAGCCGCCTTCACCGCACGACTCTTTCGTGCCGTTACGGCCGTAATCGGTGAGGTAAAAGCCCTCTCCCTGGAAATGGAGGCCGACATGGCGCCCGCCAATGCGCCGCTTAAGCGCCGTTGCCCCACACTGGGGACACTGCGTTAGCGGCTCATCGGTGATCTTCTGGAACGCCTCAAGGGCGTGACCGCACGCTTCACATCCGTAATCGTATGTTGGCATCCGGTCACATCCCTCTTACATCATGTCCATGTCGTCCATGCCGCCCATCCCGCCGTGGTGGTGGGAGTGGGCCGGACGGCCCTTGCCCTTCTTGGCAGGCTTGGGCTTATCGGTGATCATCGCAGCCGTGAGCAGCAGGAGGCCCGCCACCGAGGCGGCGTTGGCCAGCGCTGTCTTGGTCACCATGACCGGATCGATCACACCGGCCTTGACCAGGTCGCAGAACTCATCGGTCAGACCGTTGTAGCCCATGTTGCCCTTGGCTTCGAAGATCTGCTGAGCCACCATGTTGCCCTGTTTGCCGCAGTTCTCAGCAATCGAGCTGGCCGGTGCAAAGCAGGCCTGACGCACAATCTGCACGCCGACCGCCTCATCACCGCTGAGCTTGAGGGCATCGAGTGCACGCACCGCGCGCAGCAGCGCCACGCCACCACCGGGGACGATGCCCTCGGCTGCAGCAGCACGCGTTGCATGGAGAGCATCCTCGACCCGCGCCTTCTTCTCTTTCATCTCGGTCTCAGTGGCAGCTCCGACCCGTACAACGGCCACGCCGCCAACCAGCCGCGCCAGCCGCTCTTCCAGCTTCTCTTTCTCGTAGCTCGAGCTGGTCTTCTCCAGCTCAGCGCGCAGCTGGGCCGCCCGCCTCTGGATCTCTTTCTGGTTACCGGCGCCGTCAATCAGCGTGGTGTCGTCCTTCGTGATCTTGACCGTCTTGACGCTACCCAGCTGCTCCAGTGTGGCGTCCTCTAGACGGAGGCCCACCTCTTCCGTGACCACGGTACCACCCGTAACCACCGCAATGTCCTGCAGCATGGCCTTGCGCCGATCGCCAAAGCCGGGAGCCTTGACGGCAGCGACCTGAAGGCCCGCCTTAAGCTTGTTGACGACCAGTGTGGCCAACGCCTCGCCGTCCACATCCTCGGCGATGATGAGCAGCGGCCGCGGCACCTTGGCCTGCATCACCTTCTCGAGGATCGGCACCAGCTCTTTGGCGGTGGAGATCTTGCGATCGGTAATCAGGACATAGGCGCTCTGCAACTCACACTGCATCCGCTCGGGGTTGGTGATGAAGTAGGGTGAGACATAGCCCTTGTCGAACTGCATCCCTTCAACCACATCCAGGACCGTCTCGATCCCCTTGGCCTCATCCACAGTGATGATGCCGTCCTTGCCCACCTTGTCCATGGCTTGGGCAATGATCGCACCAATCTCTGGATCGTTGTTGGCCGAAATCGTGGCAACCTGCTTGACCTCTTCCGCGGTCTTGACCGGAGAGGCCAGACGACCCAGCTCCTGGTTGATCGCAGCGACAGCCTGCTGAATTCCCTTGTGAAGGCTGCTGGGGTTGGCGCCCGCCGAGACGTTCTTCACGCCCAGGCTAAAGATCGCCTCAGCCAGAACAATCGCGGTCGTGGTGCCGTCTCCGGCCACATCCGAGGTCTTCGAAGCGACCTCCTTCACCAGCTGCACGCCCATGTTCTCGAACTTATTGGGCAGCGCAATCTCCTTGGCAACGGTCACACCGTCCTTGGTGGAGAACGGGGCGCCCGACCCCTTCTTGATCACGACGTTGCGCCCCTTGGGGCCCAGCGTGACGCGTACGGCCCTGGCCAGCGTCCGGATTCCCTTGAGGATGGCGCCAAGCGCATCCTCGTTGAATTGCAGCATCTTCGCCATGATCTTTTCCTCTACTTCAGAATGCCTAGAATTTCGTCTTCGGCCATGACAAGGTATTCGTCCTCATCATCCTCCTGACGCTTCACCTGTGTTCCCGCATAGGCGGTAAACAGCACGCGGTCGCCCACTTTGACCAGCATCTGTTCCAGCACGCCCTGATCGTTGATCTTTCCGGGACCGATCGCAATCACCTCGCCCTCTTTGGGCTTCTCCTGCGCCGTCTCAGGAAGGAGAATCCCCCCCTTGGTCTTCTGCGTCTTAGAGCGCTTCACCACGACGCGACTCCCTAGTGGCCGAATTGAGATCATAGTTCCTCCGGATTACCTTGTGACCCAACATGCTACCCGCTCCTACGCTTTGCGTCAAGCAGGAACCCCTCATTTTTAGCAGCCACCTACTAGGAGTGCTACAATCGCGCCCATTGCGACCAGGGGTCGAGCCGGCCCGCCCGTTCATTGGGCCAGACGGACGTATCACGGAACTCCGGCCGTCGCCTCGTGCAGGCCGCCTCCAGCTCTGTGCGGTGTCCGGTTGCGCTGTGCCGATAGCCGGAGAAATGCAGATGGTGCTGGTCCCGAGCGGCCAGCCAGAGCGCCCGAATCTGATCCGCCGCTAACCCTTGGGTCCACCGGACGATCAGGTCAGCTGCTCTGTCAATCCCAACAAGCTGGGTGACGACGGCCTCAACCATCACAAACTGGACCGCCACATCTTGGACGGTGCGCAGCAGTTCAGCAGGAAGCTGCTGCACCCGCTCATCCTGAAAGACAGCTTCCAGAACAGCCAGCTCCGCGACCACTGCCTGGGCGCGATCACGCGGCTCTGGGCGAGCGAGATCAGGGCCCTCTGGGTTGTACCTTCCTAGGCAGGCGCTATGCTCCAGAATCATCTCGCTCCAAGCGCCTGCTGCCACCGCCAACCCCGGCACCGGCTGCAGATCGTCCACAGTCCTAGGAACCGGCCAGTGTGCGCCTCCTCCGAGCGGCCCAGCATCATATCTGGCCTCCCTAGCAAAGAAGCTGAGAACCTCCCGCCGGAGGTGAAATGCGTGAAGGGCCGTAGGCATCTGCGCCACATCCAACAGCAGAGCAATGCGCGCCTGCGCCTCACCGCGGTACACATCGCGATAGAGCCCACCAGGCGGGTCACGGCCAGCCATACAAGCCTCTGGTAGGCTACCGGGGGCATTCCCATGATTCCGTTGGGGTCTATGTGCCGCTGCTCCACGGCCATCTCGCGGCGGCATAGGGCGCGTCCATCCAGGCGTCTATGCCACATTGCCATTCCAATCCCGCCCACCACCAGGGGGGTAAGGCCCACTCCCAGTGCAGCCTTGGGCCCCCAGTGCTGCCCCCGATTCACCTTCCAGGCGATCGCGGCACCCAGCGTAGCCAGCAGCCCCACGACCGTGACGGCCAGGCTCACCGACCGCCGCCGCTCGACCTGGTTCTGCGTGAGCGCCGGATACCCGAACCGGGCCTGTACTGTCCCCGCCATGATTATTCCCCGTCTAACCCGATGTGCAACTATACCTCCCAGGGGTCGGGACGCCCAGCATCCCCTCCATCGGGCCAGGCCGATGTGCCCAGGAACTCGCCTCGCCGTGCGGTACAGGCAGCCTCAAGCGCCTCGCATCGCTGCCGCCCCCCTTGTAGAGGAACGTTGGTCCGTAATCGGCGGCCGCGCGCCTCTAACCAGTTCCGATGAATCAGCTCCGGGGTGTGCCCTGCCGTCCACCCAACGATCAGCTCTGCAGCCCTTTCCAACCCAATTGCCTGCGTAACGACCGCCTCAACCATCACAAAGCGGGCCGCCGCACATTGAATCACACCCCGCAAGGAGCCATCCGGGAGCTGGTGCACCTGTTGACTGGCCAAGACCCTACTCAAAACGTCCACTTCCCGCTCGACCGCATCCCCGCGAGGAGCCCCGCCCGGATGGCTGCCAGAGTATGCGCCGTGCTCCAGCATCATCTCGATCCAAGCACCCGCCGCCATTGCAAACTGAGACCGGCATCGCCCTTGGTCATCAAACACAGGGGTGAGCCAGTGCATCAACAGATCATCATGGCGATACCCGTCTACACGCGGCATCGCAAAGAACTGCATCACACTATGCGCGAAGTCAAAGTGCGTTGTAGGCAGCTGACCCGCATCCACCAGGAGGGCAATGCGCGCGGCGGCCTCATCCTGGTATACATCGCGATACAGTCGAACCAGACGTCTCGCAGCAGTCCGTATGTCCTCCAGGTTCCTCTCCTCGCGACATATTACAAGCACGGCCCCCTGCTCCAGAGCCAATTCGCGACGACAGATGGAGGGCCCATCGAGCCGTCGATGCCAAATTCTCAGTCCAACCCCACCCCCAACGGCAAGAGCAAGGCCCGCTCCCAGAGCGGCCTTAGGGGCCCAGTGCTGCCCCCGATTCACTCCCCAGGCAATTGCAGCACCCAGGGTCGTAAGTAGGCCCACGACCGTGACGGCAAGGCTCCCTACCTGTCCGCGCCTCACCTGCTGCTGCGTGAGCACCGGATACCCAAACCTTGCCTGTATGCCGCCTGCCACCGTCACGCCCTCTCTTTGACTGGGATCAACACGCGCCTATATACCCCAGAGGTCCAGCCTACCAGCGGCGTGCCAGGCGTCGGGCCAGGCAGAGGTGCCTCGAAACTCCTCGCGCCTTCTGACACAGGCGGCCTCAAGGGTCTCGCGCCGCTGACGCCGTCCGACCAGATCAAGGTCTCTGTCCTGATGCTGCATCGGATCATTGCGTGCGTCTCGCCACATCGACCGAATCTGGTCCGGCGTATACCCTTGAGTCCATTCAACGATCAGTTCCGCTGCTCTTTCCATCTCAATTGCCTGCGTAGTGACCGCCTCAATCATCACAAAACGGGCGGCCGCAAATCGAACAGACCAGAGCATGCCTTGCCGCATCCCCTGCACCCGCGGATGCCGCAAGACCGCCTCCAGAACGCGCACCTCCTCAATTGCCGCGTCGCGGCGCGGCCTCCCTTCTGGGTTATACCTGCCAAGACAGGCACTCGTCTGCAGCGTCATCTGGCTCCAGGCAGCTGCCGCCACCGCAAAGGACATGCTCCGTCCCTGGTCATCAATCTCGGGTGTGAGCCAGCCCAAAGCCTGATCACCCTGAGTTATGCGATCGACTGCCTGTGCAGCAAAGAACCTCAGAACGTCCCACGAGAAGACGAAGCGCACCCCCAGCATGGGAGAGGCATCCTCCAGCAGGGCAATGCGCGCCCGGATCTCATCGCGATACACATCGCGATAGAGGTCAACCAGACGAGCCGTAGCGACCCGCACCTGCTCCCATCTGTTCGGTAGGTTCAACGCCCAGATGTACTCCTGCATATGGACGAGCTCGCGGCGGCATAGGGAGGGCCCATCCAGACGTCTGTGCCAAATTCCCATTCCGATCCCACCCCCTACAGTGACAGCAAGACCGGCTCCCAGCGCCACCTTAGGGCCCCAGTTGTGCCCACGATTCACCCCCCAGGCGATTGCAGCCCCTAGCGTGGCAAGCAGCCCCACAACCGTGATAGCAAGGCTCCCAACCTGCCCGCGCCTCAACTGCTGCAACGTGAGCGCCGGATACCCAAACCTTGCCTGTATGCCACCTGCCATGATCACTCCCTCTCGATTAGGTGAAAGCAGCATACGCCTGCATTATTTATATTTAATCAAGACTTTCTCATTTCTTCCGGCCCGGGAATCGGAATTTGATAAACAATTCTTGAGATACTACAATTCCCTCTAATAGGGGGTGCGCATGCATCTGGGAATGGTGGGGTTGGGGCGCATGGGCGCCAACATGGTACGGCGGCTGATGAAGGCGGGACACCCGTGCACGGTGTTCGACCTCCATCCCGAGAGCGTCAAGGCGCTGGAGAAGGAGGGGGCCACGGGAGCGGGATCGCTGCAGGAGCTGGTTGAGAAGCTGCCCAAGCCGTGCGCGATCTGGGTGATGGTGCCGGCCGGCAAGGCCACCGAGTCGACGGTCCAGGAGCTGGCGCGCCACTGCCAGAAGGGGGACATCCTGATTGACGGGGGCAACTCCAACTTCAAGGACGATGTGCGCAGGAGCCAGGCGCTGGCACCGAAGGGCATTCACTACGTCGACGTGGGCACCAGTGGCGGTGTCTGGGGCGTCGAGCGCGGCTACTGCCTGATGATCGGAGGGCCCAAAGAGGCGGTCGACCGGCTCGACCCCATCCTGTCGGCCCTGGCCCCCGGTCGTGGCCAGATCGAGCGCACCCCGGGTCGTGACAAGATCCCCGGCACCTCGGAGCAGGGGTACCTGCACTGCGGCCCGATCGGCTCAGGCCACTTTGTGAAGATGGTCCACAACGGCATTGAGTACGGGATCATGCAGGCCTATGCCGAGGGGTTTGATATCTTCGTCAACGCCTCTACCAAGGAGCTGCCCGAGGAGATCCGCTACGACCTCAACGTGCGCGACATCGCCGAGGTGTGGCGGCGCGGCAGCGTGGTCAGCTCCTGGCTGCTCGACCTGACCGCCATGGCGCTGGTCGAGAACCCGGACCTCTCCAACTACACCGGCTTTGTGCAGGACTCAGGTGAAGGTCGCTGGACCATCCAGGCGGCCCTCGAAGAGGCTGTGCCCGCTGAGGTGCTCTCCTCAGCCCTCTTTACCCGCTTCCGGTCACGCAAGGACAATACATTTGCCGAAAAGGTGCTCTCCGCCATGCGTCAGAAGTTTGGTGGCCACATTGAGCGCGCAACTGGGGATTGATGACCGACGCTCCCTGTACACTCGTGATCCTGGGCGCCTCCGGTGACCTGACCAAGCGGCTCCTGATGCCCTCGCTCCTCAACCTGCAGGAGGAGGGGCACCTGCCGCAGCAGTTCAAGCTGATCGGGATGGCCAAGGATGCGATGACCCAGGAGCAGTTCCAGAACCACCTGGGCGAGTGCATCGGCCAGTTTGCCACCCGCACCTTCAAGCCGGAGAATTGGCAGCGGCTGCTCCAGGCGACCGACTATCTGTCCGGTGATCTAACGAGTCCAGACGACATCAGGCGGCTCGCCAAGATGCTGGAGGGGTCTCCCAATGTGCTCTTCTACCTGGCTGTGGCCCCATCGCTGTTTGGACCTATTGCCGATCAGCTGGCCGCTGTGGGACTCAATAGCGAGGAGGGCGGATGGCGCCGGCTCATCGTGGAGAAGCCGTTTGGCCACGACCTCAAGAGCGCTCAGGAGCTCAACGCCAGGCTGCAGGCCCACTGGAAGGAGTCGCAGCTCTACCGCATCGACCACTACCTGGGCAAGGAGACGGTGCAGAACATTCTGGCCTTTCGCTTTGCCAACGGCCTCTTCGAGCCGATCTGGAACCGCAAGTACATCGACCACGTCCAGCTGACCGTCGCCGAGACGGTGGGGGTGGAGACGCGTGGCAAGTTCTATGACAAGACCGGTGCGCTGCGCGACATGGTGCAGAACCACATGTTTCAGATGCTGGCCTATATTGCGATGGACCCGCCCAACACATTCCGCGCCCAGGCGATCCGCGACCGCAAGATGGAGCTGATCAGCGCCATCCACACCCTCTCGCCCGAAGAGGTGCGCCGCTGGGTGGTGCGCGGGCAGTATGGCCCCGGAGATAGCCTACCGGGCTATCGACAGGAGGAGTACGTCGATAAAAACTCAGTGACAGAGACCTTCGTAGCGGCCCAGTTTCACATCGACAACTGGCGCTGGGCGGGAGTGCCCTTCTTCCTACGGACCGGCAAGCGGCTTCCCAAGAAGACCGCGGTCCTCTCGATCCACTTCCTGCCCGCCCCATCGATTCTCTGGCGCGATACACCCGCGCACAACCTCAAGCCCAACGAGCTGCTCTTCCACATTCAGCCCGACCAGGGGGTTGAGCTCTCCTTTGAGGCCAAGGTGCCCGGCCCCTCCATGGACCTGCAGACCGTCACCATGCGCTTCTCCTATGAACAGGCGTTTGAGGTGGGCCGCGGCACCGGCTACGAGACGCTGCTCTATGATGCGATCCGCGGAGACGAGACCCTCTTCTCGCGGGCCGACGTGGTTGAGGCGGGCTGGGCGGCCATCCAGCCCATTCTCGATGTGTGGCAAGCCGAGCCAGCAGGCAATTTTCCCAACTACAGCGCCGGCAGCTGGGGCCCCGCAGAGGCCGACACACTCATCCGGGAGACCCATCGCGAATGGCTCAACCCGTAATCCTCGCCGGTGATGTCGGCGGCACCAAAACGCTCCTGGCGCTGGGCACAGTCACCGCCTCCGGGTTCACCTGCAGCCGCCTGGAGCGCTACGCCAGCCGTGACTACCCCAACCTGCAGGCCATCCTCACCCTATTTCTATCCGGATCCCCACCTCCTCCACACTCCTGCCTCGGTGTTCCAGGGCCTGTTCTCGACAACCGGTGTCGCACCACCAATCTGCCGTGGGAGATCGACATCCCCAGCATCCAGCTCATCAATGACCTCGAGGCGATGGGGTGGGGGCTTCCGTGGGCCTCCGAAACAGTCTGCATTCAGCAGGGGATACCTCGCTCTGGCAACCAGGCCATTCTAGCTCCAGGGACCGGCCTGGGCGAGGCCGGCCTATTCTGGGACGGGGAGCGCCACCATCCGTGGGCCAGTGAGGGTGGGCACGCCGACTTTGCACCGCGCACAGACATTGAGATCGAGCTCCTGCACATCTGTCAACGGCAGTTTGGCCACGCCTCCACCGAACGCATCGTCTCCGGCACTGGCCTCGAGCTACTTGCTGAATTCTTCAAAGAGAGTCCAGATGTCGCTCTGGACCAGTTTGTCGCCTCACTGGGCGCTGAGGCAGGCAACCTGGCGCTCAAGCTGATGGCCACCGGAGGCCTCTACCTGGCCGGTGGGACGGTCCGCCACCTGGCGCCCGAGCTGCAGTCGCCCCAGTTTCTCGACAATCTGCACAACAAGGGCCGCTTCCGCCCACTGATGGAGCAGCTGCCCGTGTATCTAATCACTGACGAGCTGGTGGCCCTCAAGGGTGCTGCGCGCTACGCATTCCAGAGCCGGATGGCAGGCTCTTCCCGCTCATAACCCAGTATGCACAACCTGCCCACATCGAGCGTAAAGCAGCGCCCTTCAGCAGCCGTGAAGCCAATCCAGCAGGCGGCCAGCGCGCGTAGAATGTGGGCGTGGGCAACGCATAGGATCCGCTCGCCCTGCAGCGATCCGAACAGGCGACGCACGCGCTGCGTCACCTGCTCCGCGCTTTCGCCACCCGGAGCGCCATCACGGAAGACGGTCCAGTCGGCCACCTGTTCTCGAATCTCCGCCGTCGTGAGCCCCTCATACCTGCCGTAGTTCCACTCCGCCAGATCCGGCTCCACCTGCGCGCGCTCGCCAAAGCCGGCCAGTTCACAGGTGCGCCGCGCCCGCTGCCGCGGACTCACCAGCACTGTATCGAATTGCACCCCTTCCAGCCGCTGACCCACCTCACGCGCCTGCCGCTCGCCCTCAGGCGTCAGGGGCAGATCCGTCACACCCGTATGACGTCCGCTCACACTCCATTCCGTCTGACCGTGCCGCACCAGGTAGAGTTCCATAGGGCAAGAGATAGCTGATGACTCATAAACTATATACTATGATTGCACGGTCGACGGTTTACGTGGGCACGTCGTGCGGGCGTACTGCCCTAATTGAGTCGCGCAGCTCAGGACGCTGAACATACAGCAAACGGAGCGCCGTTATACTGGTAGGAGGATAGGCGCCTCTAGGATCTAGCCGGAGCCGTCCCCAGAAATTGTTTATAGACTCGCCCGGCGCTCGCCTAAAAAAGAAGGGCGACAGATGGCCAAGCGCCCTTCCCAACTCATCGTCAGTCAATGCTGTCCTAGCTGCAGCCGAACGGCCCACTAACTCTGCCACCGCCTCCATATCCGCTGCGCTGGTCTCGCCATGGAGTGCTTGCCCTGCAGCCGTTGCCGCCTGAGTTCGATACTCTGCGGCTAGAGCCTGAGATGCGGCGCCTGCCCTCAGCAAGTTTGCGGCCGCGGCCTGGAGATGATCACGCGCTGGGGTAAGGCCTGCTGTATCAATTTCGGGCCGCAGGTCAGCACGAAAAGCATAAATACATGCAACTGCATCCTGAACTGCTGGCGATTGCCCGTACCCTTCCCTAAGCTGGGCCTGGATCCCCTCCCACCTAGCGACCACGGTCGCGCCTCCATATTGCCCCCTTTGCCGTACCTGGTCGGCCTCAAGCAGACAATTAACTACGCGCAACAACCGTTCCTCAGCTACTGCCTGAGGCTCACCTGGACCGGCCAACGCGCGCCCCATCTCCTCCATTTCCGCTGCACGGGTCTCGGCCCCTTGTACTCGACGTGTGGCATCCGCAACGCTCTCGCGGGCTGCTGCGGCCCTGTCCCGTGATGAAGGGGCCATCGCTCGCAATGTTGCGGCCACCCCACGCATCGTGCCAGCCGCGGTTTGGGGTGATACGACGGGAACCAGATGAGGCGGCGCTGGAGCTACTGCCCCTGCTGGAAGCGACGTGACCCCCCCTGGGACAGGCGAGACCTCTCGGAAAGGTGATGCTGCCAGATCGGCCTGCCGCCGGGTGTGGCGATACGCCAGCTCGGCAGCACGCCCCTTACAGGCCACACCCACACCCAGAACGGCAGCGGCTACAAGTCCGATGCCACCACCAAATGGCATCTCCTTCAGCTGACCCGCTATCTTGGCCCCAAGCAGCGCCAGGCTGACGAGAGCGACCAGGGCGCCGAATGCGGCCACTCCGGTGCGCCTCCAGGTGTACTGCCCATTTACAGGAGCCGGCTGCCCCTGTGGCACTTCAGATCGAATCGATCGTTCAGCTGCTGCCGCCATGATTCACCCTCTTGTGCATAACCTATACTAACATTAAATATATTATTTTTTAAGTCTTTATACTCAGCCGTCACACGGCAATGAGATCAGGACGCTGAGTCCGAATTAAACGATCGACCCTTCGGAGAAGGGGAACTTGATCGACTGGACACTCCATCCGCCGCCATTCGGTCTCCATGCGCCGCCATGTCTCCGCCACGGATTCACCCTGGCGTCGCCGCTGAGGATCATCACGCAGCAGCCAATCCAGGACCAGGATCAGCTCACCCTCACCCAACGATGCTCCTCCATGCGCCCGATTCAGTAACTCTTGGGCCCGCTGCTGTTGCGGTACACCACCCTGCCGCTGATCTGCCCTGCGCGCCCTACAGGCCAGGCCCACACCCAACACGACCCCGACTGCCAGCGCTACCACCCCACCAGCCGGCATGTCTTTAAGGCGACCCGCTCCCTTCACGATCAATAGTCCAAGAGACCCCAAAGCGAGGAGGAGGCCGAACCGAGCCAGCCCAGTGCGCCACGTATACCGGCGTCCCTGCGCCGCACCGCCTTCTGTCGCCACCATCTGTTGTGATGGGGGTACGCCCCCCACAATTGCACGAGCTGCCATGATTGCCTCTACGTTAAGACAATCTTATAATACCATAAATTTGAATTCTAGAGAAGCGCTGAAGTTGCGCCTACTTGACGGAGATCACCAGACCGTTGGTGAGCAGTTGCAACGAGGAGGAGGGAAGCGAGAACACGGCATTGGGGGTGCCAGCGGCTGCCCAGACGAGTGGGAACTGGAGCAGGTCTTCGTCGATGTAGGTGGTCAGTGGCTCCGGGTGGCCGACGGGAGGAACTCCGCCGATGGCAAAGCCGGTGTGTTTACGTGCAAAGTCGGCATCCGCCTTGAGTAGAGGTTCGCCCACATGGACGGCGACCGCCTTTTCATTGACGCGGTTGGGTCCACTGGCCAGGATCAGAATGGGGCGATCGGATGCGGTCCGGAAGAGGAGCGACTTCACGATCTGACCCACCTCGCATCCAATGGACCGGGCCGCCTCGTCCGCCGTCCGCGTGCTGGACGGCAGCTCAACAACCTCTGTCGCTACGCCCTTTGCTGCTAGCGCATTCTGGACACTTTGGGCACTTCGACTCAGCGACATCGCGGACCCCCTTAGGCTGGCACCAGCTCTTTTTTACTATGCCTCGGCCCATGCCGAAAACACAATCGGCAGGTCACTGCTGATTGTCGGGAACCGCTGGGGCGGCAACCAGGTTCGGCCGCTGCGCTCTGATAAGAGCATCGGCTCGGACAAGAAGGCGAAAATCCCTGAAAGCCATCAGCGTGATCTCCGGAGAGGTCATTCTGCGCCAGGTGGCCGCAACCGATTCGCCTGGCGTACGACGTGCGGGTTCATGACGCAACAGCCAGTCAAGCAGAGTGACCAGCTCGTTCTCGATAAGCTGCTCACCCCTGTCCGCCCGAGCTAACAGTTCTTGCGCCTGCCGTTCCACAGGTGGTAGCTCCGCAGCAGGCGGCGGGGGAGGCGCTGCCTCACGCGGTGGCGCTGCTGCATGGGCAGCTGCCGGTGCCACCCAGTCCGGCCGTTGGGCGCGGATCAGGGCGATTGCCTCCACCACGCCGGGCCTTCCTGTCCACCGGCGACTCTCAGGCTCCCGTGTTAACTTCACCCAAGTGTCCCAGACTGGTTCTCTGCGATGGTCCCCCCCTCGCGCTGCATTGAACAATCGCAACTCGAGTAGAGTGGCCAATCCATCTTCGGTTAGCCTGTGGCCTTGTGCAGCGAGCGCGTCCAGCGGTGCCGCCCGGGCGACCAAGCGAGCGCGGCGATGAGCCGCCTCCTCTCTTTGCCGGCGCACGTAATCTTCTGTGATGGGACGCGCTCGCTGCAGGTCAGGACGCTGGGCTCGAATCAGGTCAGCAGCCCGCTCAATCGTACGCTGAGCCGGCACGTCGATCACAATACGACCCTCAGAGGCAAGGCGGAGACGTTCCCACGTAGCGGACACCGGCTCATCCGGATAAGTACGGAACCCCCGTTCACCGCTCAGCCAATTAAGTACTGCCATCAGCGCCGGCTCACTGAGTTGCGCTGAGCTGTCTGCCCAGGCAAGCAGGGCCTCCGGTTCGAGAAGTGCGGCTGTTAGCGGTGCAAGGGCGACAGGCTGCGGGGGAGGCGCCGCCCCTAAACCATCGGGAGCATCGGGAGGGTCCAACTCACTGTTTTCTTCTGTCTGGAATGGATCGTACCCAGGCCTCCACCCCGCAGCGGCCGCCCCTGGCGC
>Ga0206823_1095_pt1 | contig 22464 bp, 6 predicted proteins | sample Alteio_BWOrgCont_81_FD_152868 | JGI IMG/M metagenome (GOLD analysis project Ga0206823, IMG submission 152868) | Enriched cells from forest soil in Barre Woods Harvard Forest LTER site, Petersham, Massachusetts, United States -... | ecosystem: Environmental > Terrestrial > Soil > Temperate forest > O...
TACATAATAATGATAATCAAGATAATACAGCGGTAGGTTATGATGCTATTGCAAACAACACAGGTTCAGAAAATACTGCCGTCGGCAAGGGGGCGCTTACTTTCAATACAACGGGTAATAATAATACAGCCGTTGGCGTTCAGGCTGCCAATAGTAATAAAGGGGGAAATGAACCAGGTTCTGATAATACAGCTATAGGTTACCAGTCATTATTTTTGGTCACATTTGGCGGTTCCAATGTGGCAAGTGGTGAACAAGCCTTGTTTAATACCACAACAGGAGAATATAATGTAGCAAATGGTGTGTTAGCCCTGTCTAACATACAAAATGGTTTATTAAATGTCGGGATAGGATATAAGGTGGCCAATAATTCTGGTGGAGCTATTAGCGGTGTAACTGCAGTAGGAGCAGATGCATTATTTAATGATTTGGCAGACTCATTGACTGCTGTGGGCTATGGAGCATTATATCATAATGGAGGCGGCGCAAGAAACACTGGCGTGGGGTACGAGGTTCTTTTTAATAATACGACTGGTAATTTTAATACCGCCATGGGTCATTTAGCTATGAAAGGCGTACCTGCTGGAAGTGCAGGTTCAAATAATACAGCTATGGGATATGAAGCTTCTTACTTTTATACCGGCGGTGTATGCAATATAGCGGTAGGTAATAGGGCCCTTTTTTCTAATACGACTGGAAGCTGGAACACTGCAGTTGGTTATGAAGCAATGAATGGTATGACGGGAGCAAGTGGATCGGGTAATGCTGCTGTAGGGTATCAATCCTTATGGAGTAATACAACAGGTGCTTTTAATACTGCGGAAGGATACCGATCCTTGTATGGCAATCTAACCGGACAAAATAATGTAGCAGTTGGATACTATGCCTTATATACCAATAGTAGTGGTAGTTATAATACGGCAAGTGGGGAAGACGCCTTACATTTTAATACGGCTGGTTCATATAATACTGCTGATGGTAGTGAGGCACTATATTATAACGTAGCATATCGGAATACAGCTACCGGCTATCGGGCATTATATAATAATACGTCTGGTAATTTTAATACAGCAAACGGAAATAAGGCTTTGTATAATAATACCATTGCCTCATGGAACACTGCTTTGGGAGACAGTGCCTTGTTTACTAATACTACCGGGCTGCACAACACCGCTACGGGTGGTTCAGCCTTAGTCAACAATACTATAGGAAGTGCTAACACGGCCGATGGCTTCCAGGCATTGTTCCATAACCTGGCCAGTTTTAATACCGCCGTTGGCGACACAGCTTTGCATAATAATACCACAGGCATAAGTAACACCGCATGCGGTCATGCTGCCCTTGAAAACAATACAACTGCTTTCCAAAATACGGCTATGGGCGCGACTACGCTAGGGAAAAATACTACAGGGTTTAATAACACCGCTATTGGAGTAGCCGCACTGCAAACTAACTTAGTCGGGTATGGAAATACAGCATCAGGAGTGCTTGCCTTATATGGAAATCTGGCAAATCGTAATACGGCTGATGGCGATAGCGCCTTACGAAACAATACCACGGGTGTAGATAATACCGCTTCAGGGTCTTATGCATTATTAGCAAATACTAGCGCAAGCAGTAGTACTGCTGATGGACACGATGCCCTATTTAAAAATAGCGGGGATGGGAATACAGCAGTAGGGGACAGCGCTTTATATAGTAATAAAACAGGAATCTATAATACTGCTCTTGGATATCATGCAGATGTGACTTCTTCTGCACTTCAATATGCAACAGCCATTGGTGCGAATTCAAGTGTAGTTACCAATAACACAATTATCCTCGGCACAACATTTTCTAACGCACCCCCAACCAGGGTTGGGATTGGGTTGTCTGGTAGTACGCTTGGTCCCCAAAATTCATTAGAAATAAGTTATTATGGAAAGGGAGCAACTCAGGCGTGTTATACTGTTGTACCTGCTACTACTTTTACAGCAGCATGTACCGGTACGGTTGTAACTGGGGCAAGCGGCTTACGCTTCCGCGATCTTACAGATGCTTCTATTCCCTATAGTTACAAGTCGGGACATGGCTATTTAACATTAGATGACTCCGGCAATGTGGTTTATATGAAAGCGGGGGGAGGAATAGGTAGTTGTAATAGCAGCCCCACAACTTTTGGCTCAGGTGATAATGGATATGTGAATCTAACACCTAATCTTGCAAATTTTTATTTTTCCGGCACATCAATATCTGATCCTACTAAAACGGATGTTCTAATTGGATATAATTGCGGCCAAACTCCTAAAGCAAAGCTGGATGTACTGCAACAATCTTCTTCTCACACCGGTGGAAGCATGGGTCTTTATGTAGAAAATGATGACACAGGAACATGTGTTGGTAACCCTATTATAGGAATAAAATCGGTTGTTGCGGGAGCAAGTACAATTGACTATGAAAAAGTAGCGGGATGGTTCGAAGCTGATTCAAATCCAGACTGTTGCGGCTCTATTATACAATGTTCTATATTCGTTCCACATGGTGGAGGCACTGTAGCTTTGGGATTCCCCACCTTAAACTGTAGTGAATTTGGCCCGACTATCAATATAAATGGAAGCGGTTTGATTGCCGGGGTCGCCCTTACCTGCGACTCCACGTTGAAGAAGAATATCCAGCCCATAGGCAATACATTGGATAAAGTTGCCGAATTACGGCCTGTAAGTTTCGAGTGGAAAAACCGTATGGATACCCTAACCTCAGGTACCCACTATGGTTTTATTTCCCAAGAAGTTCGTTCCATTTTTCCTATTGCAACCCGGCAATTTAACGGACTTACTGTTTTATCATATAATGATATTATACCTTTATTAACATCCGCAATACAACAAGAAAAGCAAACCAATGACAGCCTTCGCAGTACACTTGACAGCTTACGCGCTGCATTTAAAAGCTTTCAAAATTGTTTGAACCAACTTTGTCCGAATGGTAATCCGCAGGCAGCTAAATTACCTAATCCTTATAATGATAAGGATAGCAGTCGGTCAGGCAGTAACGATATGCATGTTCAGGACGTAACCTTGTCTGGTTCCGCCAATACTCCTATTCTCTACCAAAATACTCCTAATCCTTTTAGCGTCGGGACAAAAATTAATTATTACCTGCCACAAGGTACTATGGGAGCTACCATTGTGTTTTATGATACATATGGTAATTTATTGAAAGAAGTACAACTCTCACAAACCGGGAATGGTAGTATAAATATTACCCCTGATAATCTCAATTCAGGTATCTATTCATACAGTCTCATTGTAAATAGTACCATAATAGACACCAAGCGAATGGTGTTGCAGAAATAAAAATAAGTTTTAACATAAAAAATACACATACTATGAAAACATTACAACATTTCCGTTTGAATATATCAGGGAAGATATTTCAAAAAATGTTCCTTTTCCTTCCCCTGATGCTATTTATATATTTCCCAAGTTCAGGCCAGACATATTTTCATGGGGGAATTTATTCGAATACAACTTGGACAACAGGTGGGAGCCCCTACATTTTAACCGATTCTGTAGTGGTTTTTCCTGGGGTTACTCTTACAATACAAGCAGGTGTAACAGTTAAATTTAATGACAATGTATGGATGGAAATAAGGCAAAGTAGCATTAGCGCTATAGGGACATCTTCTACTCCTATTATTTTCACTAGCAGTGATGGATCTCCTATTGCCGGGGCGTATGGAGGAATTGTGCTAAATGTTTCCAATACAGCATCTTTCGAATATTGTAACTTCTCTTACGGGCAACAAGGCATTACTGGCATCGCATACACCCAAACCATAAGTAATTGCAATTTCACTTCATGCTTAATAGGACTAGTAAGCCCCGCAAATATAACCTTGCCAAACTGCGATTTCACAGATGATAGTGTAGGTATCAGTGGCCCAAACAATATGATAATAAACAATTGCATTATTAGTGATAATGGTATCGGCGTCCAATCCATATCAGGATCAACTATTGAAAATTGTCAGATTGAAGAGAATTATACGGCTGGAATTACAATGGGGGGAGGAGATACGTTGAGAAATTGCCAAATTACCTATAATGGTATGGGATTAGTTGGAAACTCCGCCCCTTCTTTTATATACCTGAATAATATCTCAAATAATAATATTGGGGTGGATATGTTTAGTGATTCTCTCATATGCAATAGTATCTGTAACAATACAACCTACAACCTTGTGAGTGAAAACACCTTTAACTATAATAAGAGTGTTGCTAATAATTATTGGTGTACATCAGATTCAATGGTGATTGATAATAGTATTTATGACGGCTATAAAAACGTAACGTTAGGGATTGTATTTTTTAAACCCTTTTATACAGTGGCATGTACCGCATTACCCTGCGATCTTAGTGTAAGCACTTCAACAGATTCATCATCGATATGTTCCGGAGACAGTGTTCTTATTAGTGCAAATGTAACAGACGGCTCTTACAGTTACTCTACTCCCACATGGAATCCAGGGGGATATGGCGGAGTATCTGTTAAAGTAAAACCCACTTCAACAACTACCTATACTGTTTCTGTTAGTGACGCTGGGGAATGTAGTGCAACAGCAACTATCACTATAACAGTGAATCCTGTTCCAAGTGTCAGCTTTTCAGGTCTTCCTTCCTCCGAATGTAAAAATGGAAGTACTAAAACCCTCATAGGCAGCCCTTCAGGTGGAGTTTTCTCTGGAAGTGGGGTATCGGCCACTGGCACGTTTACGCCTGGAAATGTAGTACCAGACACTAATAATGTTACCTACCCTGATGTAATTACATATACCTATACTAATAGTTCAGGATGTACTGCTTCTGCGAGCTCCACTATCAATATCATTGGTCCTCCAAATCCTCCTTCAATTTGTTATGTTTCGGCCGATTCGTCAGTACACCATGTATTAGTTTTCTGGACTCGTGCCGGAATTAATACTCATTCTATCGACAGTTTTATTGTATACAGACAACTGACGACGGATAGTTTTACAAGAGTGAGCGGACTTCCATCTGCTGATTCTACCTTTATAGATGCTGGTACCAATCCCTCAATCTCCAGCTATATTTATGAATTACAGGTACGAGATACTTGTGGTCAATATAGCCCTTTGGGTCCCCCAAGTCAAACTATTCTTTTGCAATCAAACCTTGGGGTAGGAAGTGTTGTAAATTTATCCTGGAATCCTTATGCTGGCAATATTGTAAATTATTACAAAATATATAGAGATTCAGGAGTCTCGGCAACAAGCAAATGGTATCTTATAGATTCCGTTCCTGGAGCAATTAATGCTTTTACGGATATTCATCCACCCGGAACTCTTGGTCTTAAATATTTAGTTACAACTGCATGGACTCTTTCCTGCACTAAAAATACTTCCTATTCTCTCATGCCAAGAGGTCATAATCCTTCACAAGCTATATCCATCGATGGAATTACCTCTTCTAATCCGGTTACGGGTTCAGTTCAAGATTTGATATCTTCATTAATAGGAGTATATCCCAATCCTGTAAAGAATATATTATATCTTATTTTTAACGCACCTGTTCAAGGGAACGTCTTTTTATATGATGCAGTAGGTAAGGAAGTATACAATAACACAATTGAAGGTAACTTGGGAAATAAAATGGAAATTAATATATCTGCTTTACCTGGTGGGGTTTATATACTTAAAGTCAATTCAAATAGTAATACTGTAATTAAGAAAATAGTTAAAATGTAATGCATAATATACCTAAGTCTCTCACAAATTATATTTTTAGAAAAATAATAATTCTTTTTGGAATTCCATCGGGACGAATTAAAAATAATAATTCTCTAAAATAAACAGGGAGGGGATACAAATACAATACTAAACAGGTATATTGATATAAATAACCTATTTATATCAAATAGTTAACAGGGCATAACTTGGCTATTATAGCCAAGTTACGAACAATAAAAGTAAAACTAAATATTGGATAAATCCAAGCAGATTTTAATTAGGTAATAGTATAAAATCAACTAATTTTCAAATAGATCCACTACCCTTCTGCATTACATTTTAACTATTTTCTTAATTACAGTATTACTATTTGAATTGACTTTAAGTATGTACACCCCACCAGGTAAGGCAGATATATTAATTTCCATTTTATTTCCCAGGCTATGATTTGAACACCACGTAAAATTCATTTTTTAGTCGATACTAAAGTTACGAACCTTATAAATTCCTGCAAATCCTCTTGGTTAAGACCTTGCTTCCAAAGTTTAATTTTTTCGCCATTGTAATAAATTTCATCTCCATTAATATCAATTTTGCCTTGGTCTAATAAATACCTTTTGAGTGTAATACCGATCAAATTTTTAATCCTAACTTCATTTTCACTGTACTCTACCATAGGATTTACTAGAAACAGTGCGCCAAGTATTATTCCAATAATACCACTCACCAGATTTTTATTGTATCCTTGCATAATAGAGACGAACATAATAGCAACAGAAAAAGTCAAACAAATTATGGGTAACGTTTTTTTATATCTGATTTTCTTTTTCATGTTGCAATTATTGTATTAATTATTTTAAAATGAATTAGAGCAAATTTAAAAATCTAAAGAATATCCATAAACCTAATAATGTAAACATTACACCCGCAATAATTTGTCCATATCTTTTGGACTCGTCGTAACTCCAACTATATTTTGATTTCAATCCATCTACCATTGCCAATACTCCCGCACTGCCAATAAATACTGCTAAAAAAAATAAGGGCCATTCTAATTTTATAGAAAGTACTATGTTTAAAATAAGTAATGCCACGAAGCAATTTTGGATGCAAAAATAAACCAATTTTCAATATAAACAATATCGGAATATCTGTTTTCTCTTTAACATTAAAATCATTTGGAGAAAAATCACCATCCACCCCCATTTTGTCCAGTGCTTTGTCCAGTGCTTTGTCCAGTGCTTTGTCCAGTGCTTTGTCCGGTGTTTTGTCCGGGATCTCCATTAAGATAACATCTTTCATGATTACGCATTGTTGGCATACAGGAATTTGTTGCGGAACTATTAGAACCAGTTGAGTTTGAAGAATTACCTTTTGAAGAATTTGTGCTATTATGGGATAAATTATTTTTTGAATTCGTGCCACTTTTAGAACCAGTATTATTGTTTCCTGCCGGTTTAGCTGTTGTAGGTTGCTGTGCTTTGGGTTGTGCAGCAGTGTTACCACTAGGGTTTGTATTTTTATTACCACCCTGTTGAGTTTGTTTAGGTGCACCGCCCTGTTGAGCATTATTAGCTACACTTGCAGTATTAGGAACACCTGTATTGGGTGAGGCACTAGTTGTACTAGTTGTACCTTTTTGTTCTTGATCAGCAGCTATATCCATCATATTGGATGACATTGAGAGTGGTTGCTCAATCATTTGTTCAGTAAAAAATTTAGTGTACCCCTCCTCCATACCTTTCGTAGCAACAGTGCCTAATCTGTCTGATGCAATATCTATAAGTCCAGCGGTGGCATGAATTGCCGCCTTTTTGTATTGATGTTCATTTATATCCTTTGTAACTTTTATTGTTGTTGACGTAGCTGAAGCTGCCATTCCTGCATAGACAAGCGGTCCAGCAATCTCAAATTGGCCAAAACAACCTGCGACAAACGCTCCTGCATAACAACCTAAACTTGTCCAACTTAAACCATTTGCCCATTGGTCAGCTGTTGGTGCATCTGTCTTAGGGCTCATTTTAGCCAATTGATCCTCAACTAGACCATCTCTCATCCCTTCTTTCCCATCTAAATCTGTGAGATTAACAGGATTATCGGAAGCAAACTGGTATGGGGTCAACATTGGATACTCGCTTGCCATAGGATCAATAGATAAGAACCTTCCAACTCTCGTATCGAGCATTCTAGCACCATAATCATACAAGTCGTATGTTCCAAGCAATTCATCTGATTTTAATTTGCCATTATACCCATATCTGCCAAGTGCTGAATTAAAGAATCTACCTGGCAATAGCATACCATATGTATAGTAGTCTGTTGTTCTTAAAATATCGGCTTCATAGTGGTCAATCATTGTTCCAGCGATATTTGGCCTTGGTATCTTCCGATCAGAAATGATAGACAAAACATTGTTAAGGTTGTCACACAACTCATAGGTTTTTAGTCCAAGATACCTGCTAAATGTATCTATTACAGTAACAGGTAACGCTCCAACCAAGTTTACTGGCGTATTTTCTTCCCCAATCCTGCGATCCCCACTATATATGTCACGTTCTATAATACCATAACTTAAACTTGAACGAACAATTGATTTATTATATACCGCAATAATATGTCCAGCATTGTCATGTACATAATAAGTGCATATAGGCGTACCCGATGCGGGGATAAATTCTTTTGAGATCAAATTATGTTTTACTCCGTCATATTTAAAAACTAAGCTATCTCCATTACTTTTTTTGACCCTCCAAACCTTATTATAATTTGTCCAAATAATGGTATCAATTCCATGATTTTTATCTTTTGCTAATTCACCACTTGCATTATAACAATAATTATTCACTTTATTTATAGTTGAAAGATCAACATTAAAAGGCCCCTGATTTTTAAGATCGTAATCTATTGAAATCACATTTGCAGTATCATTGACATTATACAGCCTATTTTGAAGTGTTAATCCCCCTTGAATATTATAATGATAGGTGAGGGAATCAAATATTTCACCTGCAGAATCTGCTCTTTTTTGGGTAAGGATATTTCCGTTTTCATCATAAGTAAGCCAATTGTGATAAAGTCCATTATAAGTGCCCGCATAATTCCACTTATTATTTGTATCAAGATTTGTAAAAGCCCTTGTTTCATTAACCCTATTAATTTGATCGAAATTAAATGCGACACCTATAGGTAAAATAATTGGAATCTGAGAAGGGGTTAGATAAGAATATTCCTGGGGTTGCTGAAGAGTATTAACTCTCGCGCTTATGTCTCCATCGAATAAATTGTTTCTTGAGCGCATTAAGTCACTTGGAGAAGCATTATCCCCATAGTTTGCCTCAAATTTACTTACATTGTTGTTCCAAGTAGAATTATTAATCGCATTATAGTCGCCCGTAAAATACTTCAATGTATATCCGAAAGCATCCCGTGCAAAGTACCTATTCAAGTTTGTAACACTCTGGAATCCATCATGACCCATATCTCTATTGGAATCCAACAAATCACTATTCACACCTTTATTCCAACCTTGAAGTGTATAAGCATAATCAATTCCTTGCACCTGCTGGTCACCCAATTCAATTCTAGCCAAAGGGCCGTGGGCGTAATAAAAATAATTTGCATCATTATCCCACAATATACTGTCTTTGGAAGTAGATACAGATATTATCCTATTATCAGCATCGTAGGTATATCTATGATGATATTGGTCTAAGCTATCATTTTCATAATCACTCTGGTTAATATTATCACTAACTATGTCATATTGATAATCCAAACGCTTATATCTCTGACCAGATATACCTTGAATTGAATCATCTTGAATTATTGTAGCGACGTCGCCGTGTACATCATAGCTATAATACGTAGCACTATTAAATTTTGTAGAGTCTTTATGTAAAGTATCTGCCTGGGTAATTGCAGCTATTCGATTACGCAATTCCTCTTGGGTGAAAATATTTGTGGGTAAGATATCTTGAATATCGTAATAATTATGAGTAACTTCTGTCCTTGTACCTGAACCATCTCTAACCCAGTTTAGGAATTTTGTAGCCGAAATGACATTCGGATTATAGAAGCCCATTACTGTATCACCAAAGACAGAATTAAAATTTGTATCTCCAGCATTTTCAGTCTTTTGTCCAATTTCAATTAATCTATTCAATGGGTCATAAAGTGAATAACTGTAGGCTGGTCTTACGTAATTATGCTGTTTGGTATTTTGGCTAGCTACTAACCCTCCTAGCCTGTTATAGTAATGAAATTCTGAGTACACCCCCCCCCTCATCATCAATAAGCCTTGCATAAGGGAAGGGCGTAACGTTAGTGTAAACTGCTGCATTGTAGCTGCCGCCAATCATTCCGGTATATGGCCCGTTAAAGGCAATGCAATTTAAAAATTCGTATGTGGGGTGTATAATATTATAGTTATCTTGCATGGGCTTCGCTATCCAGGCATAGTTGGTTGGCACTGCCTGCTGTATATATATAGGCAACACCACCTTCAGCAATTCCCCTGCATGCGGGTTTCCGCTAACATCAAGGCTATCGCCCACCACGTAACCTGTAAGGTCGTCTCTAAAATAAATGTCATTCCATATAAAGTGGGCATAACGCGTCGTACTTCCAGTTACATCGGGGCTCACGTCGCTCCAAGTATTGGTACGGAGGCTATAATAGGCTATCTCTCCATTTGTTCCTGCAGCTATCAGGCTGTGGTCCCTAAATACATGTACTTTTTGTATACCAAACGCATAAGGAGATACGCTGGAGCCAAATATATGTTTCACCGTTCCGTCGGAGTTCATGGTAAAAAACCCTATGGCTGCATCGCCCACTAAACCTGCCGTAAACCCGGTATCGTGTATTTGGTTAAAAAATCCTATGTCGTTTACCTGGTAAGACAGGGTAGGGTTATAGGCAAAGGAGGTAAAATCTACAGTAGAGCTTACCGTATTATTAGGAAACACCTGTGCAAAAAAGAATCCAGTTCCGCATATAAGTGCATGCCCGGCAGCAGTGGTGCGCACACGGGTAAGGTTTGGTACGCCATAAGAATCCACCTCGGGTTCCACCACGTGCCAATTATTGCCAGCATTATCGGTTCTCTGTATCATCCCATAATCGCCTACCGCATAGCCGTGGTTTACGTCTACAAAGTCAACGGCGTTATATCCCGGAGGATAGAGGTTTTTCATTTGGAAACCGTTTATTCCTCCATACTGCCAGGCCACGGCATTTGTGCCTACTGCATAAGCCGTACCTGCAGAGTTTAAGTATACCCCGAGGAAGGTGGTTAATCCCCCGTTAACGGCAAGGGCTTCAGAAGAGAGCGAACCGGTATTGGAAATATAAACCACGGTACCTTTTGTCCCTGCCAGGTAAGCCGTTGTGCCACTTATAGATAAATCATATATGCTGTCTATGCCCGGCAGCTTTTGGGGTGTTATGGGACTAAATAGATATCCGCTCCCGCTGTATGTAAACGAGTATACCGAGTCAAAATTACCTGCAAATAAACCTTTGCCCGCGCTGGTAGGAGCGCCCACCGCATTGATGTTTTGCTTTACAGGTACCCATATTGTTTTGTACGTCATAACAGAGTAAGTGGTAACCGAAGAATAAAGCATGGTTCCATAATCTCCGGCGGCATATACAGGCACAGGGCTCGAAGTTATGTCTGTATTTACCTCTCTTAAACCGCGGGCGTGGGTGTTATTGCTTACATCTGTCCAGGTAACACTGCCTCCCGAGCCTATTACCCCGGTATAAATTTTCTCGTTGGCGCTGTCACTTCCGCTGATGAGGTTATTGCCGGAGTATGCGAGGGAGATAAGATGGGCCGGAGTGGCTCCGCTTGATGTTAAAACGCTTCCGGCGAGTTCGTTGCCCGAACCATTGGGTATAAAATAATCGAGGTGGCTGGTTGAGCCATCATAGCTATAAATGGTGTCTGCTCCATTGGTTGTTCCATGCTCGGTAAGAACTGAACTGGTGGTAACGCTAAAGGTAGGTGTAACATCTGAAAGAGACGGAGTAGCGCCCAGGGAATTCAGTAAGGTATGTATTTTGCCGCTGTTATCGAGTACGGCAGGCAGCATATATCCGTGATGAATTGCAAAGGAACAGTATACCGGGTCTCCTCCAGTGCTTAACGTTGTGGAATCCCATATAGCAGCGCTGTTTAAGCACTGGGTGGTATAAAATAACTTACCGGTTCCCGCCTCCCCGATTAAAATATAAACAGAATCAACCGGCGAGGGCATAGCCTGGGCAAACACGGAAGAAAAGCTCCAGGAATTTCCGGTAGGCCCGTTAACGGGTACCAATCCAAAATAGGGGCTTTCCAAGGATGCATTGGCAACAATACGGGTAACAGCTCCATGTACTCCCACAGCCACGCCTTTATAGCTTTTCGATGCGGAGTCGCGGTACATGCTCATGGCATTAAAGTATGTTCCTTTGGGGCTTAACCGCTTCCAGGTTTTTCCTCCATTCCATGTAATACAAAGCATTCCGTATCCTGTCGCACTGTCTAAAATGGAAATCCCCACACTGTCATTCCCGAAGAAAATATCTTTGAAGCCGGCCCTTATCCGGTTGGGAACAGCATACCAATGCCTGCCATAATCGGTGGTGTGCAGCAATATTCCGTCATCTCCCCCGGCGTATCCATGTGAATATTTACCGGGAATAAACGTTATCTTATTAATAGGCAGGGTGCTCAGGCTGCTTATCTTAGTCCAACTGGTAGCGGTGGCATTACCATAATACATTACCCCATAACCTGCACTGTCTCCAACAGCATAAAAAACATTATTATGGGCATCGTACGTAACGCTTCTCATAGAGTCAGAAGTGGCAACAGGCAGTGAAGGAGCAGAGTAAGAATTACTTGGAGTATATATGCCAAAGGATTGCCCATTACCCACTACGGCCAGGGTTCCATTGCTTGGGTTGTACGCTAATCCATGCAGGTTTTGTGAAACCCCATTGGCGAAAAGAGGCAAAATATCCCATGTATTTCCCCCATCCGAAGTATGCAAGAGTATTCCGTAATCAGCGGCGATATAACCATTAGAACTGCTCGTCATAACTATCCTGTTCAAATTAGCCCCGATATTCGTTGAGAATTTCTTCCAGGTATTTCCGCCGTCGAATGTCTTATAGAGACAACCTCTTCTCCCGGTTCCATTAGGTACATAGCCGCTTAAATATCCATTGGCTGCATCCACAAACTGAACGCCAGTTACCACTAAGTTAGGGTCAAGGCTGTCACACAGCGAATATTGGAACATCTGTATATTGTCAGCATCAGGCACAGCCTGCTTAGTAAGCTGGTTAAGGCTGTTATATAAATAGTCACTGCCAAGAACATGGTCTGTAAAAATAGTATGGCGGTTATTTGTCCGGTCCCTGAGAATAGACTGTTCCGTGGATGCAGTGTACGTTGAAATGGGCAGCAACTGGACTCCCTGTGGCGGGACGGTGCGGATAAGATTTCCACCCTGGTCATAATAATAAAGTGTGTAATGGAATTGCATATCCTTATACGAAGAAATTAAATTTTCTACCGGTTTAAGGCAGTGTGCCATATAAGCAGTTCTTATAACTGTATGCATGCTATCCATATACTGCCCGTATTCATATTTAGCATTGGCGGTATCGTTATCCCTTAACTGGTTTACACAGGGGTTACCACCTTTGGGGTGATAAATGGGTGATACGAGGGAATCAACTTGGGGGCTGCCGACACAGGGCGTGGTAAGTTCGTTCTTGCAGGAGAACCCTATATCCAGGTAGGATGTTAAATAAGAACCATACGTTATAGTTGTGTGTCCACCGGTCGGAGTGGCAACCACTATATTCTCACCGGTAACTACATTAAAACCCGGACCTACATAAGTTCCGTTTTCAATACTTTGTAACATGGTTATATATGGATAGACACAATAGCAGTAACCACTTTGAATGAAGTCAGAAGGAGGATAAATAACACTAACATAACGTAGTGCGGTGTCCGCTGATGCCTTTACGAATGCATTATACTTATCTACTGCTGTGATGTAAGAAATATATGCCGTATCACAAGATCCTGAGGAATCAGCAATAATCGCGTCACATGGCCCATAGGCATAAATGCTTTCAGGCGCTCCTATATTGCTGCTTATGGAAGGCGAAGGCGGCAGGTAGTTTGACAGATAAGTAAGATAAGATGAGAGGCAGTTGCAAAACCCGGCCCCTAAGAACACAGTAAAACCTGTATCAAGAGGCAGGCTATACCCATAAGTTGCCGCATAAGAAGAGGCATTGAAACTATCCACTTTTTGTACATATCTGTCATATTCCACCGTGCACAGGGAATCGTAGTCATTGCATGGGCCGTATTTTTCAATGGGCAAAGGCGGCGGAGGGCCAGAGCCAAGGATAGAATGAACTCCCGGAAAGTAAGTATTAAGATAGGATAGGTAGCTGGCGGCACAGCTACAGTTTCCGGCTGCGGCAAATTGTGCATAATTGGCATACGATATCTGCAATGTATCGTGATTAGAAACCGCCCAGGAGGATACATTATAACTTTTTACCAATGCCTGCCATTCATAAAAGAGGTATTCGCAGGCAGTATCAACCTGGCTCGGGTTACAGGACGAATAGTTTTCAATGGATTTGGGAGCCGGAGGATTAGTTCCCAAAATAGAATGGGGGCCGGGTAAATAGGTTATCAGGTAATTCAAATAAGTGGCAACACAATTACACATTCCGGCACCCTTGAATTGGGTATAATCGGCGTAGGGTAAATGTAGCCAATATCCCTTGGATACCGCCCATGTGGAGACATCAAAACTATCCACGGTATTAACCCACTGCTGGTAAAGAGCATAACAGCTGTTATCAGGTAATATGCTGTCGCAGGGTCCAAACTGTGTAATTGAAACAGGGGGACTGCTGGCGGAAACAATAAATCCATGAAGATAAGAAAGATATGGACTTACACAGCCGCATAAATCCGCAGCTTCAAACTGGGCAAATGAAGAAAAGAGCGGGAATAAGGTGTCATGGTGGGACATAGCCCATGAGGTTATATTAAAGCTATCTATGGTTACAAGCCACTTCCTATATTCTTTCATGCAGGTGGTATCAGAAGCGCAAGGCCCATAGTTGGCAATAGGAACAGGCGGTGAATGTGGCCAGGAAGCAGAATTTGAACCCAGATAGGCTGCCATATAATCTATATAACCTGACGCACAATTACACAACCCTGCAGCTTCAAATTGGGAGGCAGTAGTATAAATAAGGGGCATACCAACCCCGGTATTAGCTACGTATGGAGAAGCATTGAAGCTGTCAATCATAGCAACATAATATTCATACTGCTTTTTACACGTATCAGAAACACAAGGTCCGTAGCTGGCAATAAGCTGGGGGTAACTCATGGAGTAGGTCGATGTACTTGTCCCCAGGTATGCAGCTAGGTAATCAATATAACTTGCAGCGCAATTACATAATCCCGCAGCCTCAAATTGGGCAGCACTGGAGTAGGCAAGCGACATAGGCGCGAGGCCTGTATGGGTTAAGTATGAAGAGACATTGAAGCTATCGACCATGAGAATATATAAATCATATAACTTCTGGCATGTATCGGAAACACAGGGACCATATCTGTCAATAGTTACGGGCGGAGCAGTCGGGTAAGTGGTAGCCCAAACTGAATAGGGAGCTAAATAATCTATATAACTTGCCGCACAATTGCACAACCCGGCCGCCTCAAATTGGGCAGCGCTGGAATAAGTAAGCGGCATGGCGGCTACCCCCGTTAGGGTTCGATAGTGAGAAGTGTTGAAACTATCAACCATCGCAACCCAATAATCATACAATTTCTTACATGTATCGGGACCACAGGGGCCATAGTTAGCAATAGTAGGAGGTGGGTTTGGAGGAAAAGAGGTAGCAGTATAAGTAGCTAAAACTTCTATATAGCCCAGGGCGCAATTACATAATCCTGCGGATTCAAATTGGGTGACACTGGTGTAGGTAATTGCCAACGTATAGGAAGGATGGATGCTTATATAGGCAGAAGCATTATAATTATTTATCGCGGTAAGGTACTCATCATACATTTTCTTGCAGGTGTCAAAAGGTATTCCGCACGGTCCGTATTCATTGATATTAACCGGTCCGGGAGGGGGTGAACCTCCGCTCCAGTTGATGTATGTATTCAGGTAACCCAAGTATCCTTTTGCACAATTGCATAATCCCGCAGCTTCAAACTGGTTAAGGGTTGCATAAATAATCTGGAGAGTATCGTGAGTTGTCCGGGCGTAAAGAGAATTATCAAACTGTATTATTTTATATACCCATTTTTGGTACGAAGCCGCACAGGAAGTATCTCCTGTTATACTGTCGCATGGCCCATAGAAACTGATACTGGTTGGATCGGGTAAATTGGGTGGGGACGGATTTAAATAAGGATGTAAATAATTAAAATACTTTTTGGCACAGTTGCATAATCCGGCTGCTGAAAAATCAGTATAGGAAGTGTAGGGCAGGGTTAAATAAAAACTATGCAGGTGAGCGTAAGCAGAATGGTTGAAACTGTCCACTTCCATAACCCATTTATCATAAAGAGCATGACAGCCCGTATCAAGTGTTGCACTATCACAGTGTGGGTAAAAGTTTATATTGACCGGTTGAGTGGTATAAGTTGGTGTGGATGAGTATGGATGCGGGATAAATCCTTCCAGGTAACTGAGATAGTTTTGGGTGCAGTGACAAAGTCCTGCATAGTCAAAATCTGAAAAATTATGATACAACATGGTTAAATAATGTCCATGTGAAATGGCGTAGGGTGAACTGTTAAAACTATCTACCTCCTGGACCCATCTGTTGTAATGCGCAGGACAGGAAGTGTCATTGCCTGCCCCGCCCGAATAGTTAACCAGAGATGCGGTATTCTTACTGCATCCGCAATTTAGAAGCGGTATACAACTCGAACCTCTTATGGTATCTGCCATAAGAATGTATCCGGAGCCGTTAGGGACTTTAAAAACTCCAATGAAATAAAAATCGGTATAACTACCTTGAAAGAGGTTACCGTAACCTGTTAAATCCTCTACGGAGACAAGTTCCGAATAGGTTAGCCTTAAATCGGGGTGCCCTGTCACGGGGTTTATAGCATTGGCGCTATCTATGCGCGTGAGGTAAAATGGGCAACCCATAGAATCCTTATGCACATGTCCGCCTACCGTATCATTTATCCAATACGTAAATGTAAGGGTATCGTAGAACTTATTATGAACCGTGCCTGTGTCATTTTTACTGGAAGTGCTGTCAAGAATAGCAGGGAGGTAGCTTTGGAGTTCCGGTGTTATATCCGGGCTTTTCAAAAGGTTTATATCTCCTTTGAAAGGCTTTTTAGTAAGGATATTAGTAAGCAGTGTTTGCAACTGGCTGACATTTTGATAAGTCACACCCTGGCAAAGCAATGGAGTAGGCAGGGAAGCATTTCCTACATTAACCCCTCTGATTACTGCATTACTGTCATATATTATATCCCCATTTATTTTTACTATGGTATGGCCGCTGGCATCTGCTCCATTCATGGTAAAATTATTCTGGTAGGCGTTGTTTATACTGTCGAACATCTTAATGGTTGGCAAACTGGAATACGTAAAGGTTGCAGGATTATACGTATTAAAATAAATATTAATGGATACTCCCGGGTTAGTATTATCAAAAATCTTAAATTCATTGGGACTTACGTAGGTCCATCGCAGGTTACTGTTAGGCGGTCCTATTGAATTTACAATGGAAGGAGTCAGAAAAGAACTGTACGGGGAACTTTCTAAATTGAAACTGCTTGTTAGCAGGTTACCGGTATTTGCCAGTTCAGACATCAGGCTCTGTATATCTATGGCAAATTGATTGGGTTGGGATTGCAATGGGAAGGTACAGCCATGTATATCTACACAAGAGGAACCGGTGACCGGAACATACCTGAATGGTTGCAATGAGTCAGCCGGATTTTTTAGCTGTGCATATGCAGTAAAATAATCAAGGCCTCCGGAACTATAGCTATATGCGAGACCTGTAAACCCGGCTATTTGTTCCCAGTTTGTTATCCCGGAGCCTGTAACATTTAAGGACATGGTGCAGCTTATTGCGGCGGAAGGATCCAGTATGCTGGCTGTTAATATTCCTCCTGTAGTATCAAAAGGGGAAGCAGACCATATATAACCGGGTGCAGTTACGGCAGGATGTGGATTCATAGCCTCCCACAGGCCGTAAGTGAAGTATGGGTCACTGGTAAGGGTATCATATTCGGAAGTAAGTTTTCGCGAAGCTGCCACTGAACTAAGGAACTCCATCAAAGCCGCTGCCTGTGGGCACTGGCCCGTTTGTAAATAATACTGGTAGGCACAATTATTTTGCCCGGTGTCTGCAGGAGGGATGCTGTTTTGGCTTGAGAAGCGCATTTGCTTGTTGGCGTATGCAGTATAAGTAGTCTGAGAACATGGCTGGGAAGGATTCGAGAATTGGCTTGCAGCAAGTAAGGGATTCTGCCAGGGCAAGTTGGGAAAAGTCGAATATCCGATACATCCGTTATACCCGGAACATGTATTTAATGTATAATAATCCTCTACACTTTTTTGTATGATTTCCTTAGCAGAATGATAATAGCTGATAAAATACTCCCATTCCTTTTTGCGAATACTATCATTCACCCATGCCGGGGATGCTACAAAATTTTCTCCAAAATCAGTGTCAATTGCGTTAGGTATGACTGCATTACCATATAAAGTAGCGGTGCGTGCAGTTAAAGCCGCGTATGCAGGCATAGAAAGGTTGGCTCCGCCTACATTCTTATATTCTCCCAGGTAAGATTTCAATAAACTTAAAGGAGAAGTACCCCCATTGTCAGAGGTGAACGTTCCGTCTATAAAAAATGGGTCAGGCTCCGGATTTGACAGAGCAAAATAATTGGTTAACTTCGATAACGGGTTGGCATGAGCTGTGTAGGTGGATACTACAAAACCTGCGCTTGCCGCATCTGTGAAATCCTTCGTTTTTGACATGCGGTCATCAAAAGTTTCGCTTGTTGTTGTATCACCCGGCTGCACATTTTCATATTGCTGGCAGATTTTGTAATAGCAATATTCGGGATGGTAAAGAACCAGGGACTGAGCCCAGCTATCCTGCCATTCATTGCGAAAATCCTGGAAATTTAATAGGTTCTCAGGATGGGTATAATAAGTACTATTAGGTCCGTTAGTACTAAATATATTTACTCCAACTACGCTATCAAGCACCCGTGGAAGGAACCCGCTGGGGGTCTTAACAATAACTATAGTAGAGCGGTTACCATGCTCATCTATATAGTAAGGATAGGTGTGTCTGTTCAGAATTACTTCCGGATGCCGCCAGTTTCCGGTATGACTTACGTTTGCACTCAACACGTTATTTTGATTAAATACCGAAAGGGGAAATTGAGTCGGGTCGCATACTCCGGTATCGTTGAGGTATTGTCCGTATTGTCCGTCCGGGCTAACATCCCTTAGCATCTGGTCGTATTCCATATCGCACTCTGTTACCGGTTTGCAAGGTTGTTCGCACTGTTCGTAGAGAAAATCATATTCCTCTGCGCTTCCTTTACCTGATGCAACAAATGCATCCCTGCTCCCGAGCGATTGCACACATGCAGCACAATTTATGTGACAATTGCAGGTATCGGAAACATATTGCTTTTGAAAATAGGATGGCTTTTTTATGCAGGTGTTATTAAGAGAGTCCAGGTATGCCTGTTCATAGAAATGCAGAGCAGAAGTGTCCACAGTTAAAATCTTGCTAACCGTATAATTTCCCGGATTCAGATTAACAGTAAACTCCCTCGTATTGCTGTCAATTGGGTTGCCCGGACATGCAGCGCTGAATATAACCGTATCGTGAGTACGGCTAAGCGTAAAATGGCCTTCCATGGTATCCTTGGAATAAATAAGTGTCCCGCAATCATTCGCAATCTCAATTTGCAGGTCATAAATGCAACTCAGGCAGATATCGTTAAGGCAACCAACTCCCAATGTATCTACCTCCAGGAAATACTTGAATGAATAGGGACTTGTATAGGCAACACACAATTGGGTATTGAATACAATGGACGTACCTTCTACATTTACAGAGTTATTATCGCTATGTCCGTTAGCGTCCAGTCCCAGCATATCAACGGTCATATTCTGGTGGGCGGCGCTTTTAAGAGTATCGAGACAAAATTTGCCGTTGCTATCCACCGCCGGATACCCTGCAAGACAGGTTGCTATAGTCCTTCCTTCCTGATCTAAATAGGATATGCTCGACTGTCCGTTAGGGTCAACCACTACATTTTTCTTATAATGAGTCGCCCATCCTACCTCCTCTCCAAACATCCTGTCTAATTCTACCTGGTTTGGTTGCCCGTATATGTAATCCGTTTCATGGTGGCTTCCTAATTGAAATTGTGGGCCTACCCCTCCCTGAGCCCGTATCCTCCCAGTATTATCGGGAGTATATTGAACTTGAGAAAAGGGATATTTATGCGCATCCGGAACATAACTCTGCCATCCCAACTGCCTTGGATTGGATGGAGAATAATAATTGGCAGCCCCTGAACCGGTATTCATTTCTTTAGTCCCGATAGTGCATGAATCAGTTGGATTATCTAGGTCAAAATCCAATCTTGTATATGGATGGAGGCTATCGTCAATATTAAACTTCGGGTAATAGTGGATGACAGGTTGGTGTCCTGAACCGCAGGAAGGAAACTGTACAGGAACCGGCAAAACAGTCACGGCAGGGCGTCCCTGGTAATCGTAAATAGTTTGACCAACCAGCACATTACTGTCCGAATTCATCTTTGTAACGGCTTCGCGGCTTCTCAAGCTACCGTCATAATAGGTAATCACTTCCTTTTTCTTTCCTTCTTCCGCAAATGTTGAATTGTACTGCCAATCTTTCCGATCAGATTCATGGGCATGCCAAACATGATAATATGTTCCGGCCGATACAGCAGTATTGACACTGTTACTATCGGCAAGGCTCCAAACCCCGGTTTCATAAATGGCAGGATGATACATATCATTACCTACCCCTCTTACCCTGTAAATAAGGTATCCATGTTCATATGCATTGGTTATTGTGTAGCTGGTAGCCGAAGTTGTAATCCTGGTGCTGTTAAACCGGAAATTATAACTAAGATGGCTGGGCGTTAAATAAACACCGGGTGTTTTGGTGTAATCATTAACAAAGGTCCATTCCAAATCGTATTGCTCGGCTCCCACAATAGGAGTCCAGCCAACCATAATTTCATCGGTAGTATCATTGCAATCAACATCCAGGGTATCCGCTGGGCTGACTGTAATAGGAGTGGAAGCATTAGTGGTAAAATTATAATACCTTACTAATTGTATATCCGCATCAAGATAAACATTGGCAGGAAGTGTTTCGCCGGCGGATGATACTCCATTCACCGTGATGGTATCAATCTTAACCGTTACGGTGTAAGCATCCTTAAGGAGGAATGCGGCTTTATCTAAATAGGTTGTATAAGTGAAAGGTGAATACCGGACATGGAGAGTTTTATATACTGTAGGCAAAGGACTGCCTGCGCTATTCCATTGCAATATTTTCAAATTAACCACACATAGCATTGAATCCGGATAGTACGTCAGATTATTATGATCGATACCCAATGTAATAATATCATCAACGCTATAATCTCTGAAAGCTCCTGTTGCAGGCGAAACCGCAACAGTTGTTGCAGCGCAGGCTGATGCTTCCGGAATAGTGGGGCAACTGTTTAACCCTGCCTCTATCCGCTGGTGAAAAGACAGTACCCCTGCCTTCAATCCTGAATCAAAGAACCATAAAAAGCAGGACAAAATCCATATTTTAATAGTCGTTCTCATGAGTACTATTCTTTTAGATTTCTTGTTTTCACCCTTTCGTCAAGTAATTTATATTTACCCTTGTATGATGCAGTCAGGCAGTATTCCCTGCCTTTTCTAAAAACATAATTATTTATATCAAAAGCTTTCTGTGTGTCGTCAATACTTGTTTTCCACTTGTCAAATGTCATTTCCAACCTTGGTTTGCCACTTCTATTGTTTACCTTAACTTCATTCCGGTAATACATAACTATTTTCTCCACCAGACTATCTTTTATTGTCATAGTATAGAATGAAAGCGGATAGGGGTCTTTAAATTCCAGGCGGTAGTAAGTCTGATTACCTGTATGAGCAATTCTAATTTTGCTGCACACTTTCATAAAATAGTTGTATACCGTATCGGACAAAACATCATTGATTGATTCCAGGGGGTCGGCTACCACCAGCACTTTTTTGGCTGTATCTATTACCAGTCTGCATGTGCCATTCTGAATCGTATGTATTCCCAATAAATAATTGTGGAATTTTTGACCAGCTCTCTTAATATACCCCGTGTTTTTTTCATGAAATAACTCTGTAGTATAATCCGGATAGGAAGCATCCGTTATGGTTGCCTGGTACTGGCTCAGGCTCTGCATATATTTTGAAATCTTATGTAAGTGTTCTGACATAGTGTTTTTATCAATTTCTTTCCACTGCATGGTCTGTGCATTCATGCAGGCCGTGCCTGAAAGAGTAATAATAAAAAGCGCTATTTTCTTTTCCCGATGTGCATGTTACTTACGGCCCATTTTATCCGCAGGGGATGATAATAGACGGATGGCA
>Ga0206823_1096_pt1 | contig 22312 bp, 19 predicted proteins | sample Alteio_BWOrgCont_81_FD_152868 | JGI IMG/M metagenome (GOLD analysis project Ga0206823, IMG submission 152868) | Enriched cells from forest soil in Barre Woods Harvard Forest LTER site, Petersham, Massachusetts, United States -... | ecosystem: Environmental > Terrestrial > Soil > Temperate forest >...
TGATTCAGTTTGTGATATAAAGAAGCAATAAAAAATTTTATTTTTAAAAGTGATACGTTCAATTCCCAGCTCTGATGCAATAAGGCGAAGCCTTACCACATTCGTTAATTCCTGGACGGAATCAGGCAGCTTGCCGAAACGGTCTGTCAGTTCAGCTTCAAATCGGGTCATTTCGGTTTCATCTTTTGCTTCGTTTAGTTCACGGTATAACCGTAAACGTTCTTCCGAACTGTCTACATAATCGTCGGGCAGCAAAGCCTCTGCATCAGTTTCTACCTGGCAGTCTTTTACAAATTTTTTGGTAACGGCTTCCTGCGTTTTTATACCCATTGCAGCCAATGCAGGGCCCCCGATTTCTTCTTTGAGTTCTTCGATGGCTTCGTTCAATATTTTGTGATAGGTATCAATACCCATATCATTGACGAACCCACTTTGTTCGCCTCCCAATAAATCTCCTGCCCCGCGTATATCAAGGTCGCGCATGGCAATATTAAATCCGCTGCCGAGGTCGGAGAATTGTTCAATAGCATCAAGGCGGTTGTGGGCATCGCGGGTAAGTGTTTCAAAAGCGGGAACAACCAAATAGCAAAAAGCTTTTTTATTGGAACGTCCCACACGTCCCCTTAATTGGTGCAGATCGCTTAATCCAAACAGTTGTGCATCATGAATGATAATGGTATTCAGGTTGGGTATATCCAGGCCTGATTCTACAATAGCAGTAGATACCAACACATCAATTTGCCCTTCAATAAACTGCATCATCACTTCTTCCAATTCATGTCCCTTAAGCTGGCCGTGGGCAATTCCTACTCTCACTTTTGGGCAAAGCCTTTTTACAAGAATCGCCATATCTTGTATGGAATGAACACGGTTATGGATAACAAACACCTGTCCGCCCCGTGCTACTTCGTGGCCTATCGCCTCCTGGAACACTTCCTCAGAATAAGCAGATACCTCCGTATGCACCGGGTAGCGATTGGGTGGTGCAGTGTTGATAACGGATAAATCGCGTATGCCAATTAGCGAAAACTGCAAAGTACGGGGTATAGGCGTAGCGGTAAGGGTGAGTATGTCAACGGTAGAACGTAGTGTTTTTAATTTTTCTTTTACACCTACTCCAAATTTTTGTTCTTCGTCCACAATTAAAAGTCCGAGGTCTTTAAATTTTAATTCCTTATTCACCAATTGGTGTGTCCCAATGAGGATGTCAATTTTTCCTTCTGCCAGATCTTTTAGAATCTTTGTTCTTGCTTTGGCAGAGCGGAAGCGATTAATGTAATCTACGGTGCAGGGAAATTCTTTTAAGCGTTCACTGAACGTTTTGTAATGCTGCAAAGCAAGTATGGTAGTTGGAACCAATACAGCCACTTGCTTACTATCGCTTACAGCCTTGAAAGCTGCACGAATGGCAATTTCTGTTTTTCCGAATCCTACATCGCCACAAATGAGCCTGTCCATAGGGTGCGGAGACTCCATATCTTTCTTTACATCTTTTGTGGCTTTCTCCTGGTCGGGTGTGTCCTCATATATAAAAGATGCTTCCAGTTCATTTTGCAAATAAGTATCGGGATGAAATGCAAAACCTTCGCGGGATTTGCGCTCTGCGTAAATTTTTACCAAATCGAATGCAAGCTCTTTTATCCGGCGTTTTGTTTTTTGCTTAAGTGCTTTCCAGTTTGCTGAGCCGAGTTTATCCAACGTAGGCTGGTGCCCTTCCCTGCTCGAATAGCGGCTTATGCGGTGAAGCGAATGTATGCTTACATAAAGCAGGTCATTGTCCTTATACATTATTCTCACCACTTCCTGCATGTTCCCGTTCACCTCAATTTTATCAAGCCCCGCAAAACGCCCCACACCATGGTCAATATGGGTTACATAGTCGCCGGGCTTTAGGTCCTGCAATTCTTTCAGGGTAAGTGCTTCCTTCGATTTGTAAAATGTATCTTTTACACGAAAGCGATGGTAGCGCCCAAATATTTCGTGGTCAGTATAAAATGCCTGCTTGGTATTGTGGCTTGAAAAGCCTTGGTAAATGGGTAAGAAAACAGGAAATAAAACTTTTTCCAAATCAAAATCATATTCCTGTTTTAATTGCGCGTCTGAAAATATTTCTTTCAAACGCTGCACCTGTTGTTCTGTATCGGTGAAAATATAATTGCGGTATCCTTTCTTTATATTTTCTTGTATCTCATCAAAAAACAGGCTAAAATTTTTTGCAAATGTTTTTTGAGGAGTGCATGGAAAAGTAAATTTGTCCGTAACAGTTGTAGGCGGTAAACCCCAAACCACTTTTGGAAAGTTTTTACATTCTTCGTAAAATTCTGAAGGAGATACTAAATGATGTATGCTATCATCCTCGGCTTGCTGCTTGTAAGCCTCGTCCAGTGCGGAAATAGTAAGGGGATAGTCTTTAATCCAAATATAGGTTTTGTCATTCTCTTTCAGGTATGCCAAAAAACTTTGGTTCGATTCCTCACTTAACTCCTCGCGTAAATTGGGAGTAATTTCAATTTTTTTCAGTTCTTTAAGCGAAAGCTGTGTGGATGCATCGAACAAGCGCATGGATTCAATTTCATCTCCCGAAAACTCCAGCCGGAAGGGATGTTCGTCAGAAAAAGAAAAGACATCTAATATCCCACCTCTTCTCGAATACTGACCCGGGTCAGTTACAAAATCGGTACGCTGGAAATTATATTGGGCAAGGAGTTCGGTAATAAAATCCATGGAGAGGGCAGCACCAATCGTTATTTCAAAAGTATTTTCTGCAATAGTTTTGCTGCTGGCAACCTTTTCGCATAAGGCAGCAGCCGGGGCAACAAATATCTGCCCCTTCGATTTGCGGATAATATTTAGAATTTCAGTTTTCTTTAATAGCCCGGCTCTCCCTGAGTTTTTTGTTCTTTCGGCAGGTGATATGGCAGGATAGTATAAGATATCCCTATCCGGCAGCAAGTTTTCCAGGTCGTTTGAAAAGTAAATGGATTCTTCTGTTTCGGGCAGAATAAAAAGATGATTGCCTTTTAAAGAGCTTATTATGGAAGAAGCAATAAATGCAGGGGCACTCCCGGCCAGTTTTTCCGGGAAAATACAACAGGAGGGACTTTCTTTGAGCGTTTTCTTTAAGAATTCAATTTTTTCATCCCGCCCGAATGAAAGCAGTATGTCTGAGGTCATAAATTCTCAGCTAGTAGCCAATGGCTATTAGCTATTTAATATTCGTCTTCGTTAAATAAAAAATCTTCTTTGGTAGGGTAATCGGGCCAAATTTCTTCAATGTTCTCATATATTTCTTCTTCATCCTCCATTTCCTGCAAGTTTTCAACAACTTCAATAGGGGCTCCGGAACGGATGGCATAGTCTATAAGTTCACTTTTAGTGGCTGGCCAAGGTGCGTCTTCCAAATATGATGCAAGTTCTAATGTCCAGTACATAGTTTCCTTTTTTTAAAATTTCCGCAAAAGTAAAATTTTCAGACAATACTGATGTGTTTTCAAAATTAATTTACGGAATATTATAAACAATCTGACGTATAAGGGTGGCAATATCCTTTAAAAAATCTAAAAGTCAACCTTCTATTGCAACTTAATATTGTCAATAAGCCGTATTTTTCCGGCAAAAGAGGCAATACAGGCAATAATGGGGGTATCGGGAGAAATAGGAGTCTTTAATGGCTGTAATGTTTCAAAATGGGCTATTTCAAAATAATCTAGCTTCAAAATGGGCTCCCGGGCAAATTCAGTTTCAACAAAAGTCATTAATTCGGTTATATTATTTCCTGTCCACATTTCTTTTACTTTAAAAAGTGAGCGAGAGAGAAGCGTAGCTGCCTGGCGTTCTTCAGCAGAGAGCAAGCGGTTCCGCGAGCTCATGGCTAATCCGTCTGTATCACGGCTAATGGGGCATTCCCTTATAAGAATGGGCAGGTGATGTTCCTTTACAAAGTATTTAACGAGAGTTAACTGCTGGAAATCCTTATTGCCGAAATAGGCCTTATGGGGGTTTACATAAGTAAACAATTTGTTTACTATCGTTATCATTCCTGCAAAGTGCCCCGGGCGCGACTGTCCCTCCATCACTTTATCTAACACGCCAAAATCTTCGTTCAGAAGAGAATAGTCATTATTCGGGTACATCTCCTCTACAGATGGGATGAAAAGTATGTCGCAGCCGGCTTCCTCAAGCATTTTCTGGTCGCTTTCCAGGGGGCGGGGATAACGCTTTAAGTCAGCAGGGTCGTTAAACTGGGTGGGGTTTACAAAAATGCTGCAAACAGTAACGTCATTCTCATTTATAGAAAGACTAACCAATGAAATATGTCCCTTATGCAAAGCGCCCATAGTGGGTACAAAGCCTATACTTTTGCCACTGTTTCTGGAAGGCAAAAGCAGGTTTTCAATCTCAATTCTGGTCGCGGCTATTTTCACAAAGGGGACAGCAGGTGAGCCGCAAAAGTAAGATTTTATAAGTCAGTTGTGGCGATAACCTTAAGTTCTGTCCGGCGATTGAGTTGGCGGCCTGTATCGGTCAAGTTGGTCGCAATGGGTATAGTAGCTCCATATCCTTTATATATGATACGGCTAGCGCTTATGCCATGTGCCTCCAAGTATAAGGCAACCGAGCGGGCACGTGCTTCAGATAACTGCTTGTTATAATCCGGTGAGCCTTTACCATCGGTGTGTCCTGATAATTCAATTTTAAGACAAGGGTAGTCCATAAGTAGCTTAACAGCTCTGTTTAATTCACGGATAGATGCCGGACGTTCGGTGGCTTTATCAAAGTCGAAGAAAACATTTCGCAATACGGTATGACTTCCTACATCAAGTGGTTGCAGGGCTATGTCTTTTTCTACAATGGCATATTTTGCTGTGTCAACTAAATCGAAGTTGGCAGAATAAAAAAGGTATCCGTCCGCTTCCACTGAAATGCCATAATTAGAACCTGATGGTATATATATCAGGTATCTTCCGGTGGTGTTGTTTACATGAATGCTGTCCACAAGGCTTCCCTTTTTATTATCGGCCAGTTCCAGGGTTGCTTCCAGGGGATTGTGCGTCATAGTATCTGTAATGATACCTGTCAGCAGGAGGCCGTGGTCATAATGAGGAAGTGGTGCCGTTGGTTTTATAGCAGGTAAGAGAATAAGGCTGTCATTTTTCACAAGTTGTTCATCGGGGTTGAACGTAATTTTGTACAAGTCATATCCTCCATATCCTTCATCCTTGCGTATAGAAGTATAGTAGCCATATTTGCCATCAGCAGAAAGCACAAAGAAAACGTCATCATCGGGGCCATTAATAGGATATCCTAAATTTTCAGGGGCAGACCAGTACCCCGTGTCACTAACAGATTTGAAAATATCATACCCACCCATTGAATTGTGTCCTTTGGAGCTAAAGTAAAGTGTTTTTCCATCCGGGGTAAGATACAATCCCTGTTCATCGTAGGCGGTATTAATATTGGGTCCCAGGTTCACCGGGTCCTGCCAGCTGCCCTTAGCATCTTTCACGGCTTTGTAAATATCTTTGCCGCCAAATCCTCCCGGTTTCTCACTTACATAATAAAGTGTCTTCCCGTCGGGGCTAAAGCAAATGGTAGTTTCCTGGAAGGGTGTATTTATTACTTTGCCTATCTTATCGGTCATTTGGTCTGCCTTAATCCAGCCCTGGCCCTTTAAATACTGGCTTTGAAGAAGGTCGCCTGCATCAATAGCTCCCCGGTATATATAGAGTGTCAGTCCATCATTAGATAATCCGGCTGTGGCAGTATTCAGCGAAGTATTTATATTGGGTCCCATATTGGTGCCCGGGCCCCATTCCCCATTTTTGTAAGTAGAAATGTAAATGTTTTCCTTGTACTGTCCGTTATCGTCATCTATTTTGCCGCCTATGCTGGTAGGCCTTTTGGACGTATATACAATTTGCGTTTGGTCAGCAGAAAGGAAGCAACTGTATTCGGGAAATGAACTATTAATTTTGGGCCCCAGGTTTTCAATTTTTACATGAACGGGGTGCTTCACTATTACTTCCCCATAATTACATTCTTTTATTCTCTTGCTGGCTTCTGCAAACTTAGCACTGTCTTTCGATTGATTAAGTGTTTGAAGATATAAGGCATATTCTTGTTTGGCTTTTTCCCATTGCATCATCAGGTGATAAGCTCTTCCAATCTGGTAATGTATATCAGGAGCAACATTCGGGTTCAATTTGAGGGCTTTTTCAAGATAAGGCAAGGCACCGGTTTTAACCTTTGAATTATGCGACAGCAGGGAAACACCTATTAAATAATTCAGGTTATCGTTGTTGGGGTTGAATTTCTCTGCAACAAGGAAAGCATGGATAGCCCTGTGTTCCCATTCATCTCCTAACTTGTAATATACCATACCTGCGTCGAGGGTATCTTTTATAAGCTTAAATTTTTTGACGCTATCCAAAAAATATTTCTTCTCAAAAGGTACATTTTCCTGTGCCTGGGCCGCAAGAGAAAACAAAAGAAAAAATAAGAATAGGGCTTTTTTCATCAAGCACTCAGATTGATTATCATTCGGGGGAGATATTATTTACCAGGCAAATAGTTGATAGTTTTTCATCAGGGAGTTAACCTTTTCCTTCACGCCCTTTATTTTTTGCTCATTGCTGTTATTCATCAATGCTTCATCAATCAGTTCAACTATCAAAGGAATTTCTTTTTCCGTAATGCCCCTGGTGGTAATGGCAGGAGTGCCAATTCTTATTCCGGAAGTAATCATGGGTGACTTATCGTCAAACGGAACCATATTTTTATTTACTGTAATATCGGCTGCTACCAGCGTGTTTTCTGCCAATTTGCCGGTAATGTTCTTAGAGCGGAGGTCTATCAGCATACAGTGGTTGTCGGTGCCTCCTGATACAATGTTGTAGCCTTTTTCCATAAAGCACTTTGCCATTAACCGTGCATTGGCAATTATTTGTTTGCTATATGTTTCGAAACTGTCGGCCAGGTCTTCACCAAATGATATTGCCTTGCCGGCTATCACATGCTCCAGCGGGCCGCCCTGTGTGCCGGGAAATACAGCAGAATCAAGCACAGATGACATCATGCGGATTTCCCCTTTGGGGGTAGTTAATCCAAAAGGATTAGGGAAATCTTTACCCATCATAATCATGCCGCCTCTCGGTCCCCGCAATGTCTTATGAGTAGTGGTAGTAATTATATGGCAATAAGGCAATGGGTCGGTAAGAAGTTTTTTAGCAATTAAACCTGCCGGGTGAGCAATATCTGCCATCAGCAGAGCGCCACAAGCATCGGCAGCCTCGCGCAGTTTTTTATAGTTCCAATCTCTTGAATAGGCAGATGCTCCACAAATAATAAGTTTGGGTTTTTCCCTTAATGCAATTTCAGTAATGGTATCATAATTTACCAGCCCGGTTTCCTGTTCTACCCCATAAAAAGAAGGTTGGTAAAGTTTGCCTGAAAAGCTGACCGGGGAGCCATGTGTCAGGTGGCCGCCATGGGAAAGGTTAAATCCTAAAATTTTATCGCTGGGTTTTAATACTCCAAGCATCACCGATGCATTAGCTTGTGCGCCCGAATGCGGTTGAACATTTACCCATTCTGCACCAAATAATTGCTTGGCACGGTCAATAGCAGTTTGTTCCACTTTATCAACTACTTCACAGCCCCCATAGTAACGTTTTCCGGGCAAGCCTTCGGCATATTTGTTGGTAAGCACAGAGCCCATAGCATTCATTACATTCTGACTTACAAAATTTTCAGATGCAATAAGCTCCAGGCCACGCATTTGTCTTTCGCGCTCTTCTTCAATAAATTGAAAAATCAAATCCTCTGCCATAAAATGATATAGTTAATAATCAACAAATTTAAAATATGTGTTTAACAGGCGGGGCGCAAAGATAGGTGTTTAATAAACGCCTTCTTATTGAATATGAGGTTTGTATTAGGGCTTATGTATAAACGACTGACTATAAATTTATTACAAACAAAATAAAACAATCCTGAAGGAAAATGTACGGAATAATCTCCGGAGATTAGCTTTATTATTGGGGTTCTTTCCATGGCTTGGGTTGAATTAATTTTTGCAAAAGTATTTTTATATCATATTGTGCCTTATGATATTTATCAATCTTTCAAGTGATATCTTTCATCAAAATTTGCCTTCAAATCCGGAACAGTATTTTTTAAAAAATAAATAACTTGAAAATGTTATTTTTGAGCCATTCGAATTATGCATAAAAAGTATAACGCCGCGCTGGGATTTATTTTCGTTACTCTGTTGGTTGATATAACCGGCTGGGGTATCATTATTCCTGTAACCCCTAAACTAATTACCCAGTTGATTCATGGCAGCCTGAGTGATGCTGCCACCTATGGGGGATGGTTGAATGCCTTGTTTGCCATTATGCAGTTTCTTTTTTCCCCCGTACTGGGTGGCTTGAGCGACAGGTATGGGAGGCGGCCCGTATTACTTATTTCTCTCTTCGGCTTTGGTATTGATTATTTGGTTTTAGCCAATGCCCCTACCATTTTGTGGTTATTTATAGTTCGTATATTTTCCGGTATTGCCGGAGCCAGTTTCACTACTGCGAGCGCCTACATTGCAGATATAAGCCCTCCTGAAAAGAGGGCTCAAAACTTTGGTATGATCGGGGTAGCATTTGGGTTGGGCTTTATGATAGGTCCGGCTATTGGAGGTATATTAGGACAATATGGGGTGCGCGTACCTTTTTATTTCTGTGCAGGGTTAAGCCTGTTGAATGTCTTGTATGGATATTTTGTAGTGCCTGAATCGCTTTCCATAGAACACCGTCGCAATTTCGACTGGAAAAGGGCTAATCCCATAGGTACGCTTATGCAACTTCGCAAATATCCTGTAGTGCTGGGCATGGCAGGCTCCATAGTGTGTATTTACCTTGCTGCTCATGCTACCCAGTCTACCTGGGTATATTACACTATGTTCAAATTCAAGTGGAACGAAGCTATGGTAGGATGGTCGCTTGCCTTTGTTGGGCTTATGATAGGTATTGTGCAGGGAGGATTGATACGGGTAATTAATCCCAGGCTCGGCAACAAAAACTCCGTTTATGTAGGCTTTATGTTATATGTTATTGGGTTCACTCTGTTTGCATTTGCATCCAGCACCTGGATGATGTTTGTCTTTATAGTTCCCTATTGCCTTGGCGGAATTACAGGCCCTGCTTTGCAGGGTATAATGACCGGGCAGGTGCCCGCTAACGCACAAGGTGAACTACAGGGTGGGCTTACCAGCTTAATGAGCCTGACTTCCATTGCTGGCCCGGTATTGATGACTAGTCTCTTTTCGTATTATACCCAGCCGGGACATCCTTATTTTCCCGGGGCGCCTTTTATGATGGCAGCTATCCTGGTATTTATTGGAACGTTATTGGCATTCCGTTCCTTATCAAAGCCTGTACCGGAAAAGGTTTCATAAGTTCTACCAGCTTCCGCCTGCGCCGCCGCCGCCGCCGCTTCCACCACCGAATCCTCCAAAACCGCCGCCTCCACCTCCTCCAAATCCGCCACTTCCGCCTCCAAAACCGCCTAAGCCTCCACCCCAAAAAAATATGCCGGGGCCTCCAATAGTCATGCCGCCTCTTCCTCCGCCTCGCCTTGAAAATAGTAATACAACCAGCAATATAATGAGGGCAAAAACGAGCCCAGTAGCTTTACTTCCATTGTTCCCCTTTTTAGCATACTCGCTGCTGTTGTATTCGCCTTTTGCAAGGCCCATTATTACGTCAGTGGCTTTATTCAGCCCGGCATAATAATCTCCATGCTTAAAGTCGGGGATTATTTCCCGTTGCACAATTTCCTCACAGGTAGCATCGGGTATGGCTCCCTCCAACCCGTAACCGGGCGATATAAATACCTTTCGCGGACTAGTGGGCTTAACCAGGATAACAAGGCCGTTATCAAGTTTCTTTTGTCCTATTCCCCATGTTTTCAAAATATCGGCACAAAATTCTGCCGGCTCATTGCCATAAAGGGAATCAATAATTACGATGGTAATTTGGTTCGATGTATTATTAGCGAAAGCATCTAATTTAGTTTCCAGCGCATCCATCTCATCCGGCGATAAAAGCTTTGATGAGGATAAATTATTTACCAGCTTGGGTGGATCGGGGCGCTTGGGAATACCCTCCAGTGGAGATGCTTGCACACTTATCACAGATGTCAGCCACAAGCCGATAGCTAACAGCCAATGTTTATTTACCATACGAGATATCATCAGATAATTGGTTTTTGTCGTTTTTATGATGCGGAAAATATAGTTTCAGCATTTCACCTGTCATTTCAATCCCCTCACAAATTCCTTCCGTGAATCTGCTTTGTTTAAATTGTGAAATAACATGCTCCTTCACAGTTTCCCAAAAATTATCGGCCACTTTTTTATGAATGCCCTCATCTCCCACTATGGCAAACTTTTTGTGGTTAACAGCAAGGTAAAATAAAATAGCATTGTGGTGTTTTGTTTTGTGCATGTGCAACCTGTGAAATATATGTACAGCCCGCTCATATGGGTCGCCTTCACAATTACCTTCCACATGCAGCCGGATTTCACCCGAAGTTTGGTGTTCCAAGTGCTTAATTGCAGCATGAATCTGCTGTTTTTGTTCATCGCTGAAAAAATCGGTTATGTTCATGATACTTAGTGTGTATAAAACTTAAGTGTATGCTCTTGTAATATGGGGAGAATCCATCCAACACGGAACCCGCTTAACATTTCATATTTATAATTGGGATCTTTAGCTCTAAGTTCAAAATCATAGCGGAGGCTTTTCGAAAATGCTTCTGTAAATTCAAATCCTGCAAAAAAGGCAAGGAATAATTTTTTGCTCATATATTGGTATCCTATAAATTCAGTAGCACAAATGCCTGCGGTAAGATGGTCGTATCCGTTCAGGTAATCTCCGTCTAGCTGGGGAGTGTTGTCGTTAACTTCTATATCCACATGGTGCTGTATATATCCTGCGCTAAAGGTAGTAAGTATGCCCGAATTAAGGTTTCTTGAAACAGGAAATAGTTTCCCAATAGTAAGTTGTATATCAAATCCCCTTTCAAAATAGGAGATGCCGGGGTAATTGCCATCATCAGCAATCAGGTTGCCACTGGTAGTGGAAATGCTGTCCAATATTCCGGCATTACTTAATATATTACCGAAAAGAAAGGCAAAGGATGCTCCATATATCCAGTTCTTTTTCGTTTTATAATATGCTCCGCCCTGAATGTTGGAGTTGAATCCAAAAATCTGGGTCAGGTTACCTCCCGGCAGTTGCCCGGCATAGGAAAGTTCCACCAAAAACCCCGACGCTGCCGAATCTTTATGCTGTGCTATACTTTTAAAAGAAAATAAAAGCAAAAAGGATACCAGGAAAAGCTGGACTTGTTTTCGCATCAGCGTTTATGAATTTGTTCCGGGCATGCTGTCAGGCTGGTTTTTTGACATGGAGTCAAAAAGGCCTTTATTGCTCAATGCCATCAATTGCCGGAATGTTTTTTGCATACCATCGGTAGAACCATCCAGGAATATCACATTGCCTTTTCCCACCTCGGCAAAATTTTTAATCGATTCCGTCCACATAGAAAACATGATGACGGACATATCCGCATTGATGGTTTCCATTTGTTTGGCAGCTTCTAATATACCACGGGCTACCTCCTGGCGGAACAAAGCTACCCCTTGCCCCCTCAATTGTGCTGCCTGGCGCTCTGCTTCAGCGGCTATTTTAATAGCGTTTCCTTCTGCTTCGGCTGTTTTTGTTTTGGTGATGAGTAAAGCCTGCCCTTCATTTTCAGCGGCAGCTTTCAGGTTGTTTGATGCCACCACTTTTGCCATTGATTTGATAATAACTTCATCAAAGGTAATATCATTTAATTGCATATCTATCAGGTGATATCCCCAGGAGGCAAGAGTAGGATCAAGCTGCTCCTTGACATGCACCACAATTTCGCTTCTCAATCCCAAAATTTCTGACTGTTTCAAATTGGCTACATAACTCCGTATAGCCCCTTCGATGGTGCGGGTTAGTGCCTGCATCAAATTCCGGTCGTCAATAAATTTGAACGCGACATTCATGATGGTGGCTTCCTGCTGGTCCATCACCGCAAACAAAAGCATGGCTTTAAAGTTTACATTAGCCTGGTCTTGTGTTATAGCCTGAAACTCCAACTCTACCGACTTGTTTTGTATAGATATGCGCCTGTAAATAGATTCAATAATGGGTAATTTCATGTTTAGGCCCGGGCGAAGCAGGCGCTTATATTTACCAAAAACGGTTATCACGGCTATGTACCCTTGCTGAACAGTTACAAAACTGGAAAACAGGATAAATACTATAATGACAAGAAATACGATAAGTCCGATGCTGCTGCTTTCCATAATGGGGGATTGAAGTTTATTTATGCAATAATAGCCAATTTTTGCTAACTGAGCATTAACAATACAGGGGCAGATAAATTACAAATTAATATCTTCGCACCCAAAGCGATAAAAATATGACTACCATAACTCGCAAAATTCAAATGGTTGACCTTGCAGGTCAATATAATAAGATAAAAACTGAAATTGATAATGCCATTGCAAGCGTTATCCATTCCACAGCTTTTATTAATGGTCCGGAGGTCAAAGCTTTCCAGGCTGAACTTGAAAAATACCTCGGTGTAAAGCATGTAATACCTTGCGCCAATGGAACCGATGCCCTCCAAATTGCCATGATGGCATTGGGATTGAAACCCGGTGATGAGGTTATAACTGCCAATTTCACTTTTGTAGCTACGGCTGAAGTTATAGGATTATTAGGCCTTACCCCTGTTTTAGTAGATGTATATCCCGGCACTTATACCCTCAATATTGATGCAGTGAAAAAAGCCATTACTCCTAAAACAAAGGCTATTGTTCCGGTGCATTTGTTTGGGCAATGTGCCGAGATGGAAGAATTAATGAAACTGGCCAAGGAGCACAATTTATATGTGATTGAAGATAATGCCCAAGCCATTGGCGCGGATTATAAATATTCAAACGGTACTTTTACAAAGGCAGGAACATTAGGACATTTCGGTACTACCTCCTTTTTTCCTTCCAAAAATTTAGGCGGTTATGGAGATGGAGGTGCATTTTTTACCAATGATGATGCACTGGCTAAAAAAGCGCGATCTATTACCAACCACGGCTCAACCGTACAATATTACCACGATGATATTGGAGTAAATTCAAGGTTAGATAGTATACAGGCCGCTATATTGAGGGTCAAGCTCCGCTACCTGGATGAGTATTGCGCAGCCCGCCAAAAAGCAGCAGCTTTTTATGATAAGGCATTTGCGAACCATCCCAAGATAAAAACACCGGAAAGAAGCAAACAGTCTACGCATGTGTTCCATCAATATACCCTGGTATTTAATAATGTTGACCGTAACAAACTGAGGGAGCATTTGACAACTAAGGGTATTCCGGCAATGATTTATTATCCTGTGCCTTTGCACCTGCAAAAGGCCTACCGCGACCCACGCTACAAAGAAGGTGATTTCCCGGTTACAGAAGCGCTGTGTGCATCGGTATTATCTCTCCCTATTCATACAGAACTGGATGATGAAACACAAAAGTTCATTACAGATTCTGTATTGGAATTTGTAAAGTAGAGTCATGTTACTTATTACTGACGCAATATGTGAAATACTTCTCCGTTTAATAAAAATACTTATTGAAATAAAATGAATAAAAAACTTATTTATATAAGTCTATCTAGTTTTTTTATTATCACTTCAGCTGATGCTAGTTCTTTAAAGGCTCGCAAGGATTCAGGGGTGTATGTTTCTTTGAATGCCGGAAGTTGCATTCCACTGGGATATTTCAAATCGCCAACTTATTTGGATATGGGTGGGTATGCCCTGAATGGCTACGGTGCCAATATAGAACTGGAGCATCCCTTAAAACCCGGTTGGCTGGGATTGGCATTTGAAACAGGATACTATGACAATCCGTTTAGTTTACAGGCATACAAAGAGGTTATAAACCCCTATCTTTCCCCTTACAGTTATATCTATTATAGTGCAACTCCTTATAAAGAAATACCTACTCTTGGAGGGATATTTTTTGAGAAAACTTTTAAAAGAGTTACAATGGAATTTAAATGTGAGGCAGGCGTTGATTATATTACCTTTCCGAATGTGAATTCTTTTCAAGTTGAGATTACTACATTCCCTCTGCTGAGTAATATCCCGGGTGCTGCAGTTTTTATGGGTCAAATGCAATCATCTACACTCTATGTGTATTCTTTGGAGACTTCTATACGATATACTTTATCAAAACATTTTGATTTAAGGGGGAGTGCCAGTTATTTTAATAATTTCTTAAGCCACCCTGATCTGAATGTGGAACCAACATCATACAGGCTTGGTTATATTACGCTTTCGCAATTACATATAGCTATGGGACTGGCCTATCACATCTGAGGCTGGTAAGAAACAGTGTGAAATTTCGGATACGTCCGGTTAAAACTTATTAATTAGGACAATTATCCGATGGCTTTAGTCCTTCCGAGTCCCTCGTCAATGTAGCTTTTCCGTTAGGGAAAGTAACTACGAGGATAGTATCGTAATCATCCCCCGGCCACTTGGTATTATATTCTACTCCCAACGAATGCAAGATGCCCCTGAGGGCATTATGTTCCCATGCCACCAGTACAATACCCTGCTTCTTCATAATGTCAGTAGCTATTCCGGCAGAATCGGTTTCCTCATATTTGCTGTCGATATCAATATTATACTGAGATGCAAGTGGAATAACCGTTTCAAACATCCTCGCATGGCCTGTTTTTTCTGCCAGCTTTAAAGCAGGTACATATATATAATTGGGTATACCAAATTTTTGCTTGATTAAAGCCGGGAGCATAAGGGAACGGTTCAGCCCCTTGCAGGTAAGGTTTCCCCCTTTTTCAGGTTTTTCCCCATGCCGGATAAATACTATTTTCAACTCCCCATTTTGCTGGGCAGTTTGTGCATAGCTTAGGTAAGTACCCATTAGCACAAGGAGGGCACACGTAAGATATTTTTTCATGTATGGGTGTGTAGGTTTTACGCTGTTCCAGTTTTGCGTAGCGTTTGTTTCTGTGCCGGAGGGGCATTACGTGGCTTGGGTGCCGCTTGCTTTTGTTGGTGCTTTTGTGGTTTTGGAGGAGCATTTTCCGAAGCTGGCAGGGCAACTTTATCCTCGCCTTCGGCAGCAGGCTCTTCCTCCATATCAAGCAGGTTATTCTTTTGAAGAATATTATACCACATCACTATTTTACGTACATCGGAGTTGTGTACCCTTTCCTTATCAAAATCGGGAAGCACTTCGCCAAAATACGTTAGCAAATCAGCATCCGAAGATTTGTGGTCTATGGCAGGGCCTTTATTTTCTTTTTCAGCTATCTTCTTAAATACATCTGCCAGCGGAACATCCTTATCTTGACAATAGACACTTATAGCCTCCAACGTATGCACTTTTTGGGTTGCATATACAGGCATCCGTTTCTTATCTTCTAATGATTCAACGATAACGCTGTTTTTTGCTTGGGCAACGGTTTTGTACAAACCACTCATTCCCGATACAGCAATAATTTCACTTAATTTCATTCCTGTTAATTTTATGCAAATATAGTGTACCTCTTATAATTATACTACGAGAATTTATTATTTAGACGTTATTCTATCCTAAACTTGTCGGCATCCATCGCAACCGGAAACTCCTTGCGGTAGTTTTCCAGTTCCCTGTATGATAATTGGATGGTTTCAACGGCTTCTTCGTTGGGTTGGGTATTTCTTAAGGTTTCTCCTTTATGAGTAAGAACTACCGAATAGCCGCTAAAATCCACACCGGTTCCATCCTTACCTATACGGTTTACCCCAATCACATATGCTTGGTTCTCTATAGCACGGGCAATAAGCAACTGCCTCCAGGCATAGCTCCTTCTTTCGGGCCAGTTGGCAACATAAATCAGGCAATCGTAAGTCCCTTCAGTTGTTTGGCGGCTCCAAACCGGAAATCGTAAATCATAACATACCAGTGGGCAAATCTTCCATCCTGCAAGCTCAATAATTAATTTGGTTTCTCCTGCAGTGTAAGTTTGATTTTCTTCCGCCATACGAAACAGGTGCCTCTTATTATAGATTTGATATTGCCCATTGGGCTGCATCCAAATAAGGCGGTTATAATATTTAGTATCATCTTTAATAACTACGCTGCCTGTAATTACACAATTTTTTTGTGCAGACATATTGGCGAGCCACTCGGTTGTTTTGCCATTTACAGGCTCTGCCAACTTAGATGCATTCATGGTAAAGCCCGTACTGAACATTTCCGGCAGCACAATCAAATCAGTAGAAGAGGATTCTATTTTTTCAAGCTTTTTGGAAAAATGAGAGAGATTGGCATCCACATCTTCCCATGCAAGCGAAGTTTGGACTATGGTTACGTTAAGGTCTTTTGTCATTTTATAGTACAAAGTTTTTCTGCAGCCTGCTCAAGGGTTTCATTGGTTTTTGCAAAACAAAACCGTAAGAATTTATTATCTAACTGTTCATGATAGAAAACCGATACCGGAACGCTTGCTACCCCTATTTCTTTGGTAAGCCGGATGGCATAATCAGTGTCTTTTTCCTTGCTGATGGCGCTATAGTCAAGCAACTGGAAATAGGAGCCTGATGCAGGAATAAATTTAAACCGGGAGCCTTTTATAAGATGAATGAAATAATCTCGCTTTTGTTGGTAGAAATCAGCAAGGCCAAGGTATTCATCTTTATTTTCCATATACTCGGCAAGGGCATATTGCAAAGGAGTATTTACTGTGAAAACAATAAACTGGTGCACCCTTCGGAATTCTTTCATCAGTTTTTCGGGCGCTAATACATATCCCATTTTCCAACCGGTGGCATGGTAGGTTTTTCCAAATGAAAACACTACAAAGCTACGCTCTGCCAGTCCCGGAAAGCGGCAAACACTCTGGTGTTTCAACCCGTCAAAAATAATATGCTCATACACCTCATCGCTCAATACAAGTATATCCGTTCCCTTAGTGATGTTGTCCAACTGCTTCATGTCCTTCTCTGTCATAACAGCCCCGGTGGGATTTTGGGGGGTATTAATCATAATCATGCGCGTGCGGTGCGATACTTTCTTCTTCACTTCTTCCCAGTCAATGCTATATGTAGGAGCTTTAAGCTGCACGTAAATAGGTATCCCGCCTGAAAGTTCTATGGCAGGAACATAGCAATCGTAGGCGGGTTCAATTATAATCACTTCATCTCCTTCATGAACTACGGCAGTAATAGCAGCATAAATGGCTTCGGTGCCCCCGGCAGTAATATTTATTTCTTTTTCAGGATTATATGTTGCTCCATACAGGTCTTGCATTTTGGCTGCAATAATTTCCCTCAGGGGCATAATTCCCTGCATGGGTGCATATTGATTAAAGCCTTTTTTCATGTACTCATTTACCAGGCTTACCAGTTTGGGGGAGCATTCGAAATTTGGGAAACCCTGCGAAAGGTTGATGGCTTTATATTCATTTGCCAAGGCAGACATCACCGTAAAAATAGTAGTGCCTGCCTGGGGCAGCTTGCTTCGAAGCATTCCGTTAAATTCGGGCATAAACGTATCTGTATAATTCCGAACAAATATAAAGAATGAAGGGAAACAAGGGATACACTGTATAAGAATAGAACACGGATGAATCGGATTAGAAGGACCTTACACAATATTTATATAGAAAGTGCGTTATATTTGTCTAAAATTCAACACGTATGAAATACTATTCACTCATCCTTCTTGTTGCGGTGGCATTAAACTGCCAGGGGCAGGATACAACAAAAAAATTAAGCAGGAGTTCTGTTTCACTTGCTGCCGGGGCAAATGTAACGTATCCAACAGGTTCCTATCTGCCGGGTGGCCCCTGGGGAGGAGTACCACTTGGTAGTACAGCAGAATGGGGTTCATTGTCATACAGCTATTTGTTGTTGAATAGCAGCCATGTATCTTTCGGAATAAAAGCCGGAATTGGATATGCCCAATATAAATACATGGGCAAGTTTGCAATTGAAGTTACTTATGGGCCTCCCATATTATTGCAACAAATAAATGAAGACGAAATATCGTGCGGTGTATTTACAAATATAAAAATATCAAAAAGGATCGGATGGTATAATGAACTTGATATTGTTGAAAGCTGGGAAGCAAGCACTAGATCTAGTAACATGTATGGTGTAAATAATGATGTATTGTCAAATTTACCGTATGGCAATTATGCTAATTTATTTCTAATGTATCAAACGGGTATATCAGTCAGTGTAACCAGGCATATTTCCCTTACTCCCTTAATATCGTTTCCCCTGCTGAATGTTTCGGCCCTTCGTTACCAGTTCTTGCAGTCATTTAATGAGGCACTCCCATCATTAAATGACTATAGTAGTTTTAGAACGGGATTAATGCTCAAGTATAATTTTTAGGAAATACCGGCATTATTTTTGTTTTGTATTCTCCTCCGCCTGTTCTACTTTGGCAAAAAACTTAGCGGGGTCATTTTTATCATCGGTAAGTTCACTTCCGAGGAAATAACCAATTGGCTTTGTTTGGGGGCGACTGTCTAACAGTAATTTTAAAATAGCGGTAAGCGGTATACTTAATGCCATGCCCGGTATGCCCCATAATTCACTGCCAATAAGTAATACCACGATAGCAACAAAAGGATTTATACTCACTTTCGAGCCTACTATTCTTGGTGTAATAAAGTTCGACTCAAAAAACTGGACAGATATCATGATAGCTACTACCCCTACCGCAGGCAGGAGGCTATCCTTCGTAAGCAGGCAATAAACAACGGGAAGCGATGCCCCAATGGAGATTCCTATATAGGGTATTACCGTTAACATGCCCGCAAAAAAAGCAAAGAAAATAGCATGCGGGATTCCTATAATTAACAGGCCTATGCTGTTTAATGTCCCGATAATAAGAATAACGGTAAACAGCCCCACCAAATAATTCTGAACAAGCTTTTGCACATGGCTAATGAGGGAAGTAGCCTCTTCATGTTTTTCGGTACGCAATAGGGCAAAAGCAAAAGTGCGGAACGAATTATTGTAAAGCAAAAAGCAAAATATATATATAATAATAAGAAGTAAGTTTCCCATGAAACTGGTAGTGGTTGAAATAGCCCCTGATGCCAGGTTGCCGCCTATTCCTATGAGTTTTTCCTTTCCTTCGGCAAGATAGGTGCCGACAGTGGCACTATCCATATTTAGATGTGAGGATAGATAATTTTGGAGAGTTGCAAATTTTGCATCGATGGTCCCGCTCCGGCTGCTGATATCTGCTATGAGCATTTTAAGTTGTGAGCTCACTATAACCGCAATAACCACAATTAAAACTACTACTACCAGCATAGTGATAACAACCGATAATACATTGGGGACTTTCCATTTGATAAGTCTTTTGTATACGGGGAATAATAAAAGTGATAACAACGCTGCTATTATAGCCGGGAGTAAAAGCTCCTTGGCATAAATGAGAATGATGGTGCCAAACACCAGTCCTACCAGCAGGCAGGCAATTTTAATAGGTAGGGGCAGCTTAGGCATGAGTTGAAATAATATTAGTCAAAAACAAAGATATAAATTTGACAGGGTAGGGGCATAAAATTTAGACTAATGTCTTTCCTGTCATCTCCAAAGGCTGTTCAATGCCCATGAGTTTTAAAACCGTAGGTGCAATATCTGCCAGGCGTCCATCTGACACATGTGTAACATCTTTATCCACCACAATGCAGGGAACAGGGTTAGTAGTATGGGCCGTGTTCGGTGAGCCGTCAGCGTTTATAGCATAATCTGCATTGCCGTGGTCAGCAATAATAATGAAAGAATACCCCGTTGATAATCCCGCCTCCACTACTTTTTGCAAACAGGTGTCTATCGTCTCCACTGCTTTTACAATGGCGCTGTAAACGCCTGTATGGCCTACCATATCAGGGTTTGCAAAGTTCAGGCAAACAAAATCAGTTTCTCCTTTTTTCAGTTCTGTAACAATGGCATCGGTAATGCCCAAGGCACTCATTTCAGGCTGAAGGTCATACGTGGCAACTTTAGCAGATGGAATCAGGATTCGTTTTTCTCCCGGGAAAATATCTTCCCTTCCTCCCGAAAAGAAAAAAGTAACATGTGGATATTTCTCCGTTTCTGCAATGCGTATCTGCGTTTTTCCCTTTAAGGACAATACTTCCCCTAGGGTCATCTTTAAATCATCTTTGTGATAAAGTACTTCTATGCCTTTAAATTTTTCATCGTAAGTGGTCATGGTTACAAAATGCAACGGAATAGTTTTCATTCCCTGCTCCGGCATATTCTGCTGGGTAAGCACTTGTGTAATTTCCCTGCAACGGTCAGTCCTGAAATTAAAACAAATAACTACATCTCCTTCCTGTATTCTCGGCAATATGTCTCCCTTAGAATCGGTGATAGAAATAGGTTTTATAAATTCATCCGTCACTCCGTTAGCATACGATTTTTCAATTCCTTTTTCTGCATTTTCATTTTTTTCTCCTATGCCGTTTACCAGTAAATCATACGCCAGTTTCACCCTTTCCCAGCGTTTGTCCCTGTCCATGGCATAATAGCGCCCCACTACAGAGGCAATCTTCGCAGTACCTTTGGCAATATATTTTTCCAATTGTTCAATGAATCCTTTTCCGCTATGCGGGTCGCAGTCGCGCCCGTCGGTGAAGGCATGGATAAAAACATTTTTGCAATTATTAGCAGTTGCTATATCACACAAAGCTTCAAGGTGAGAGATATGGGAATGCACTCCGCCATCAGACACCAGCCCCATCAGGTGAACAGCTTTGTTATGTTCATTCGTATACCGGAGCGATTTTAACAGCACTTCATTTTTTTGTAATATACCTTCCCGTATATCTTTCGTTATCCGCACTAAATCCTGGTATACTATTCTGCCAGCACCAATGTTGATATGCCCCACTTCCGAGTTCCCCATTTGCCCGTCAGGCAGGCCCACATTTTCGCCCGACGTATTTAATTTGGAATGGGCATATTTTTTATAGAGGCTGTCCACAAAGGGCGTGCGTGAGTTTGCTATGGCATCTGATTTTGAGCCGTCTCCCAGACCCCACCCGTCCAGTATAATTAAAGCTACTTTTTTACCGTTGTTCATTTGTTTTTTCAATTGGAAAAGAGATGTCAAAAATACTTCCTTTTGGCTTGTTATCGCTTACTTCTATGTTACCATTATGTACGCGCACAAAATAATCTACCAGGAACAATCCGAGCCCGGTGCCCTTATATCCCTGTGTGCTGTCAGAACGATAAAATTTTTGAAACACTTGTTTTTTCTCTTTTGCAGGAATGCCCATGCCCTGGTCTTTCACCGAAAGATGCACTGCATTTTTTCGTGTACTAAGAGACACTTCCACAGGTTTATCGGCAGGTGAATATAAAAAAGCGTTTTCCATTAGGTTGGTAACAATAGAGTTGAGTGCAAAGGGGTCTATATTCAGAAACACCTCTTTTTGTACATCTGTAACAACGTTTCGTTGTGGATATGCTCTCTGTATTTGTGCAATAATTTCTTTCAGTTTTTCAGAAAGATTCATGTATTCCCTGTGTGTGGAAAACTCACCGCTGTCAATACGGGCTGCCATCAATATTTTTTCAATCAGCACATCCAGTCGTTCAGTGTCATCAATAGCATTTGCCAAAGCATTTTGTTGTTGCTCTGTTGTCAGGCTGCGTTTTTGCAGGGTTTCCAATTGGAGGCGCATAGAGGCTACTGGCGATTTAAACTCATGGGTGACAGAATGCAAAAAAGTATTTTGTTTTTCTATTAGCTCTGTTTCTTTCCGGAAGGAACGCCGAACCATCAATACTCCTAATGAAAGGATACCGAGAAACACACTTCCCTCGCCTGCTATCATGTACCACTTTTTGACCATTTCCTTTTGCAGTACATCCTGCTTGGCCTTACTATCTTCAGGGCTTGAGTAAGCAGATATGAGCTCCATTTTTTGGTTATATATTTCCTCGCTCTGCTCAACCATTAAATAGGACCACCAAAAAAACTGGATGGCTACATAAATAACCAACGCATAAAAAATAAATAAAGGGCCCGAACGTACTTTGCTTTCTGCCACAGCTTAATTTTTTGTATTACAAAGGTAATGAAATGCCCCAAGTCCCTCTTTTAATTGGATTTATGGGGTTTTTAAAAACAAATCAAATGGTTTTCTATTATATTTGTGATTCTAAAAGCGGAAGTAGC
>Ga0206823_1097_pt1 | contig 22136 bp, 20 predicted proteins | sample Alteio_BWOrgCont_81_FD_152868 | JGI IMG/M metagenome (GOLD analysis project Ga0206823, IMG submission 152868) | Enriched cells from forest soil in Barre Woods Harvard Forest LTER site, Petersham, Massachusetts, United States -... | ecosystem: Environmental > Terrestrial > Soil > Temperate forest >...
ACAACCGATATGGGTGTCGCGTGCCTCTTTCTGGCCACAATCTATTGTTTTTACCGTTATGCAAGACAGCGATCTGTGGCGCGCCTGTTGCTGACCGGGCTGGCCGCTGGACTCGCGCTGTCGGCCAAGCACAGCGGGATCTTGCTGGCTCCGATGCTGCCGGGATTAATCCTGGTGGAGATCGCCTGTGCCGAGAGGACGCGGCGCAAGCAGATGGCTGCGAAACTGTTTGGCGGATTTGTCGCCATGGTAGTCCTCGCGGTGGTGGTGCTCTGGGCTTTCTACGGTTTCCGCTACGCGGCTAGACCAGCCGGCCTGGTAATGAACCCGACGCTGAGCGAATACGCCGCACCACTCACTGGCGTGAACAGTTGGGTGATTGGACATCTCGCAAACTGGCGGTTGCTGCCGGAATCCTACCTGATGGGATTGACGGACATTCACTACGCCGCGCAGCAGTATCCCATCTTCCTGCTGGGGCACGACTATCCTCACGGTGTCTGGTGGTACTTCCCAGTCGCGCTGTCCATCAAGACCACTCTGGGCTTGATCGGTCTGCTGGTTTTGGCGGCGATTTCGCTGATCAGCCGCCGGCTCAAACTCGGAAGAGAGGTAGCGTATCTGATCGTGCCCGGAGCTATCTATCTCACGGTTGCGATCCTCAGCGGGATGAACATCGGCACTCGTCATGTTCTGTTCTTGTATCCACTCGCCGCGTTGCTGACCGCAGCGGGCCTGACTGCCCTCGCGCAGCCTAGCCGTCGCTGGACTTGGATCGGTGGTGCATTGGTGGCATGTCACATTACCTCTGCCATGGCGGTGTTTCCAGCAGAGATGGCCTACGGCAACGAAGCCTGGGGCGGAACGGCAAATACCCACAAGTACCTCAGCGATTCCAGTGTGGATTGGGCGCAACAGCTACCGCACGTACAGCAATGGGTTGACGCCCATCCGGGCGAGGAGTGCTGGTTTGCCTACTCCGCTTATCCGGAGCTTCGCCCGCAAGCCTATGGCATCAACTGCCACCCGTTGCCCACGGCCCATACCGGCTGGGAGATCTTGCCCGACGTGCCAGAAATCATCCATGGCAACCTCCTGTTAAGCGCAGACGATCTCGAAGCCTGTGACTGGCCCAGCGACCAGTTGAATGTCTTCGAGCGATTTCGGTGGATGCCGATGGCAGAGCAGATCGACCATAGTGTGTTTGTCTACCGTGGCGATCTCAATGTGCATGAAGCGGCAGCATTGGCAGCAGTCCAAAAGTCGGCAATCCTGCTGAGGGAGCATAAGCCGACAGAGGCTTTGATTGCCGCAAAGAATGCTGTTGCCTGGCAGCCGGAGAATTTGCTGGCGCAGACGGCCTTGGGAGACGCCCTGACGGCATTAGGCGACAAAAACAGTGCACGAGCCGCCTATGAATTGGCACTGGCAGCGGCCCATCGATTGGAAGCCGACGCGCAGCCCCTGTATGTGCCGGATTTAGAGCAGAAGCTGCAGCCATGACTTCGTCATAACATAAGGCGTGAGGATTTTCTTTACATCCGAAGTCGATGGGGAAGTTGGATTAATTGCAGAACCTCCATTACATTCCAGAATGGCTCCTTTCGGAGGCTTTGCCAGGTGCCCGGGGTCTTGAGCGCTATTGCACTCATGAAGAACTCCTTCAACCGCGCAGCGGCACTCTTGCCCGAGCGCAACGACGAGTCACCCAGCGACCCGGAATTTGTAACGCGAAGCCGCAAAGGGCTTCGACGAAATGCCGTGGCCCGAAAACGCAACTTTTGCCGAAGCCAACGCGCTCATTGAAGATAATTTATTCGCAAAAGAGCTAATTACTGATGGAAAACACCTCAGTGTCCAGGACTACCATTGAGCGCGCTCGCCGCGCGGTCATCTAGGTGGACGAATAGTCGCGTCAACTTCCGTGCCCAGTACTTCGGCAGGGTTCCTATTGGTGCGGTTTCCGCCTGTCTTACTGCTTTCCTCGGGAGAAACGATTATGCTGGTGAAACCGGCGAACGGGGACCGCAATCATAGGAGCTCAAGGTATCGTTGACCTTGGCAGGAGCTCGGTCTGTTCGGCGTACATGGATGCAATGCTGCAAAGGCACCGAAGAATCGGTACCAGCTCAATCTGGAAGCTGTAGAAGAGGCAAACGTGATTGAGGGCCATCCGGGCCCGCTAACGGTTGATGCCGTCGAGACATGGTAAGCCGTCTCTTTCGCTGAAATCCTGTATCATACATCCCTTCGTGCTCCATCCGGACTCATTCCTATCTGATTGCAAACACGACGTATATACGCCTCCTTGCATCGTCTGATGCACGATGCAGCTTATTAAAAGAGACCGACCCCGCCTATCCTCACTGCGTTTGAGAGAGGCTCGCCGTCTCAGTGATGATGCAATTCGGCAACCTTGATGGCGCCCAGAACTCCCAGACGTTCTGTCTTGCCACCGCTGCCCAAGCGGGCAAAGTGCAGCTTCCTCATGGAATATGCGAAGTGACCTGGAGCGCGCTTTCGGGATCCCGAGTGGGGTCGATCATCAAGGCGGAAGACGTAACCAATACCGGCGCCGTCGCAGGCGATGCCGTCGTGCAGATTTACATCCATCAACGTTACGGTATCGCATCGCGGCCGGTTCGGCACTTGAAGGGATTCGAGCGCATCGCGGTCCAACCCGGTGGAACAAGACACTCACATTCCCGTTGGGGAAGGACGAAATGAAGTATGAATCCGCAAACTAGGCAATGGGTTATGGAACCGTCTAATTTCGACGTTTGGGCTGGCGAAGATTCAACGGCCAATTTGCATACAGATCTCCAGGTTGCACAGTAGCGGACCATGTCGATCACCCGTTTGACGATCCGAGTCCGTCTTTTCGTGCTTCACAATCGGATTCCCGAGTCGCATAGAGGGTCTGTGGAAGAATCGAATCCGATCGTGTTTAACACTAGGCCATTTACTCGTTATTGAATCGCTGATTTGTAAGGCGAAAGTCGAGGCAAAAAATGGGTACCAGGCGATTGTTGGTCTCAATGCTCCATGCAAGTACATTGATTGGAATCTATTCAGCTCTTTGCGATGCCCAATCGCCGCGCGAAAGTGGACAGGACCAAGCCGCAATTAATCGGGCGGATTTTCTCGTCAAGCGGATGACGCTTGATGAGAAGCTGCAATTCCTTGTTTCGAAGTACGCGAACAACGCAGATCCTGGTGGCGGAGCCGGCTATATACAAGGGGTTCCACGCTTAGGAATTCCCGACATAAACATTTCTGATTCGGGGACCGGGTCGGGTAGTAGCAGGCAGCAGAGTTCCACCTTTCCGGCCACTATTGCGTTGGCAGCAAGCTGGAACCGGCAGTTGTCCTTCGACTACGGCGCTCAAATCGCGCGCGAACTGAGAGCGCAGGGATTTGGAATGGGTTTGGGAGGTGGGGTCAACCTTACTCGCGATCCCCGAGGAGGACGCGGCTTCGAATACTTGGGTGAGGATCCGGAGTTGGCCGGCGAGCTGATCTCCCAGCGCATTTTGGGCACTCAGAGCCAGCATGTTATCGCCAGCATCAAGCACTTTGCCGGTAACGAGCAGGAGACGAACCGGCTAGCCGGAAACACCCAAGTTGACGAGCGAACTTTGCGCGAGCTCTACCTTCTTCCGTTCGAAATCGCTGTTGAGAGGGCACACCCAGGAAGCGTGATGTGCAGCTACAACCGACTCAATGGCGATTTCGCTTGCGAGAATGCGCATCTTCTTACGGACATTCTGAAACGCGACTGGCGCTTCCCGGGGCAAGTTCAGTCTGACTGGGGTGGGACGCACTCCACAGCCAAGGCCATCATCGCCGGCCTAGACGAAGAGGAAGGCACCGAGCCCGCGCCTACATTCTTCAACCGTGTTGACATTACGTACGCGCTGGCCAATCACGACTTTTCCGAGGCGCGCATCGACGACATGGTGCGGCGCAAGCTCTATGCCATGATTGTGGCCGGTTTCATGGACGATGCGCCGAAAGGTGGCGAGAAGATTGATTTCGCCGCTGGGACGGCGTTCGCGCAGCAGGTGGAAGAGCAGTCGATTGTGCTCTTGAAGAACGATCAGGCTCAGCTTCCACTACTGGCCAACAATTTGAAGAGCATCGCAGTGATCGGGTCTCACGCTGATATCGCGGTGGGAACTGGCGGGGGATCAGGAGACACGATGGATCCAGTGTCGGGCTTCTTCAACAATTGTGATGGCCTGCAATTCGGTTTGCACGCCGGCTGCGAATGGTGGAGAACTCCTTGGCTAAAGTTGGATGTACCAATTGTGAAGGCTATTCAGGATGCTGCTCCCAATGCCAAAGTGAGCTTTGCAGGCAATAGGGAAGAGATTGCTCCCTTCAGGGCCTACTCCAAATCGGAAATTGACGAGGCGGTCGCACTGGCCGCCAAAACCGATGTTGCGGTAGTCGTCGTGAACCAACCCGCAGGGGAGGACTGGGGGGATCTTTCGTCGCTCAGCCTTTCTAATCCTTCGAATCAGGATGCCCTGGTTGCGGCGGTGGCCGCAGTCAATCCGCACACTGTTGTCGTGATCGAGAGTGGCAATCCTATTCTTATGCCGTGGAAAGACAGGGTCTCCGCGATTCTTGAGGCATGGTATCCCGGAGAGAGTGGCGGGCGTGCAATCGCTAATGTTCTCTTTGGTAAAGTGAACCCCTCTGGAAAGCTGCCGGTTACCTTTCCCGCGAGGAACGAGGACATACCCACCTGGGGCAAAGACGGAACCTTTTCTAAGGACCCTGTCTACACCGAGAGATTGAGCATTGGCTACCGCTGGTACGACACAAGGAAGATCAAGCCAATGTTCGAGTTTGGATATGGCTTGTCATACACCCAGTTCGCTTATTCAGATCTATTTGTGAAGACAGCGCAAGATAACACAATGACCGTCACTTTCACCCTTAAGAACAATGGGGCAGTGGAGGGGGCAGAGATTCCTCAAGTGTATCTTGGAATTAATGACAAGGACGAGTCGCCTTTAAGGTTGGTAGGTTGGGAGAAGATTGGTTTAAAGCCTGGAGAATCGAGAAGGGTCAGCATCGAGATATCTGAGCGGATGCAATCTGTATGGAGCGTTGACGCCAACAGTTGGAAGTACGTCCCCGCGAGCCAAGTGCTGGTGGGTGCTTCCTCACGTGATCTTCGGCTCAAGAATCCATAAGGCGTGGGATTGGATTGAGCCAGTCCTGCAAAATCGGACATGGGCGGAACTGGTCCTGCGCGTATCATTCGCCGTTTGCATTTCTGGTCGGAGAACCCCGATGCCTTTTCGTTTCTTTTCGTGCGCCGCGCTGTTGGTTTTGAGTCTGCCCCTGTTCGCACAGGATCGCGCCGCTGACGTGAAAACCGCGTTCGCGCGCGCCCAGCACCTGAAGCACGGCATCAATGCCTCAGAGTGGTTTGCGCAGCATTCCCATGATTATTCGGCTAAGTTCACCGATGGTTACACCGACGACGCCGACATTGCCCTCATGGCCAAACTGGGGTTTGACAGCGTGCGCCTCAGCATCGACCCGGTGCCGCTGGAACAGTCGATGAACCATTGGGGCGGCGGGCCCAATGCCGACTTTCTTACGCGCCTGGATCGGATGGTTGACGCAATGTTGGCCTATGGGCTGGCCGTCCAGATCGACATCCACCCAGAGGCACCCTACAAGCAGGCGGTTAAGAACGGGAACGAGGGCGTCGAGCGGTTCGTGATGCTGTGGCGAAGGCTGGCGGCCCACTACGCCAACCGCGATCCCGAATTAGTTTTCTTCGAAATCATGAACGAGCCCGAGGTGAACGATCCTTACCGTTGGGCGGGCATCCAGGCGGCCGCCGCGCAGGCTATCCGCGAATCGGCCCTGAAACACACCATCATCGCCACCGGCCCGAACTGGTCGGACATCATCGACCTGCTCACCCAGCACCCGCTCCCCGACGGCAATGTGATCTACAACTTCCACTTCTACGAACCGAACCAGTTCACCCACCAGGGCGCAAACTGGAGCGATCCGTACCTGATCTATACCCACGGGATTCCGTATCCGGCGACCGAGACCTCGCTAGACAAGCTGGAGCAGGTGCCGGACCTTGCCGACCGCTTTGCCCAGGAGCACTATTGGCTCGATCACTGGGACGCGCACCGCATTCGCCTCGAAATCGACGCCGCGGCTAACTGGGGCAAAACGTACAATGTGCCGATGTTGTGCAACGAGTTCGGCGCATATCGTCGCGTGACCGACCCAGCTTCACGCATGAACTGGCTTCGCGATGTGCGCACAGCACTTGAAGCCGACGGGATCGGCTGGACCATGTGGGATTACCGCGGCGGCTTCGGCGCGGTGTGGAAAGAGGACGGCGAGCCCGCAAAGGTGGATAACCAAGTGGTGGAGGCACTGGGGTTGAGGAAAAAATAGCGGAGTTAGCGCTGTTAGTGGTGTTAGCGAGCTTCTGATTATCTGGTTGTTTCAGCAAACCCCAACAGATTGCGTTTGAGGTCCTCTTGGATCTGTTGATCGTGTCGTCCTCGGTACAGCACATCTGAATAAATCGTCTCTGCCTTCTCCAGTGCCGGACCGCCTATGATTTTGGCAAAACCTTAGTTTCGACCAGCCGATCTATGCAATTCGGGCGAGGGCTGTCTATGGCACCGATAGCGACTGATTCACAAGCGGAGCTAGCGACGAGATTAGCTTTCGTCGCTGCAGGATTCGGGGTGGCCTGCTGGGCGCCTGTCGTTCCCTATGCGAAAGCTCGTTGCCAAGTGGATGACGGGACGATTGCCTTGATTCTTCTCCTCCAGGCAGTGGGCTCGATCCTTGCAATGCCGCTCGCTGCCAATCTCAGCGCCCGATTCGGCAGTAAACCGATCGTGCTTTCGGGCAGCCTAGGACTGGCGACCGTCTTGCCCCCGTTGAGCAAGGCCGCATCACCGATCCTACTCGGAGCGGCGTTGTTCGTGTTCGGTGCTTCGTTGGGGTCGTTGGACGTGGCGATGAATCTGCATGCGGTAACGTTGAGCGCACTTCAGAAAAGCCATTGATGTCCGGGTTTCACGCGCTTTTCAGTATCGGAGCATTCCTCGGATCGGGGTTCATGACGGCTCTGCTGTCTCGACGCGCATCACCCAGCGTGAGCAAGATTCGGCCAAGTCTCAAGGATCGTCTGCGCGCATGCGATTCGAGTACTCTGCAGGCGCGGCATTTTTAATTCGTTAACCAGCGACGATCGGCAGTCGAGAATCGAGAGGTCACCAAGATGGAACGCAGGACCTTCCTGAAAAGCGCAGTTGTTGCAAGCGGACTTTTATCCGCGCTGCCACTTTCTCGCGGCTTCGCCAAGCCAGCAGACGACGGGTTCCCGTTGATGGACCTCCACGTTCACCTCACGCCATCTTTCACCATCGACCAGGTAATGGAAATTGCCAAGCAGACGGGTGTGCAGTTTGGCATCATGGTGAATCCTGGAGGCGCCGTGCATGATGATGCGAGCCTGAGACAGTTCATCGATTCGCTGAAGGCGTATCCCGTCTACTGCGGTTTGCAGCCAATGAGTCCAGGCTGGTCCACGAGCTTTTCACCCGAAACCATTAAGCTGCTGGATTATGTGGAGATGGACCCCCAGACGATTCCAAATGGTAACGGGTATGGGGAGACGCTGCGCATTTGGAATTTCGATACCTATATCGATGATCCAAAGAAGTTTATGGAGATCTACATGGCTCACAACCTGGAGGTCATCAACAACCCGGAGCCGCTGAACATTTTTGGATGGCCACTATTCTTACCGGTCTGCATTGCACGTGACTACTACAAGTTGTGGACTAAGGAAAGAATGCGGACGATCATCGACGCCCTCAAAAAGAGAAATCTGGCAGTTGAAATAAACGACACCGCCCATACACCACATGACGAGTTCATCCTCATGGCGAAAGAACAAGGACTGAAGTTCACGTTCGGTTCCGACAGTCGCAATCAGCAGGCCGGCCGTCTTGATTACTGCAAATACATTGCGAAGAAATGCAAATTGAAGAGGGGTGACTTCTTAATCCCCAAGCGTGCACTGAACAGAACCTAGCTGCATGACGTGGCGTTCTCCTCGCAGAACCGAAAGTCTCTCCGCGCCGAAGGTCTTCGAATTATACCTTCAGATGGATTGCGCATGGAGACAGCGGGATGACCCGACTTTATTTCGACGGCCAGGGGCAGATAGACTTTGTGACTCCGGGGACTAATTCATCAATCTTGCGATCAATTGACTCGATGCGCAGAGTGACGGCAAAAATGGGTTCGAAGTCAGTCGAGATCAGCTTTCCATTCCGTTCGAAACGATGGCGACATACGCCACAAGTGTGGGCACGGTAACCTGCACCTGGCTCCGTAGTCCGGCGAGACAAGCGTCACGCTCCTGGGAGCCTTGGCGACGGGAAAGCAGACGCTCACTCCATCCTGTTCCAGAAATCCGTGCGAATAGTTGCGATTGATTCGGTGCGCCACCGTGCGCCCATCGCTCAACTGCGTCAAATTGGTACCGATATTCGCCACGGATGTCGTCACCCTCCCCGGCAGGGCCCTGGTGTGGTGGAAGAGAGCGGCGCGCGCCAGCAACTTGTAGAACGTCGTCGTCTTTTCGAAGAGCGGCATCAACCGCAATTGGGTTGCCGTCGGGTCGCCCATCGTATCGGCCAGATATGCCTGCCATCCGTTTCGCGCCAGATACCCCGAAAAGTTCGGAGGCACGGTGGAAGCCTAAAAGGCTGCCCATGAATTGAAAAACATTAGGATTCTTCCGATGCGCAGACTGCCAGGCCCCGCAAGTTGGGATCCTGTGCTTTTCCCTTGACAGATGACTTACATGGAGTGGACCACTCTTCCCTTAGCCCGATTTGCACCGAACTTGGGTCACTTCAGGGTGGGCGGTATTCGAAACCTACGGGCGTCGAGGTCGATCCATAGCGGTCTGCCTATCTGATCGAGATCAATCGAAATTCTGCATTCCGGCTCCTCCGCAAGAGGACGATTTAGGCCGTTCTGATCTGCAATCCGATCGCAAAATAAGAAGGCGAGGCTCCGAAAAAGCCCCGCCCGGTTACCCTCTTGCTTGCTATCGGTTTCGTTGTCCAATTGGATGCTGACCCGGTGCTAACAGTTTTCGCATGTCTTTGCTGATTGGTATTTCAATCCTGCGATTGCAAACACTCACGATCGGCAGACGATCCATCACCATCACATCGACTGTTGCCAAAAACGTCACCATATTCGCTGGATACTTCGGTCTTTTCAGAAGTGGAAAGTCGTAGCCCTTCAGGCACCTGGACGCCTTCCCGATTTTGGTCGCAAACAGGATCACCTTGCAGGCAGGAAATGGTTCCATGAATTTGATCGCCGTTGGACCCGTCGCCCAGCCTATTGCACCTGCGGTCTGCTGAACACTCCTCACCGCCCAATGGACCACAAAATAATCCCGATACCTAATTGGGTTGACCTACCATATTTCTTCTTCTTTTCTCTTCAGCACTTCGGCAAACGTCATTTCAACTCCCAAGACCCCTAAAACCGCCTCCGGAATGAATGTGCGTGTACAGTTGGCGCTTACCCACTCTCGAATTTCTACCGCCGCATCGGTACCGTGACGGAGGGCGTGGATTGCAGTCTCATCTTCCAAGCCGAGTTCTTCCAGATACAGTTCCCACTTGGATTTCTCCACCGATGACAGGGTAAGGGAGCGAGTGTATGAAGCAAAATTGTTACGCTTTCCCATTAGTCTCCTCACTGAAAGAGTTTGAGTAAGAGGATCGTGTGATAGCCATCGCCGTGCGAGCGTTTGCTCTTCGTCTCTTCCTCTGGTGGGAAATACTACGGCCTAAATGTCGGGTTGCCCGCCGATGGGCAATTGGTTCAGAGTTGGCGCACTTAGAACGCAATCGAGAGCGGTAGGTCTTGTGGAGCAAAGAACCAGATGTTCTATTTAGTGACATCATCATTTAACCTGAGTGCACTTGCGGTCTATACCACTTTGGTCTTTGACTTGCCGTTTTTACAGGTAGCACCCTTCAGGAAGCATTTTTGACATCGGTAGTCATTTGCCAAGCGGTTGCCCAAGGTGGTCGGTTTGCTGACCGTGCCACCAGGGCCGCTTGACCTGACCCCCTAAATCCGTCCAATTCGGAATACGATTTGGACGAGGAAAGGGGAAGGCTGATGAGCCGAAGCAAGCATACGGAAACGCAGATCATAGGAGCTCTGAAGCAGATCGAGGCCGGTCGGAGCACGGAGGATGTGGCGCGGGAACAGGGTGTCAGCAAGCACACGATCTATGCCTGGAAGGCGAAGTACGGCGGCATGGAAGTGAGGGAGGCCGAAGAAGTCAAGCACCTGCGCGATGAGAACGCGCGGCTGAAGAAACTGGTGGCCGATCTGAGCTTGGATAAAGACATGCTGCAATCGGTGATCCGAAAAAACTCCCTGGGCTCGTAGTACGGAGATTGGAAGTGCGGCGCTTGCTGGACGAGTTCAAGGTCAGCGAGCGCCACGTCTGCGAGCTGATGGCGGTGCCGAGATCGAGTGGCCGGTATCGAAGCCGAAGAGATGACAGCTTGGTTCAGGAACGGCTGCGCGAACTGGCGCGCGAACACCCGCGCTTTGGCTATCGGCGCCTGCATTTGTACCTCCACAGGGAGATGGGAGTGAACCACAAGAAGGTGCAGCGCGTGTATCGCGAGTTGGGGTTGAGTGTAAAACGCACGCGGCGTAAGCATCTGCGGCGTACACTTGCGCCGCGGCCAGTATTGACGGCGCCCAACCAGGAATGGGCCATCGATTTCGCCAGCGACGTTACGGCCGCCGGACAGCGGTTCCGGGTTTTGGGTGTGATCGATCGCTTCACCCGGCAGTGCCTGGCGTTGGAAGTGGCAACCAGCTTCCCCAGCCGGCGTGTCACGCGTGTACTTGAACGTGCGATCGTCGAGTATGGCAAGCCGCAGTCGATTCGATCAGACAACGGCCCGGAGCTGACCTCGCGGCATTATCTGGCCTGGGCCATCGAGTGGAAGATCGATCTTCTGCATATCCAGCCCGGTAAGCCGACACAGAACGGAGGCATGGAAAGCTTCAACGGAAAGCTGCGCGATGAATGCCTGAACACAAGCTGGTTCTGGAACCTGTTCGATGCCAGGAGAAAGATCTCGGCATGGAAGCTCGAATATAACTCGCGCCGCCCGCATAGCTCGCTGGGTTATCTAACCCCGGACGAATTCGCGCGGCAATGGCAGGCTCCTTCTCTTTCGGATGCGAAGACTATGGCCGGGAATCAGCCGCATCAAGGCAACCCTGGCGGCCTCCGCTTCGCTACGGCCTTGACGCGGCTGCCTCCCGGCCAACAGATCTCTTCCTGAGAAAGAAAAGTAGAAAAATCGGGGGTATGATTTCAGACACCGAACTGGACGAAGAATGGGGTCAGGTCACGCTTTGCCGTACCCATGTCTCCGTCGCACGTCCCTTCATTATGGGGTTGGTCCTTCCCGAAGATCCGGATATCGTCCGAAAAAGTCTTTTTCAAATTGGGGGCAACGATGGGGGCAACTCTCCCAGATGCAAAAGTATATATTCCTTATAATCAATGATATAGATGCTTTTTTAGGTAGACGTTAGCGCTACCAGTGCACATTCCCGGTCGAATAATGTCCTTTTCTGAAGGTGGGGTTCGCGAGATCCTGGACTTCTCGGAAATGGCTTGCCGCTGCGACGAGATCAGGCCGGACCAATGGCAGGGGTGATACCAGTGATACCAAATTCTTGCGGAATGGTGTTCATTGGTAAGAGAATAGGGAAAGAAGGAGACGCCTGAGAGATTCAGAAAACTCTGATTTTGACTGGTTTCGCCCTTACTTCCAACAAAGAAAACGGCATAGTGGCCACTCGGGAACGAGACTTCGAATCCCTCCGCCCCGACCAGCATAACTTATTGATATTAAATATGATATTTACGATTTCGGCCACGCATCTGCTTTTTACCGCTACATTGATGTAGTCGATTTTGTAGCTGTCGCCGCCTTCGAGGAAAATCAAACGTAACCCCAAGAGTGTTTCCAATTGGGGGAGAATTGGGATCGCCAACAAGGGCTCTCGTTGATTGAACAACGGAGGACTCCGGTGATTGAACCCAGAAAAACTCCTCGAGGAACGGGAATCTGGTTCGGGACCAGGGGGGTCGGAGGTTCAAATCCTCTCTCCCCGACCATTGTTTTCCGCGGCTTACAGCGCCTCCTAAAATCTGGAAAATCACCAATGTAGTCGAAATTGTAGCTATAAGAGCCTTCGAGAAACTGAAGTCTCCTTGAATCCGAGCCCACTTAGAAAGACAAGAGAGTTGCCAGGGCAACGTGTTCGTCCAATGTTCACCACAGTAGGCCGGCCCGAACCCGCGTTCGTTCGCTAGATCGCCACGACCAAGCAGCAATAATCGGCCGGTTCCCGCGCGGCACACCCGATTGAAGACCAGTACCCACAGAGCTGGTTGGGCACGCGCGCAGAGGACACTAATGCCGAATCGACTTTTCCGGGTCTACGATGAGCATGGGACGATCGCAGACATGGTCATTTTGGTGGTCTCTAATTCGTCGCAATAGAATGAGACAGATTCACTCTGATTTCTGTTCTTCGGGTAGCGTCACAGGCGCTTTTGCTCGCGATTCCTTGAATCTCGAACGCCAAAATATACGCTCTATCTGATGGGAAGCGCTTTCTGTGCACGAAGGGAGAATTTTGAAGACGTTCGTTGGACAGACAGCAGATGAGGCTTGGCGAAGCGCAGGAGCAGCGTACAGGAACCATGGAGGCTTCACGCTCGAGTTTGGCAGAAGCGGGCCTGCATGGGAATTACTTCAAGCAGCTTTTGTGATTGAGGAGCCACGTCAACGCTGGGTGCTTTCGAGAACGCCAGCTATGAGTGTCCCTTTCGCTCTCGTCGAGGTCGTTGGAATTCTAGCAGGGAGGCGAGATGCGTCGTATTTAAACTTCTTCAATCCCCGCCTTCCTAAGTATTCGGGTGATGGAGATAACTATCACGGTGCGTATGGATAGCGGTGCTGAAAACCACAATGAAGAATTGCTGCGAGCTTCACCATTTCAGCGCGGAAGTCCTGGGCGTAACGCACCTGGGCGAACTGAAGGAGCATATGATTTGTGGCGCTCATCGCACGCGGGTTCTCGATACCACCGACTACGTCCTCAACCTGATCGCCACCAGAGACGTGCTCTCTGACCCCACCCTGGAAAAGATGGCCGTTGGCCTCGATGCGACGCGCGACACGTGCGCTAACTGCATGCTTTTAGACTTCGATCGCCTGCAAGCACCCACATTGTGCACCCCAGCCAAGTTTCTTGGTTGCGAGGAAGAGCCGCGGAATCCGAGGGCCAGATGAGTTCCAGGAAATTGCCCAGCTATCTCAGCCTCTATGCTGCGCAAGTCCCGGTGTTGGGTCGCACCGGCCAAACGCGTTTGCGCCGTGCCCGAGTTCATGTGTTTGGTTGCGGCGGAGTGGGCTCCCAGGTAGTTCTGAATTTGGCAGCGGCGGGAGTTGGCCACATCACAGTCAATGATCCGCAGTCGATTGGAATTGACAATCTCAACCGGTTTGCCATGGCCACCCTGGATGACCTCGATGTCCCCAAAGTCGAGCTCCTTAGAAGGATTCTTGAGGGCCGGCCCTACCTGAAGTTTTACGGGCTGGCAGCCCACAGCGAAGATCAGTCCGTAAATGCGTATGCTGAGGCCGCCGATCTGCTCATTTGTTGCTCGAATACAGCAGCCAGTCGCGTTCGAGCCTCCCGTCTTGCGGTCACCTACGGAAAGTCGATCATCGACGTTTCCGTAGCTGACGGCCGACGTGCCCTGGCAGGGTTTATAAAGTTCTGGCATCCAGACGAGTCAGCATGGTCAGCTTGCCCGGCCTGCTACTTGGAGAACACGAGCTCCGTGGAACGTAGAGAGGGTCTGTTGCCTTCCGTGATTGCCACAATCGCCACTTTGGCCACCCATATCGCCCTCCTCAATCTTGCCCCGCTACGAAATATCGCTAGTCAGAACTGGAACATGTTGGTCATCGAATTGAATGCTCTTCGGATGGAAACCCTTGCGGTACAAAAGCGGGCGAAGTGTGCAGCCTGCAATAACCAACAGCAGGAGTGAGAACTAGCCCGCCATCGTCCGTGAGCTGCTCGCTGACATAGTCGCGGGCGACTCTGTTCTTCGAAAACTTTGCAAGCTCAGCCAAGCTGCTCGAAAAACAATCTCAGCGGCTCAGAAGAAGCGATGGGCGAACCAAAAGGTAAAGTAGTAATTGCGTACTCGCAGTGTGAGCCTCGTTAATTGCATTGGGTCTTTCCGATGGATGTATCTGAGTTTCCAGCGCAAGTCGCCAGAGGCAGATCAAATGCGGCATTTCTGGCAACTCATCCCAATGGTTCGGTTCGCCGGATAGGATCCGGGCGCGCCATCCAGGATTGGCGGCTAATCGATCACCTGGGGGTTCACCCCTTCTGTCACTCAGTCTCTGTTTGCTAAAGGACGTTGCTGTATCGGTGGGGAGCAGTTGGCTGCCGACTTACCCGTGAACCGTGACAAAGGTCACAGCCCGAATGAGCAAATTTGAGCGACAATGGGTCTTGCTCGGTTGGGGCAAGAGCCCCTGTCACCTGGAATTTGTAAACGAATTCATACTCGATAAATCGATTGAGTAACCTTTCGCCGTCTTTTGTAGTTACCTTGCTCAGCACGACTTTGTTCAGGGGCAAGTGTTTGCCTCTGCAGAGGCGAGTAAGATGAACGAGATTTTCGAAAGCGATTCCAATCTGATCAAGGCTGCGTCTCACAACATGTCTGCACCCCCGACCTAGAATCCGCATCAAAAAAGTAAACGGAGGGGGAAAAAGACGGCGGGTTGACAAGGATACTGATTATCCTAGACTTAAGGGAGAACGGAGGTTACTGCGATGGCAAAGACCGAATGCGATCAGGACGTTGAGGTGACGATTAGAGCTTGGAGCAGGCTTGGCCAAGAAGATCGCGCGAAGTTGATACCAAGGTTCCTCAATAGCATCGTGGATTGGCGCGCTCGATCGTTCCAAACATCAAGCCAGATAAATTGGCTTGAGAATGCCTTTCGAGACGCGGGCGTACCTTTCATCGACTCGATAGCATCCCCGGATTTGTCTGCCTCCAGATCAGATGCTCATCGCTGATCTGCCTGGCACTACACGTTCCTCAAGCAGGAGCGTGTTTCTTTTTCACTGGATGCAACGTTGATGGAATTCCGATACCTGGAAATTTCAAAAATGAACTACTGGCCCCAGTACCGTTCGGACAATGAGATCGATCCTATCCTTGATATGACTGAGGGTTAACTGATGAAACTACGGTTCGTGCATATGCCGCAGCTGCTATAGCCGCATACCCTTGCCAGAGGTCGCTCTTTGTCTCGTCACAATAATCACAAATACCGCGAATAATCAGATATTGTTGGCCCAGATTCCAGGCCGCGTCTGCAATTCCCGACCCTTCCATTTCAATCGCCAGAACAGAATGTTCATCTCGAAGCAGATCTCGCAGAACACTATTGCGAAGAAGAACATTGGAAGCCCCGATTCGTCCAAAGTGAATCATTGGTAGTCCCTGTCGGCGGCTTAGTTGTCCAGGTTGAATGACCTTTGCTCTTCGATTCTTCTTCGGATCAAATAAGACGTCGGAAGACTCGTGCGGGCGGTCGGATGCTTCTAATTTTGAGGCGCGGGCTAAGTACTCCTCCCATGGATAGTTCCTCATGAATCGTCCACTCTCTAAAACGTTCACTGCGCCAATCATTCGAGATGATGGCTTCGATGTATTGCTTCGGATCTTTATCCTTTGCAAGCCAAGCTTCAAATTGTCATATTGAAGAACACCTTCCTTGTTCGAAACCACGACGTCGCCCAATCTCACATGAGTATCTGGTGAATCCGGTGATGGGATTCCGCCTGCGATTCCAACCATCAATATGTCTTCCACTCTTGGAAAGCTTCTTAGCAGGTTCGTAGCCGCTGATGCTGCACTGTTATTGCCCATCTCCTTAAGAAGGGTAACAACAACCAAGTGATCGGCGCCTGTAGCGGTGGGTATCCTACCCAAGACATAATTGTTCGGATCACCGGCCACCGCGATTGGCACCTCCTCGTCGAGCATGATCCGCATTGCAGCAAACTCTTTGGGCAGTGCAGTGACGACTCCTATTCGAACCGACTGCGCTCGCAGTAGAGATCCGAGTCTCGACGGCAGCGAATGGTCATCGGGGATAGCTGCCAGATTAAGTAAGGGCCAAACCTGAGATAGCAAAATCAGAACAGATCCCGAAGCGCTACCCTGATCCTTGCTACCCGGACCACGCGAGTCCGCTGCCATGCGTAATGCGGCTTCCCGCAAGGCCGCGGAAAGAGAAGGACTCCTCAGAATTAGCTCCTGAGACAGTTTCAAACAGAGCTGAACTAGCGCTTGATTGGCCTCCCCGCGATCTAAGGGAAGTTGGAGATTGATCGCTGATATTCCACCCAAATCCTGCAATACAGATTCACTAACGTGTTTGCCGCGCTCTTCTGCCAGCACAGGATCAAGCCCGAACAGCCTTTCGGACGGTGGAATGTCCAATTCCTTCGCTAAGCGTCCCACGGTGGCCTCCGGTATGGATGGGCAAACGCAGATTCGATGCCCACACTGGATACACATTCCCGGATACCTCACTAGAAACTGAGTCTCAAAATCGAAAGTCTGACCGTCCTCCATTGTTAGCTTGATTTCATGTTCGTTCGCGATGCCCATGAGGTAGGAAAAGACATCTGCAGCTTCACCCGCGAAGTATTTCGGGAACTTCTGAAATACTCGCACTGCCTCAGCTAGTTCTCCCAATTCTTCAAGAAGCCCGATTGTGCTCCGTCCGCTGCCGAGGGTCGCGGCATCGCGCGGGTAGATGTCATCAAACATTTGCTGCCATACATTTAGCCGCTTTGGACGACGGATATCGTTGCTACGGCGGATTTCCCCAAGCGCATGGTGGTCAAGTGTTTGCGCAACGCCCTTCGTTGATTTGCAGATTGCATCCTTGTGGGGACAATGTCGGCAATATGGGCACACATAGGGATACTTGCGAAAGAGGAGTTCTTCAACGCTCACGACCCCAAACTTGGCCATAAGAGGAAAAAACCAACCCAACGCCTTGCACAATGCTTCCTCTACTCCCAGCCCCTCTCGCCTCCGTTTCCGATCATGCACGCTTAACATGCCGCAAATTTCCACGAAGTGGGCGAACGTTGAATCTGGAGACCGGTGAGAATTCTGCTCTGAATAAATGGACGCCACCATTAAGTAGAGATCATCAAGCGTATATGGAGGTGCCACCTTGATTGTTGGTAGGGTCATACGTTGGATCGCAGCCTCGCCAATTTCTACAGGCTCGAAAACTTCAGTCGCAACGCGTCAAGCGATTGCTTCCAAACGAGCGCATTCGAAACCTTTCCTCCCAAGAAGTCGTCACCATCGCTAGCGAAAAAAGACACGCGGCTTCCCTGTGACCGACGCGTACGTGAATCGAGTCTCGCATTGCCGATTGAGTGATCAGCTGAACCTATAACAGGACCTGAAAGACGCTAAGCAGAGATGCAGTTTCGATCCACCGTCACACTTGCACCTGAATCTCAGCGATCGAGTCGACAAGTGCAATACCGACCTCCCGAAATGACTCCTCTAGCCAACGAATCCTAGCTGACAACTCATACCCATTAGCCCTCCAAGAAGTAATGCTGTTGAGCAGGCAGGGAATCAGCTTCTCGCGATCTGGCTGACTCAGTTCCTCCCATGCATCTATCACTCTCGCTACACTTTGACCAGCACTTTCGCACCCATTATCCGTAGAAACACCGCCAATCCATTGTCGTTCACTCAAAGGCATTGTCTGTCGTCTCCTTTTGCAAAGCGATTTCTCACACATCATAATCCGGGCGTTCACGAAACCGGAAATGAAGGATGGCGCGCCTGAGCGCCTTTTCCGACTCCCAATAATACGGCACGACGCCAATCGACCGTGGCGTTTGCCTTGCAGGGAGTATTACCTCTTTCCTGAGTGTCTCCGCTAGCATCAGAACCTGATTTGCCACGAAGTCCTTTAAGATGAAGTTTGGTAAACGTCGACCGGTATGCGACCAGTCCGGAAGGGCAAGTACCAGTTGCCCATTGATATTCAGAGCGGCAATTGCCTTCCTTAGGAAGGTCGAATACAAGCCCGCCAGTTCAGCCGTATCCGCGACGGTGTTGAATCCGTACGGTGGGTCGGAGATAATGACATCATATTTCTCCTCCGCGTTCCAACATTGAGTATCACCGACTGAAATCGAGGAGATAAGATTCTTTTCAATCCCGGCGAGATAGTCGCGCCTGATAGTCACCCCGGCAGAATATAGATCAGGGAACTCGGCGAGGCTACCTTCAACGTCCACAGTCTTAGGGAGAGCTCGCAGCTCCTTCAATTCATCCAACATGACGATGAGATCTCCAATTTCCTTTTCTAAAGCCTTGTTGGGATCCACTGATTGTTCTTTCAGAGCCGACTCATACCGGCGCGCAACCTTCAACTTCGTATAGAACACAAGCCGGGCCAGTAGGCCGTAGCTCCGCTGACCCTCTCGCCTAGCGGCGTCAATTAGAACCTGCGAAGATTCGGGATAATGTTGCCCTCGCTTGCCTGCCTGCCACATCTGCATCAACCTATCAGCACTCTTAAGTGCCCGCCCTGCATCACTCTGGTCCCAGTTGTCGCGTTCCACTTTGGTGACTGGCTGTTGCTCCAAATGGGACGTAATAAGTTTCAACTCCTGGATGTAACCTGCGAGCTCGTCTTGGTCGGCTCCAAAGAATCGCAGATTGTCCTCAAGCAGCAATGGGCTTATCGGCTCGTAATCTCTTCCGTAACACTCAACGTCAATAAACTTCGACGCCTCCAACAAGGTTGTACCACTTCCAACAAAACAGTCGCATATCGATATTGGGCCTTCTTTTGCTGGCCAATATGGGCGCGTGATGTTGATCATTGCGCCCGCTAGAGTGTGTGGAAGGGTAGTGTGATCAAACCACGCGGGCTTGTTCTCATCAAAGATGTGGAAAGGATTCCTGTTTATGTATTGCTGGTCATAGCAGATGATAAAGTGATTGTTCCCGCGAGCTACTCCAAGCCCGTCAAAAGAATGGTCGACGACCAAGAAGAGGGTGTGGCCACGATCAAGGTCATTCCGCTTTGTAATCAAATCTCGATCTCTTCGCGCATTTCCGGGATACGGAATTACGAGGGAGTCGCGGAACTCTGTGCGCATCGATTCGACAATATCGGCAATTTTCTCATCTCGGAGGTACGACTTTTGGACCGTAATTTTGATATCGTTGAGCCCAAAGCGCAGATCCCGGCCGTATGAACCATCACCATCAGAGAAGTCTTCATGAGAATACGGCCTGAATAGTGCTTTCTTGTTCCGTGGCAGCGTATCTTTCAGATACTTTCTAAGTCGTGCAAATAGCTCTTCCTTGGTTGCTTTGTAGATATTCCTGACGTACACATTTGTACCGCACGAGTGGATATATCCCGACAAAGCACAGACCTTTCGAATGTCAATTTCGACTTGTGGAGGCAGGAATACGAGGCATGACCCAAACAGAACGTCTATAACGGCAATATTGTTCATCATCCACGAGTAGTGCTCGCTGAATGATTGATACGCTTTATTCCAGTCGCGATAGCTATCAAAAAAAGTCTCAGCAACATGTGTCACCACATGTCGAAAGTCCGAAGGCGATAGGAAGGCCAACTCCGACTTGCTATCTCGCCGGCACGCACGGATGAGAGCAACAAGTTCAGCTGTTTGGATGTTGGTGACGCGGTGATTCTTCTTGAATACGAACGAATATATAGTGCCGCGCTTTCGGAACCACGACGAGAACAATCGGTCGGCAGGAAAGCGCTCTCCAGAGTGTGAGTTTGGAGGTACGAACGATTCTCCTAGAGCGGGTTCCTCCATGATTTCGTGAAGCGTGTCAAGCAAGATGTTTTCAGCGGCCGGGGAAGGGCCAAGCGGACGATCGGTCAATTGAGCCTCTCTGCTCGAAATAGAGGACGAGTTTTGGAATGATGAAATCTAAGGGTAAATCGCGAAAGATGTCAATCGATTTTTAAAGATGTCAATCGATTTTTAAAGTCACCGGCACTGACAGACGCCAGTTCTTATTGGGAAAGTCCCGAAAGTCAGATCGTTTTATCGCGAGACGTGTGCGCCTCTGATCCAGTCGGCGTGATCGGATCTCCGATCCAGGAGTATAGGCAGAATTCAATGCGCGTCGCAGAATCTTATTCACTGGGAGAACGGACGGCCCGGCCTTGTTTGGTGCCTCGTTGCTCATCTGACCACGTGCAACAGGCCATTCTCGGAAACAATACGACAGACTTTCGGTTGGATTGACGTGCGGCTTCACTAGCCGTCGCAAGCCGGCACAGAAGAGCAACCTGCGCGAGGTACCTGAACGTTGTACAAACCGCGCCTCGAACTAAGCATGCACTCTCGTTCGAGTGTACGATTTTCAGGATAGGTTGCACATTGTGAGTTGCATTTCTGCGTCCAACTAAAAAGAGCTTGACATACAAAGGCTGCTCTGCATTAATATCGTCAACTTCGCAAAGTTGAACTTGTGAATGCAGACCTGCTGTCTCTTCCCCACAATTTGCAGATGATGTACCAGTAGACGCTTAGCTTCCGTCTTCTGGTGCATTGCATAGCACTGCGCCGCAGGGACGTCTTCGTTGCGAAGCGTCACGGGCGCACCGATCGACACTGCGCGCGGCAGGCCCAATCGGATTGAGTGAGTGTGGAGTTGAGAGATGAAAAGTAAACCTCGAATCATCCTTTTCTTGTCCATGGGATGGGTGCTACTCACCGGCTGTCTCAATAACCGGTACATCACGCCTGTTACTACCTTCCACAGTTCGACCGCGCAAACGATATCAACCATTAGCGCCTTTTATAGCTCGCGAAATGCAAATGAAATTCAGATATATCTCGCAAGCGTTGCAGCGGATTCCACTCAGGCTCTGGGGACAACCGATGCTTCGGGACAACCAACTCCACTGGGTCAGCCCGTGTTCTCGGCAGCATCCATCAAAGCGCGGCTGGATGCTCTTTCGGTGGTAGCCACGTATGCGTCTCGGCTCTACGATCTAGCAAATACGTCAAGCGCCCTCGGATTTTGCGACCGCTGGAAGCGCATTGGGATCAAATTTGGGCTCACTGGACAAGACATTTCAAACGCTTGCCGGGTCGAAAGACCCGACAGCAAACATCGGTGGCCCTAGCAAAGTAAGGAGACGCACGAACAACGGAGCTTCAGCCGAACTCTGCTCTCCGCTCGTGTTGGTACTTTTGCCAGAGAGAACACCTCCCAGTGTAGTGAGTAACCAACCAGCGAGCGCCGACCATTTTACCCATCGGTAAGTCTGGGCGTTGATGGGTATGTCGACTATGTCGGGACCGAATAGGGAAATTCCTACATATGCCGTATAGACAAGACTGTACAGAGTTATCCACCCTCTTACTCGGCCGAGCCACTCAAGAACCCAGTCGTCGAAACAGTCTCCTACTAAGCCACTATGGAGGATGACCCCGACAAACGAAATGAGAATAGCGACCAGTGGACCAAATGTGACCACGGATCGCCACACCCACGTGTTGTTTTCCTAATCTCTCAGCTTTTCGAAATGATCAGTACGAACTCGAAGAGGGCCGAGAATGTCAACTCGTGCCGATCGAGAGAGGAGGCGGTGCGGCCTCTAAATCGATAGTCGCTCGAGACAGGTCAAAAACGGACCCGAATACCGTAAATTTTCATGTTTTCTGTACAAAGATGCCAATGTCTATGCAGCAAATGCACGACGCCGGCATGACCCCAGAAGGGCATTTGCGCAGAGCGTTCGCCGGCGTAACAAGTATGTTTGGGGCGCTTGAGCTCTCGTTGAGTTTTCCCGATCGCTTCCGACCCGCCGTTCCTGAAG
>Ga0206823_1098_pt1 | contig 22128 bp, 20 predicted proteins | sample Alteio_BWOrgCont_81_FD_152868 | JGI IMG/M metagenome (GOLD analysis project Ga0206823, IMG submission 152868) | Enriched cells from forest soil in Barre Woods Harvard Forest LTER site, Petersham, Massachusetts, United States -... | ecosystem: Environmental > Terrestrial > Soil > Temperate forest >...
TATATGGTCGCCGTTTTTGCCGTCGATGGTGCCGCCCATTGGGTAACACATTAGGCCTTCCTGCATTGCTGCGGCTTTGATTTTGGCGTTTATTCCGAGCTTGGAATCGAACGGTTGTTTGGTTGTGCGATCCTCGACTATTTCCAGGCCGACAAATAACCCCTTGCCTCTGATATCGCCGATATTGGGATGGTTACCGAATTCTTTTTCCAGCGCCGCTTTCAACGCTGTGCCTTGTTTCCTCACATTCTCCAGCAGATTTTCCTTTTCTATGAATTTCTGCACGGCCAAAGCGGCAGCGCAGGCGGTGGCGTGGCCCATATAAGTGTGGCCATGCTGGAAAAAGCCGCTACCTTGATGAATTGCATCATATATTTTTTTAGAAACCAGCATCGCGCCAATCGGCTGATATCCGGCCCCGAGGCCCTTGGCAATCGCCAGAATATCGGCGGTGACACCCTCCTGCTCGGCGGCGAATAACGTTCCAACCCGGCCCATGCCGCACATCACTTCATCGAGAATCAACAACACTTCGTATTTATCGCAGATTTCCCTGATGCGCTTGAAATAGCCTGGCACCGCGGGAACGCAGCCCATAGTGGCCCCAACAACCGGCTCGGCGATGAATGCCGCGACATTTCCCGCGCCCAGCTGCAAAATCATTTCCTCTAATTCATTCGCCACCCGCAAGCCATATTGCTCTGTGGTTTCTCCTTCCTTTTTGCCGCGATATTCATAGCAGGGAGAAATATGCTGCATCGGCACCAGAAGCGGCTCGAACTGCGCCCTTCTCCAGCGATTGCCCCCGGCGGAAAGCGCCCCGAGAGTATTGCCATGATAACTCTGCCAGCGTGCGATGATTTTTGCTTTATCCGGCTTGCCGATTTCCAGGAAATATTGCCGCGCGATTTTTATCGAAGCCTCCACCGCCTCGGAGCCGCCCGAGAGAAAATAAACCCTCTCCAAGCCAGCCGGCGCGCGCGCTATCAGGAAATCCGCCAATTCCTCCATCGGCTGATTGGTGAAAAACCCGGTATGGGAGAAAGCCAGCTGCGATATTTGCTGGGTAATAGCGTCCCGCACCGCCAGATTGCTGTGGCCAAGACAAGAAACTGCCGCACCAGAAGAGCCATCCAGGTAGCTCCTGCCCTCCGCATCTATGATGTAACAACCGTCACCTTTTACTGCCACCGGATAATTAGTTTTCGTATTCCGGTGAAAAACATGTCCCATATAATAGCTCCATAATTTAATGGCGCCTATATAACATCAAAAAACTTCACGGGCAAAAAACTTATTGGTTGTTGTCTCTCCTATGGCACTGCCCCTTACAGAAGATTTACTAGAAAAACCCGCTTCCATAACCGAAAATTTATTTCATTAAAATTATACTCTCCTCATCACCCAAACATATAAGCGAGGAATATTATGAGCGTTATCGATAAACTTACCGGTAAGAATAATCAGGAAAAAGACACTCATGCGGTCGCATCCATCCCTGAACGCCTGAAAAAAAATGAAAAAGCAATCATCATCACCGGCGATAATGTCGAAGATATAGAATTTTTTTATCCCTATTATCGCCTAACCGAGGAAGGTTACACGGTGGATGTGGTTACCCCTGAAGGCGGCAAATTCGAAGGCAAGCATGGCCTTGGCCTCAAATCTAGCAAACCCATAAAAGATGTGCGCCCAAGTGATTATGTGTTGCTTTATTTGCCCGGTGGCAAAGCCCCGGCGGAACTCCGTAAAAATGCCGCGGTCTTGAATTTCGTGAAGGAATTCGCAAAGAGCGGAAAGCCCATCGCCGCCATTTGCCACGGCCCGCAAATTCTGGTTTCGGCTGATTTAATCAAAGGCAAGCAATTGGCCGCATGGCCGGAAGTTGGCAAGGAAATCGAAAAAGCCGGGGGTATTTTCGTCGATGAAGCACTGGTAATCGATGGCCAATTCATTACCGGCCGCATGCCCGGAGATTTGCACCGCCATCTTTACGGGGTGTTGCAATATCTGCAAGGAAATATTTCCAATACCAGCCGCGATAAGCGTAAATCCTCCGCCGCTTAAAGAGAAAGAATTAATATCCGATTATTCCCGGCCCTACTGATTCTTTTGTCTCAGGCCGGTCATTAGGGTTTTGCCCCTGCCCTTCTCCCGGAATTTTCGTTGCATGAGCAAGCTGCTTGGCACTCGTGTTTATCAATTCATCCTGGCATACGGTTATATGAGCCCCGGCCAGCGCATAGTATTATCGGTGTCTATGGATTATAAATATATGTCTGGATTGCATTTTATTTTTCAAAAATGGCGCACCCGAAGAGATTCGAACTCCTGGCCTTATGATCCGTAGTCATACGCTCTATCCAGCTGAGCTACGGGTGCGTATTTTATTAAAGAGAGGTTATATAGCCGCTAGCGGGATAAGTTGCAAGTTGCAAGTTTAGGCCTATTCATGAAAAATCGGCTGCTGCTTTTCCGGCCCGAGGAATTTTAGCTCGCCATATTCCCGCTGCCAGCGCAGTTCATCGCGGCAATAAGTATCGGTTCTATTCTGATGCATGGCAGCATTGCCGCATTGAATCATGGCTTTCCGGTAATCATCCTCATTCTTTATGTAATAAGGCCCGGAAGGCAGCATCATCGCCTTGCCGGTATATTTTTCCTCAGGCGTGTTAAAATAATTATCCATGGATTCGCAGGAGCAAACCAGCGATAATAATATAAGCACCAAATATTTCCCGGCAGATGATATTTTCATGTTGTCACCACACCTCGTAATTCTCTATAGTTAAAAATTCAAGCATGTTTTATGGCAATCCAGAGAAAAGAAATCGTTTTACTTGAGCGGCCCGAGAAACCGGAGGCGGCTTACCGCGAGCTTCCCTATAATGCGGAGGCCGAGCAGGTGCTGCTCGGCTCGATTCTCACTAATAATGAGCTTTTGAACCGCATTTCGGATTTCCTGATTGCCGATCACTTTTATGAGCCGGTGCATAAACGGATTTATGAGGCCATCACGCGTTATCTAGACCGCGGCCTCGCCGCTAGCCCGATTACCTTAAAAAACCAGTTCGATAAAGACGAAGCCCTGGCCGATATCGGCGGCGCTACTTATCTAACCCGCCTCGCCGGGCTTTCCACCGGCATTATAAATATCCTTGATCACGCCCGCATAATTTATGACCTCGCACTCCGCCGCAAATTAATCGATATCGGCAGCGATATGGTGAATGAGGCTTATAAGGATGATAGCGCCGCCAGGCTTGCCGCCGACCAGATAGAAATAGTCGAGCACCAGCTTTTCAGCCTCGCCAGCGAAGGCCTATCGGAGCGCAGTTTTCAGCCCCTCAAAGTCTCGCTTACCGAGGCCATCAGCCGCGCCGAATTCGCACTCAAAAACCAGGGCGGTATAAGCGGTGTGCCGACCGGCTTAATCGACCTCGATAAACTTCTCGGCGGGATGCATGATTCGGATTTGATAATAATCGCCGCCCGGCCATCGATGGGCAAAACCGCGCTCGCCATTAATATCGCCCTGAATGCCGCCGATGCTTTTATAAGAGAGCAAAAGAAAAAACATGAAACCGAGCCGGAATTCGTCGAGAAGGAAAAAAACCTGCCGAAATCGGTCGGGTTTTTCTCGCTGGAAATGTCGGCAGAGCAGATTGCCTCGCGGCTGCTTTCCATGAAATCCGGCATTAATTCCAATAACATCCGCCGCGGGCGGCTGGATAAGGACAAGCGTGAATTCCAGAAACTGGTCGAGGCCAACCAGGAGCTTTACCAATTACCGTTTTTCATCGATGAAACCCCGGCCATCACTATTTCCGCCCTGCGCACCCGGGCGCGGCGGTTGAAGCGCAAGCATAATCTCGGCGTGCTGGTGATTGATTATCTCCAGCTTATGCGCGGCGTTTCCGAGGCGGGCAGGAATAACCGCGTGCAGGAAGTTTCTGAAATCACGCAAGGCCTAAAAGCCATCGCCAAGGAGTTGAATATCCCGGTGGTGGCGCTCTCCCAGCTTTCCCGCCAGGTCGAAACCCGCGACGATAAACGCCCGCAGCTGGCCGATTTGCGCGAATCCGGCAGCATCGAGCAGGATGCCGACGTGGTGATGTTCATCTACCGCGAAGCCTATTACAAGGAACGCGAAAAACCCCAGGAAGGCTCCGAAAAATTCGCCGAATGGCAAGCGAAGATGGAGCAAATCAGCAACATCGCCGAAATCATGGTAGCCAAACACCGCAACGGCCCGATTGGGAATGTGGAACTATTTTTCGACAGGTTCTCAACTACATTCGGGAACCTGGATAAGCCGCATAGTCAGGGTGGGAAGTTTTAATCATTCTTCTTCCTTCGCCGGCTTCTCTCTGGATTTTTTTCCATCATCAACCTTAGCCCTGCCGCCTTTCTTTCCTCCAGCAGCGCGCCGTTCTGCTTCTTTATCCACCGCCCCGCCTTCTTTAATAATAATTCCAGCCGCCGCCCTTTCAAATTTTATATCTATTTCTTCTTCAACAGCAGTAAACCTACCAGATATTATAACTTTTTCCAGTTTTGGCATACTTCGGTTCTGAACGAACGCCTCTATCACATCGCCATGTCCACCCGAAATACAATCACCAGAAAACTCGACTGTTTTTAAATTGGGTGACGCCACTTTAGCCAGTGCCAGTAGCTCTTCGGCATCTTGGCTAAATCCCCATTCATGGAATGAAAGGTTTGCAAGCCTGGGAGATTTTTTTATCATTTGTAATAGTTTATTTGCCGCTTCATGGTTATAATTTTCATGCGTCCGCTCACTAAATTCGAGGTTTTCCAGTCTGGGATAGTTCTTATCTTGGAAATTGGCGTGACGCATGGCTCGGTCCATATATAATTCATTAAATTCCAAATTTTTAGCTCCTTGAGCTATATCCATTAGAACTTCAAGAGCTTTTTTCCCTATTGCAGGACCATCTTCATCAGAATCTCTATCTACCCTTAATTTCTCTACAGGATAAAGGAGAAAAACATCTCTAATATTAACAACCGGACCAGTATTAAGGGTTAAATTTCCACGTCCACTTTCCACTATAGAAATATTAACACTAAACAATCCATTTTTATCTACCTTCAGTTTTACGGTATTGCCTTCCGGGGTTGTTATATCCTGATTGAGAGATAAATTCGGATTATCTTTCATTATCTGATTCACCTCGGCAACCATTTGTGCGCGTTGGGTGGAAACATTAAGATCGGTTATATTTTCTCCGCCGCTTAGGGCCATCATAAGAGTAAGCAATCTGCCTTCTGCCGGCTTATCCGCATCATCTTGAAGATAGACGGCTAATAAACCTCTAGCCACATCATCTCCCGGATTCCGCAATACATTATTTCTTAACGTGGCCTCATCCATAATACCTCACTAAAAATTGTTGTGGCGTAGAAGACAATAACATAGGAATATTAAGAAATTATGACAAAAACAAAAAATTTCTCCGACTCCACCCTCTATATAAACTTCAAATCCATTCAGGATAATTACCTATTGCTGAAATCTAAAGCCCAGGCCGCGGAAACCGCGGCGGTGGTGAAGGCTAATGGTTATGGGCTTGGGGTGCGGGAGGTTTCGGCGGCGCTTTGGGAAGCCGGAGCGCGGGTGTTTTTTGTTGCTACGCTGGATGAGGCGTTAGAGCTCCGCACCATTTTTCCCCCCAGGGTGTCATTCCCGCGTAGGCGGGAATCCATAACCACAAGCAGAGAGATATCACAGAAATCTCAAGGACTCTGGAATATGGATTCCCGCCTACGCGGGAATGACAAAAATATAGAGATTCTGGTATTCAACGGCATCCGCCCCGGCCAGGAATCTATCTTCCATAAAAACAAAATCACCCCCGTCCTAAATACCCTGGCGGGGACAAAATTATGGACAAAATATTGCCGGAAAATCGGGGAGAAAATCCCGGCGGCACTGCATGTCGATACCGGGATAAACCGGCTGGGATTGAGTATTAAGGAAGCGGAAACTAACGCCGCTGAAATCAATGCCCAAATCCAGGTAAAATATTTAATGAGCCATCTCGCCTGCGCCGATATTCCAGAACATCCAAAAAATACTGAGCAGCTCAAAGCCTTCAACCGCATCAGGAAATTCTTTCCCGATGCCCTAAAATCCCTCGCCAATTCAGCCGGCATATTACTTGCCGATTGTTACCATTTCGACTTGGTACGCCCAGGGATAGCGCTTTATGGCGGGAATGAAATGAAACCCGTCATTTCCCTCCACAGCAAAATCATCCAGCTCCGCAAGATTGACAGGCGCGAGGCCGTTGGTTATGGTGCAACCGCATATGCTGCGAAAGGCTCGGTAATCGCTACTGTTCCAGTTGGTTATGCTGATGGTTATTTGCGGCATTTGAGCAATAGCGGCTATTGTTTCATAGATGGCGTGAAAGTCCCGGTTATCGGCAGGGTTTCGATGGATTTGATAACCCTGAATGTAAGCGGAATTGCGGAAAAGAATTTGATGCTCGGCAAGGAAGTGGAATTGATCGGCAAACATTTGAGCATAGATGAAATAGCGGGCCGGGCGGGAACTATCGGCTACGAAATATTAACCCGGCTGGGTGCGCGTTTTAATAGGGTTTACCTGGAGAAATAAATGGTAATAACAGAAAAGTTCAATGATTTCCTCAGGATTTTGGGCAAGGTTTTCCTTACATTCCTTAATGCCCTCGGTCGCCTCGCGATTTTCGCGGGAGAAGTTTTCCGCAATATGGTGCCGCCGTTTTATTTCCGCAGCTTCATCCGCCAGGTAATCGAAATCGGCTATAATTCGCTGCCCATCGTCGGCCTCACCGCAATATTCACCGGCGCGGTGCTGGTTTTGCAAACCTATACCGGATTTGCGCGATTCAATGCCGAAAGCTCGATTGCCAGCGTCGTGGTTATCGCCATCACCCGCGAATTGGCCCCCGTATTGGTCGGGCTCATCGTTTCCGGGCGCATCGGCGCGGCGATAGCTTCCGAACTCGGCACCATGCGCGTCACCGAGCAGATTGACGCACTCTCCACCCTCTCCACCAATCCGGTAAAATACCTGGTTGTCCCACGCGTCCTCGCCGGATTCCTGATGATGCCATGCCTGGTCGGAATCGCTGACATAATCGGCGTTTATGGCGGCTATCTGGTAGCGGTGCATAAACTCGGCTTCAACCCCGCGACTTACCTGCATAAAACCTGGGAGTTCCTCGAAACCAAGGATATAGTTTCCGGCCTGGTGAAAGCCGGGGTGTTCGGATTTATTATAACGCTAGTCGGCTGCTATCACGGCTTCCATTCCAAAGGCGGGGCACAAGGTGTGGGCCAAGCCACAACAATGGCGGTAGTCAGCGCCTCGATGCTGATATTGCTCACCAATTATATATTAACCAGCTTGTTTTTCGGGGTATGAAACTCATTAGTGTCATGCCAAACTCGATTTGGCATCCAGTTATAAATGTAGGGCGCTTTGCGCCGAATCCATTTTACTGGATGCCAGCTTAAAGCTGGCATGACAAAAGAGGTAAAAAGCATGAATAAAATCGAAATCCGCAATCTCCATAAATATTTCGGCCGGAAAAAAGTTTTGGACGGTGTTGATATAGATGTGGCCAATGGCGAATCACTGGTGGTAATCGGCGGTTCCGGCACCGGGAAATCAGTGCTCATTAAAAACATCACCGGGCTAATGAAGCCGACATCCGGCAGCATAAAAATCGATGGGCAGGAAACCACCAATCTTTCCGCAAAAGAACGCGATGCGCTGATGGGGAAATTCGGGTTTTTATTCCAGGGCGGGGCGCTGTTTGACAGCTTGAAAGTTTGGGAAAATATTGCATTTGCGCTAATTAACAGCAAAAAAATGAATAAGGATGAAGCAAAAAAAATCGCCCTGCAAAAATTGAATTCGGTTGGCCTTGGCGAGGAAGTTGGCAGCCTTATGCCCGCGGAGCTTTCCGGCGGAATGCAAAAACGCGTCGCCCTCGCCCGCGCCATCGCCGGGAGTCCTGAAGTAATATTTTTCGACGAGCCGACAACGGGCCTTGACCCCATCATGTCCGATGTCATTAATAACCTAATCGTAAAACTCTCCAAGGAACTCGGCGCCACCACCATCACCATCACTCATGACATGGCCAGCGTCCGCAAAATCGCCGACAAAGTCGCTATGCTCTATAATGGCAAAATCGTCTGGCATGGCTCAATCAAAGATATCGACAAAAGCGGCAACCCTTATGTCGAGCAATTCATCCATGGCCGCGCGGAAGGGCCGATAGAGATAAAATTGCAGGACCATTGATGGTTCTAATGACTCTCAATTATTTGCCGTCATGGCCCGAGTTTGCTTCTATAGCAAACTATAGGGCCATCCAGAGGAGAGGCTGGATTCCCCTATAATTTTTGTGAAGAACAAAAATTCGGGGAATGACGGCGTGGAAATTTTAAATGAATTACTATCTGATTCGTTGATACAATAAATAGCGACGCTATGAAAAAGAAAAAAGAAACATTTAAGGCCAGCAACGGATATATAATTGAATTCGCCCATGATCCAAAGGCGGATAAACCACTTACGGAAAAGGAATGGTCTAAGTTAAAGCGTATTGACGGAAAAGAGGTTCTTACTCCTGAATTCGTTGAAGCCTGGGAAGAAATGCGGCAAACACGGAAACGCGGCAGGCCAAAATCCGCAAAAACCAAAACCGCGACAAAACTGCGCATTGATTCCGACGTGCTAGAAATCATCCGCGCCACCGGCCCCGGCTGGCAGACGCGGATTAATAATATGCTGCGGGAATGGGTGGGGAAATAGTCAATTAAAGATTAGACAGAAATTAGACAGAAATAATAATGGCCAAACCACAATCACGATATATCTGCCAATCCTGCGGCGCGGTTTATAGTAAATGGGCCGGGCGTTGTGAGGAGTGTGGGACTTGGAATAGCGTGGTTGAGGAGCAAGGCTCCGGCGGTTATTCCAAGGTTGCGGCCATTCCGGGGAAAAAATCCGGCTCGGGGCGCGAGATTGAATTTGCTTCTCTCGATCAGCCGAACCAGGAAACATTACGTACGCAAACCGGGATAAATGAGCTGGATAGAGTTCTCGGCGGCGGGCTGGTGGCGGGTTCCGGGGTGTTAATCGGGGGTGACCCTGGCATCGGCAAATCCACTCTACTCCTGCAACTGGCCTCCGCGGTGGCATTGAATGACGAGGCTTGTGTTTATATTACCGGTGAGGAATCGGTGGAGCAAATTCGCATGCGCGCGGCGCGCCTTGGCCTTAAAAACGCGCCGATGGCGATAGCGGCGGCAACTTCGGTGAGGGATATTCTGGCGACTTTGAAAAAAGGCCCGGCGGCTAAAGTCGTCATCATCGATTCGGTGCAGACGATGTATCTTGATAGCGTTGAATCCGCGCCCGGCACGGTGACGCAGGTGCGCTCCTCCGCTTATGAATTGATAAGCTTCGCCAAACAAAGCGGAGCGGCAATTTTGCTGGTCGGGCATGTGACCAAGGACGGGCAGATTGCGGGGCCGAAAGTGCTCGAGCATATGGTCGATACCGTGCTTTATTTCGAGGGCGAGCGCGGGCATCAATTCCGCATACTCCGTTCAGTGAAAAACCGGTTCGGCCCGGCCAATGAAATCGGTGTTTTCGAAATGACGGAAAAAGGTCTGATGGAAGTTGCCAATCCTTCCGCGCTGTTTCTTTCCGAATCGCATAATAACGTCAGTGGCTCAGCGATTTTCGCCGGGATGGAAGGAACCAGGCCACTACTGGTGGAAATCCAGGCCTTGGTAGCGCCTTCCTTCCTGGCAACACCGCGCCGCGCGGTGGTGGGGTGGGATATAAACCGCCTGGCGATGATTATAGCCGTGCTTGGCACCCGTGCCGGGGTGCAGCTTTACGATAAGGAAGTTTATTTGAATGTCGCCGGCGGCCTCAAGATAAACGAACCGGCAGCAGATTTGCCTGTCGCCGCAGCGATAATTTCCTCGCTTAGTAATGTTTCTCTTCCTAAGGAAACAGTAATATTCGGTGAGGTGGGGTTATCGGGCGAAGTACGCAAAGTCAGCCATGTCGATATCCGGCTCAAAGAAGCCGAAAAATTGGGCTTCACCCGCGCCATAGTTCCGGGCGGCACGAAAAGTAAACATAAAACCAATAATAACTTTATTTTGCGCGAAATAAATCATATAAACCAGCTCAAGCAAGTGTTAGGTTCTGGGGACTAGGTGTTAGGTGCTAGTAAAAAAGAATCCCTAGCCCCTATCCCCTAGAACCTAGCACCTCTTCTACTAGCAAGGCACAAAAAATGGATAGCTCAGTATTCAACGAATATGACGTGATGGTGGTTCTTATCATCCTCACTTCCTCGATATTATCATTAATCCGCGGGTTCATCCGCGAGATTTTTTCGCTTTTCGCCTGGATTGGCGCCGGCATTGTCACCTTTCTTTATTTCTCGAAAGTCGCATCCTGGCTTACGCCCTATTTCAGCAACCGCATGGTGGTTAGCGCCGCGGCTATCCTTAGTATTTACCTGGTGACGCTGATAACCATCTCCATCGTCAATGCGCTAATCCTGGATTTTTCAAAGGAAGTGAGGCTGGGAGCTATTGACAGGACCCTCGGCCTAGCATTCGGCTTTGCGCGCGGGCTTATCATTGCATCCATCCTGCATTTTGCTATAATATTAGTGCAGGGCGATAATGAGCCGAAATGGTTGACGGAAGCGAAAACTTATAACCTTACCGGGTTTGGTGCCGGGCTGCTTAAGGATTTAACTCACGATTATATAAACGATATCCACCCGGCCGATGACGCAGATTCTTTAAGCGATAAACTTTCTCCCACTTTCATGGATAGCCTGAGAGCCGAACTTGGCCATACCAGCCCCGAGCAAAAGGAAGTTTTCCGAAAGGTAATGAAGGGTCTGCCGAAAAAAGATAGGGAGCGCCTTGCGAAAAAGCTGGAAACTTCCGAAAGCGATATTTCGGAGGTGACTTTGGAGGCGCTGGTTCTCTATCAAAAAGCCGCGCAGGCAAACCTGATTAAGAAGGAAAATAAATTAAAGGACGAAGAAATACCGCTGCTGGAAGAATCGATAAAAGGACTGCAGAAAAAAGTGCTGGATACCGGGGCGAGCGGGGTGAAGGATACCGATATAGATTTGCCGAAGACCGGAAAGTGATTTATGAATCAGGATGATTATATAAAAATCGCAATACCGGGAATAGTTGGGTTTCTTGGGGCTTATTTACTGAAATATATCGAGCCGGTAGCTAATACAATATTATGGAATCCGCATTCCTTTACTTTCGCCGTGGAAAACTTGAATATCGCCACCAACTCCGTAACCGTTCAGAATCTTGGAAGGAAAGCAGCGGAAAATATTGAAATTATCTATCAATATAAGCCCGATAGTTATAAAATATGGCCGGAAAGAATAGCGGAAGCTAAAACAAACGATGATGGAACTTTTATAATCCTGCTGAAATCTTTAGGAAGAAAGGAATATTTCTCAATCGAATCGCTTCATTACCAGGGACTGCATCCGGAGATAGTAAATGCAAGGACAAAGGAAGGGCCGATAAAAACTGTAAAGTTTAATTCGCAAAGAGCGCAGCCTCAATGGAAGGCCTGGACAGGACGCGTTATATTTTTAATAGGAATAGGAACTATAGGATATTGGACTTTGCAGTTACTGGAGCGCTATTAGCAATTTATTCAAAAATAGCGTCAGTCCAATCTTCTAAAATCCAGTACATCTGGATAAAGAAGCGTTTAATCAGGCTTTTATTATTATATTCCATAGTGCTATAAGCTTTTATATTCTTATATTCGATTATATAATACTCACATAAGAAATCAATCAATAATAAACCCTTACTTTCCAATAGGAAGAGTTCAGATAAAAAACATGGAAGATTTCTCGTTAAACCCTTTCGCTGATGATGACCATCCGCATGATGAATGCGGAGTATTTGGCATTTTTGGGCAGGTTGATGCTTCGGCGCATACGGCGCTGGGTTTGCACGCGCTCCAGCATCGCGGGCAGGAAGCGGCGGGGATAGTTTCGACTGACGGGGAGTTTTTCCATAGCCATGCGGCAGTGGGCTTGGTCGGCGATAATTTCAATTCCGCCGAGGTGATAAAAAGCCTGGAGGGCAGCATCGCCATCGGACATGTGCGCTATTCCACTACGGGCAGGAAGAACCTGCGCAATGTCCAGCCGCTTTTTGCCGAACTCAGCTTCGGCGGCTTTGCTCTCGGCCATAATGGCAATCTCACTAATGCGGCGATACTGCGGGAAAAACTCGTTAATATGGGCTGCCTGTTTCGTACCACCATGGATACGGAAGTCATCATTCACCTGCTTGCCATGAGCAAGCACCCGACGATACTTGATTGCTTGATTGACGCGCTGAAACAAGTGGAAGGCGCCTATTCGCTGGTGGCGATGACGAAAAACACGCTTATCGGCGCGCGCGACCCGTTTGGCGTCAGGCCGCTTGCCCTCGGGAAACTTGATAATTCCTATGTCCTCGCCTCAGAAACCTGCGCTTTCGATATCATCGGCGCTACTTATGAGCGCGAGATAAACCCCGGGGAAATCGTTGTAATCGGCGCCGATAATTCCATCCAAAGTTATTACCCCTTCACCAAACATTCGCAGAAATTCTGCATATTCGAATATGTATATTTCGCGCGGCCTGACAGCCTGGTTGAAGGCAAAAATGTTTATGATTTCCGGAAATTGATGGGCCGCCAGCTGGCGATAGAAAATGCGCATCTCAAAGCCGATGTAATCGTCCCGGTGCCTGATTCCGGCATTCCGGCGGCAATGGGATTTTCGAGTCAATCCGGCATACCGTTCGAGCTCGGAATAATCCGCAATCATTATGTCGGCAGAACGTTCATTGAGCCAACCGACCAGGTACGCCATCTCGGCGTAAAACTCAAGCATAACGCCAATTCCGCAGTGCTGAAAGGCAAGCGCGTAGTGCTGATTGATGATAGCATAGTGCGTGGAACCACCTCGAAAAAAATCGTTAATATGGTGCGCGAAGCCGGGGCGAGTGAAGTGCATATGCTGATTTCGAGCCCCCCCACCACCAATTCCTGCTTTTATGGCGTCGATACGCCTGAGCGCGATAAACTCCTGGCTTACCGCATGGATGTTAAAGGCATGGAAGAATTCATCGGCGTCGATAGTTTAAGGTTCCTCAGCATCGATGGCCTTTACCGCGCGGTCGGCGAAACCCGCCGCAACTCCGAAAACTCCCAATATTGCGACGCCTGCTTCACCGGCGATTACCCAATTCCGATTGCCGATAGCAGGAAGGATATATTGCCGTTGTTTGATAGGATCTAAGGAAATTAATTTTTCTTAATCCTTTTAAGTAATAATTAAACTGTTCGTGGATGTATTATGGAAGAACAATTTTTAGCCGCTATGAGAGAAAATCCAACGGGGAACACTAACCAAATTTACGCCGATTGGCTGGAAGAGCAAGGCGAGTCTCCAGAAATCGCAAATATTATAAGAACTCGTCCCGAAATAGCCCTGGCTTATGCCAATAAGGCGATAATAATTAAAATCGGCCAAGATGGATGGCCCGCAATTACCATCAATAGCCCAGGCATGGCTGAAGCCATAGAAAAAGACCGGAATGCAATATGGCAGGCGACAATGTTGGTAGGAAAGGACGGCACTCCTGTTATCACAATGTCGGGTTATGTATTTGGAATTATGTATGATAACCCTGCAATAAAGGAGGAGATGAAGGAAATAGAAATCGATCTGCGTATTAAAGATTCCGGTGGTATTCCCGGAGGGTTACACAGGGAATTTTTGTCAGGACTTAAAGTAAGAAAACTTACTTTTGACTATCGACTTGATGATGCTGAGATTAATGCTGCAATTCATGCCTTACCGGATCTTAAGGAAATTGAAATAAAAGATATACGCAAAGTTTTCGAAAATGAATTAGATGCAATAAGAAGAGGAAATGCAGTTGCTGCCTGGGTTCGGTAAGAAACCTTTTTGCTATTGCTGGTTTCTATACTCCACGGTATGACAGCATGGTGAAGGAAAAATTAAAAAACCGCATCGCTCTAATCACCGGAGCATCGCGCGGCATCGGTGCGGCGGTGGCAAAGAGATTTGCCGCTGAAGGGACGCATGTGATTCTGGTTGCCAGAACCGTCGGCGGCCTTGAGGAAGTGGATGATGCGATAAAAAAATCCGGTGGCAGCGCTACTCTGGTGCCGCTTGATTTGCGCGAGGAAGAAAAAATCGACCAGCTCGCGGGGCTGGTTAATGAGAGGTTCGGGAGGCTCGATATATTGGTCGGCAATGCCGGAACTCTAGGCGTGCTTTCCCCACTGCCCCATGTTCCGCCGAAAAAATGGGAGGATACGATTAGCCTTAACCTCACCAGTAATTTCCGGTTAATTCGCGCCTTCGATCCGCTGCTTAAAAAATCTGATTCCGGCCGGGTGATTTTCGTAACTTCCGGCGTCGCCCAAGGCACATTTCCATATTGGGGGCCATATGCCGTCAGCAAGGCCGGGCTGGAAGCGCTGGCAAAAACTTATGCGGGGGAATGCGAAAATACCAATATAAGAGTGAATATAATCGACCCGGGAGAGGTGCGGACTAACATGCGCGCCCAAGCAATGCCTGGGGAAAACCCGGAAAGTCTGCCGTTACCGGAAGAAATTACCGATAGGTTCGTTGAGCTTGCCGCGGCTGCTTATAATAAGAATGGAAGAAGAGTGGCGGCTTAAAAGAAATAACTATGGCGTCATTCCCCGAGTTTTGTTCTTCACAAAACTATAGGGGAATCCAGCCTCTCCTCTGGATGGCCCTATAGTTTGCTATAGAAGCAAACTCGGGCGATGACGGCATTACTTCGCCTCCTTACATCCCGGAGTCTTATACGTAACTTCAAAATGCTCAGTCACAACAAATTTACTCAAATCCTCCGGTTTCACATTTTTCAGCTTATCGAATTTATCATCGGCATAAACGCAGTAACCGTTTTTCTGTTTGGTGAAATTAACCTCGGAGGTGTCGTTGGCCATTTTGGTAACGAAACGGTTCATTTCGGCATCCGCCAGCGGCCCATAAACTTTCTTGAAATAAGCTTGGAGATTTTTTGAGGCTTCCATTAATTGCTTTTTATATTTCTTAACGAAACTATTATATTTCTCATGCTCGGAGCAGGAAAGCGCGGCTTCCATCAATTCGGTTTGCAATACACGGGTATTGAATGCGGCTCTTTCAGGCGCTGCCAGGCATTCGTCACGAGAACTATCCGCCACTTTATAAATTTGCCCTTCGGTAGATTTTTCCGCCGAATTCGCCGATTGTGAACAAGCGGTAAAAGCCAATACGATAATGGAGGCAGCGGTTATAATATTTTTCTTCATAAAATTTTCTTATCACCAAATTGGATTTAAGGTTATATTTCTAATTGCTCCTTGATAAGGAAACTACAAAGAATTGGCAATTAATTTATCAAAATTTCGTAAGCCTTGAAAAAAAGTAATAAAAATAACGGCCCTTCGCTATTTGAACATGAAACTTCGCATGATGCGAATCGTCCGCTCGCCGATATTTTGCGCCCGCAATCGCTGGGTGAGGTAATGGGGCAGGAACATTTGCTCGGGAAGGACGGCGCGTTGACTTTGATCGTGCAAAGCGGCCACCTGCCTTCAATCATATTATGGGGCCCGCCCGGCTGCGGAAAAACCACGCTGGCGCGGATTCTGGCGAAAACCAGCGGGTATCATTTTGAAACATTATCGGCGGTGGTTGGCGGCGTGAATGATTTGCGCCAGATTTTTTCCGAGGCGGAAGTCCGGCTGAAGGACGGCGTAAAAACCCTGTTGATGGTGGATGAAATTCACCGTTTCAACCGCGGCCAGCAGGATGTTTTCCTGCCCTATATAGAGGATGGAACCATAACTTTAGTCGGCGCCACCACCGAAAATCCATCGTTTGAATTAAATGGGGCGCTGCTTTCGCGCTGCAAAGTATTAGTGCTGAAACGTTTAGAGAGCGGAGCGCTGGAAAAAATTCTGGAACGCGCGGAAACTTATATGAAAAAGCCACTACCGGTTACTAAAGAAGCGCGCGAAATGCTGATTGCGATGTCTGATGGTGATGGGCGTTATTTGATAAATCTTGCCGAAACTATTTTTGCGGCGCGACCCCTCCCTCTGCAACAAGCGGGGAAGGGAGTTATCACTCCTGAAGAACTAATGAAATTCGCGCAGAAGCGCATGCCGCTTTACGATAAACACCAGGATAGCCATTATAATCTCATCAGCGCCCTGCATAAATCGCTGCGCGGCTCTGACCCGGATGCGGCGCTTTACTGGTTTTGCCGGATGATCGATGGCGGCGAGGACCCGCTTTATATATGCCGCCGCCTCACTAATTTCGCCGTTGAGGATGTCGGAATGGCCGACCCGAATGCTGTGCATATCGCTCTTGCCGCCAAGGATGCTTACGATTTCATGGGCAGTCCGGAAGGGGAACTCGCCATCGCCCATGCGGTGACTTACCTGGCCACTGCGCCAAAATCCAACGCCAATTATGTCGCCTTCAAATCCGCCACCAATGAGGCCAAACGCAGCGGCTCGCTAATGCCGCCAAAACATATATTGAACGCCCCAACCAAATTGATGCGCGAAGAAGGCTATAGCAAAGGTTATATGTATGACCATAATGCCAAAGGCGGCTTCTCCGGCCAGGATTATTTCCCCGAGGGCTACGGCCATAAGGATTTTTATTTTCCGAAAGAAAAGGGCTATGAGAGGGAAATCAAAGCCAGGCTGGATAAATGGCGGGTGCTGCGGGCGGGGAAAGGAGAGTAAGATTTTTATCTTGTATCATTAATTTCCGCTTTACGTGATAGGAATAAACTGATATAGTCTCAAATATGGCAACGTTAGTAATTGATACATATAATCTCGTCAGCACGCTAAAATCCAGTGGGTTTAGTGAAGAGCAAGCTAGTGGTATATCCCGGGCATTGAAGGAGGTTGATTTGGAGCATGTTGTGACAAAGCAATACTTAAAAACCGAATTAAAGGATTTGGAACTTCGTATCACCACCAGGCTGGGCGGCATTATGATGGCCGGTGTTGCTTTCCTCGCCGCACTCAAATTCTTTGGATAAAAATCTTTCCTTCTATCGAAAAATGTTAGAAATCCGGCTTCTTCTCCCCTCCCCATTCTTTAGGGGGAGAGTTAGGGAGGGGGCTCTAGCGACATACCGAGAAGTCCAAATTTGTCTGAACTTCCCCCTCCTAGCCTCCTCCCGTGAAGAACGGGGGAGGGATTTGTTGGGTAGCAATAGTTTTATTGACAATCCCCGTTAATCAATTGATATTTTGAGTTTCCTAAAAACCATCAAAGGAGACTAAGAATTGATTCCCCCTGTAATGCCGGTATATAGACGTTCCAATTTGGAATTCACCCATGGCGAGGGGATGTATCTTTATGCCGCGGATGGCAGGAAATACCTGGATTTTGCAGCGGGTATAGCCGTGAACAGCCTTGGCTATTCACACCCGCATTTGGTGGAAGCTTTAACCGAGCAGGCGAAAAAATTCTGGCATTTATCGAATCTCTACCATATTCCCGGGCTGGAAAAACTGGCGGAAAGGCTGGTGGCTGCAACCTTCGCTGATACGGTGTTTTTCTGCAATTCCGGCGCTGAGGCCGTGGAATGCGGAATTAAAATGGTGCGCAAATATTTCGATGAAATAGGCCAGCCGGAGCGCTATCGCATCATTACTTTCAAAGGCGCCTTTCATGGCCGCACATTAACCACGATTTCCGCCGCGGGCGAGGAAAAAGGCCTTAAAGGCTTCGAACCGGAAGTCGATGGTTTTGATCACGTTCCGTTCCTCGATTTAGCGGCAGTGAAAAAAGCCATCGGCCCGAAAACTGCGGCTATTTTGATTGAGCCGATACAGGGCGAAGGTGGAATTAGAGTCGCGCCGAAAGAATTTTTGCAGGAGATTCGGAAACTTTGCAACGAGCATGGATTATTATTATTCCTCGATGAAATCCAATGCGGAATGGGGCGCACGGGAAAATTATTCGCCTATGAATCGGCTGGCATAAAGCCGGATATCATGGCTGTGGCGAAAGGCATCGGCGGCGGGTTTCCGCTCGGGGCTTGCCTGGCAAATGAAAAGGCCGCGCAAGGAATGAAGCCCGGCAGCCATGGCTCAACTTACGGCAGCAATCCACTGGCTATGGCAGTTGGCAATGCGGTGCTGGATGTGATTTTGAAACCGGGATTCCTGGAAAATGCCGCGGAAAAAGGCGCGCTGCTCAAAACCAAGCTTGAAGAGCTAAAGAAAAAATATCCGTCGGTAATTTTGGAAGTTCGCGGAGCCGGGCTGATGCTGGGCTTGAAAGTTCCGGGCGAGAGCCGGGATTTTACTGAGAAACTGCGCCATCTTGGTCTACTCACCGCGCCTGCATCGGATAATGTCGTCCGCCTGCTACCACCGCTGATTATTGGAAATGACGATATTACGCGCGGAATAGAATTAATCGAAACCGCCTGCCGGGAATTTGCCGGATGAAAAAGCCAAATCATTTTCTGGACCTCGATTCCTTCGATAAATCCACCTTGCGCAAAATTCTAAATGCGGCTGCGCGGCTGAAGAAGGAACGCAAGAAAGGGAACTTAAAAAAATATCTGGCCGATAAAAAACTGGCAATGATTTTTGAGAAGCCTTCCACCCGCACCCGCGTTTCATTCGAGGCCGGAATCATCGAGCTTGGCGGCAGCGCAATTTCGCTTAATCACACCGATATCCAGCTTGGGCGCGGCGAAAGCGTGGCAGATACAGCGCGGGTTTTATCGCGCTATGTCGATATGATAATGATTCGCTGCTTCCACCATCAAACCCTGCTGGAAATGGCGAAAAATTCGAGCATCCCGGTGATTAACGGCCTTACAGATTACAGCCACCCATGCCAGATTATGGCCGATATCCTGACTTTTGAGGAACGTAAAGGCGATATCGGAAAAAAAGTAATCACCTGGATTGGCGATAGCAATAATGTCACCACTTCCTGGATTCACGCAGCTTGCCTGCTCGGCTTCGAATTCCGAATTTCCAGCCCGGAAACCATGCTGCCAGCAGCCGAAATTATGCGCTGGGCCGAAGCCCATGGCGGGAATGCGAAAATTTATTCCGATATGCATGTGGCTTTGAAGAATTCCGATTGCATAGTAACCGATTGCTGGCTCTCCATGGGCCAGGAAGAAAATTTAGGTGAAACCGCCACCCGCAAAAAAACTGAGGATTTGAAGCCTTTCCAGGTGAATGAAGATGTGATGCGCCTGGCCAAGAAAGACGCAATTTTCATGCACTGCCTCCCTGCCCACCGCGGCGAGGAAGTTACCGCCTCAGTCATCGACGGCCCACAATCCGCAATATGGGACGAAGCCGAAAACCGGCTGCATGCACAGAAAGCGGTTATGCTGTGGTGTTTGGGGGAAAAGTAGTTATATGGCAGGGAAAATTGTCCAGTCTACAATAAATGACATGACGCTGGACGATAAAAACAATTTATATAAAGCAATAAAAAATCAGTTGGAACTTGCAGTAAAAAAATTACCAGAAGATATTGCAGCAAAGAGAAAAGGGGAAACTACCGACTATATAGAACTATCTACCAGCAGTCGCCACCACACCTCAAATGTAATCAGGGAGGCGCTTAACGGTATAAAAGCCCCGCAAATGCTGCCCAGCATGCTTATATATGTTTATGATGGCGGTGAGATTACAATACAGAATAGGGATCAAAATCGACGGAATATTGTAGAACAAAATAAAGATAAAACCAGGGAAGCAGAACCCCGCATTGGTGAATATGACTTTGTATCTGTTGATTATGAAGACAAGCCGGCAACTCCCAAAAGACTAAAATCACTTGCTGAGCTGAATCAGGATAATGCGGTGGAATTTAAGTTTACCGGAGAACAGACCTTAGTAAAAGTGGTTCCGGTCGGCACTTTGGTGATACCTATTAGAGATGGAAGAATTGAAGGTTACTTCTCAGCCGTAAATGAGCCAGGATTATTTCGTGCTCAGGAAGAGGAACAACATGTCGTTCTAAGACCCGGCACATATAAATCTGGTTTGTCTCCTGCTGATATAGACAGTAATGCGCCTGGAATAATAGCTCAAATAGCAAAGCGTGATTCTCCGCAATTTAATCCTATTAAGCAGTTTAATTGGCAAATCACGGAGGTTGCCCCTGGAGTCTATGAACCGACTCCTGTTAAATTTTACCGGGTAACTGAACCTGTAGCAATTGGTGAAGGGTTTGATAGGATTAAGGCTAAAGCGGGAGATTGGCTATCTCTTAATAACGGTCCAAGCGGAACTGATGAGTTAAGAATGCGTCTTTATACTGGAAAGGAATTAGAGGAAATGATAGCGGCCGGAAAAATCACTCCCGTAAAAGATGAGCTTGGCAGAGGGGAAACCCTCAAGCAATTACTTCCTAAAGTACATGTAAAGCCAATTGGTAATAACTTTCGTATTAGTGGCAGTCCAGATAATATAGATTCACTTAATAAAGCTATGAGAGATTTCTTACCTAAGAATGATCTGGCACAGAACAGTCTTAAAAAAGCTGGTAATATATTGAAGGTTAATAATCCAAGTTCAAATCCTGAATTACGTAATATTCTCCTGAATGCTCATAGGGAGCAGGAGAGAGGTGGCCCGAAGATATAACGTCACGAACTAATCCTTCCCCATTTTCAGCACCGCCAGGAAAGCCGACTGTGGAATCTCCACATTCCCGACCGAGCGCATCTTTTTCTTGCCCTTCTTCTGTTTATCGAGCAGTTTGCGCTTGCGCGTGATATCGCCGCCATAGCATTTCGCCAGAACGTCTTTACGCATCGCGCTGATGGTTTCTCTGGCGATGACTTTGCCGCCGATAGCTGCCTGTATGGCGATTTTGAACATCTGGCGCGGAATTAAATCCTTCAATCGCTCGCATAATTGCCGTCCGCGCGAATCGGCTTTGCCCCGGTGCACGATGGTGGAGAGCGCATCCACCGGCTCCTCATTCACCAATATAGAAAGTTTCACCAGCTCGCTCTCACGATATTCATCCATATGGTAATCAAAGCTGGCATAGCCTTTGGTGGAGGATTTCAGGCGGTCGTAAAAATCGAACACCACTTCGTTTAGCGGCAATGAATAAACAATCATCGCACGCGCGCCGACATAAGTTAGGTCAATCTGTGACCCTCGTTTTTCCGTGCATAATGCCAGCACCGAACCGACATATTCATCCGGCACCATGATAGTGGCCTTTATCCATGGCTCCTTCATATGCAAAATGAAATTTGGCTCCGGCATATCGGCGGGATTATGCAGTTCCTTTTCTTTGCCGTTGGTAAGCGTCATTTTATAAACCACGCTCGGCGCGGTGACGATTAAATCAAGATTAAATTCCCGCTCCAGCCTCTCTTGAATAATTTCCAGATGCAGGAGTCCGAGGAACCCGCAGCGATAGCCGAAACCAAGCGCATTGGAAGTTTCGGCTTCATAGGAAAAGCTGGCATCGTTCAAATTCAATTTCGCCAGTGAATCGCGGAGTTTCTCGAAATCATCGGCATCAATCGGGTAAAGCCCGCAGAACACCACCGGCTGGCTCGGTTTAAAACCCGGCAGCGGCGTGTGGCAAGGCTCGCGCTCATCGGTAATCGTATCCCCGATTTTGCAATCCTTCACTTCCTTTATCGAGCCGGTGATGAACCCGACTTCGCCGACGGCAAGCTCCGGCACCATGATTTTCTTTGGCGTAAAAATCCCGACATTTTCCACTTGATGCACCGTGCCGTTGGAAAGCATTTTTATCTTCTGTCCTTTGCGGATTTTGCCATCAACGATACGCACCAGGATAATCACCCCAAGATAAGCGTCATACCAGCTATCAACCAACATGGCTTTAAGCGGAGCTTCCCTCTCGCCCTTCGGTGCGGGCAGCCGGGTGACGATTGCTTCCAGCACATCGCGTATGCCAATCC
>Ga0206823_1099_pt1 | contig 22057 bp, 17 predicted proteins | sample Alteio_BWOrgCont_81_FD_152868 | JGI IMG/M metagenome (GOLD analysis project Ga0206823, IMG submission 152868) | Enriched cells from forest soil in Barre Woods Harvard Forest LTER site, Petersham, Massachusetts, United States -... | ecosystem: Environmental > Terrestrial > Soil > Temperate forest >...
CTGCTGAAACAGCAGAAGAATTAAAAACCACCGGCGCGGCAAAAGCCAAGCGCTTTGAACTGGTATCCGTCATGTTTACCGATATTAAAAATTTCACCAAAGTGAGCGAAGCCATGAGCCCGGAAGATTTGGTAAATGAAATTAATTATTGTTATAGTCAATTTGACAAAATAGTTTCTGATAACGGCGTAGAAAAAATTAAGACCATCGGGGATGGCTATATGGCTGCCGGAGGACTGCCAATAGAAAATTACACAAACCCCGTTGATACGGTTAATGCTGCCTGCGGCATAATACGATTTATGGAAGAAGAAACCCAGAGAAGAAAAAAGGAAAATAAACCTTACTTTGAAATACGAATCGGGATTCATACCGGGCCTGTGGTGGCAGGAGTAGTAGGGTTGAATAAGTTTGCTTATGATATTTGGGGCGATACTGTAAATACTGCATCGAGAATGGAATCGAGCGGCGAAGCAGGCAAAGTGAATATTTCAGGCTCTACATACGAATTGGTAAAGGATAAATTTACTTGCACTTACCGAGGCAAAATACAAGCCAAAAATAAAGGAGAAATAGATATGTATTTTGTAGAGATCTGATAGAAATGGTTGTGAATTATACCTGGAAAAAAATACGAATAAATTGAAAAGAAGTTTTTTTTTATTTTTCCTTCTCAGCTTTTCTTTTGGAATTCCTTGTCTTGCCCAAAAACAGGAACAATCCCACATTGATTCCCTGCTTGCCAAACTTGCGATGCAGTATAAGTTTGATAAAAAACACGTAACAGATAGCCTGCAATATGCTGCTCAAAACCAGATAAAAGATATTAATTTGTAAAACCAGAAAACATTTATTATGCTTAGCTTTCTGGGACTGGCATTGATTCTATTATTTTCATTTTTTGCCTATCGCAACTATGCCCGCCAGCGTAAATTAAATGCAGCGTTGCAAACTGAACGGAGCAAAGCAATAGGGCAAAAAGTACGTGCAGAGCGCAGCGAGGCTTTCAAACAACAGTTTTTAGCTAATATGAGCCATGAAATACGTACCCCCATGAATGCTGTTAGTAGTATAACCGATATTCTTCTCAATAAAGAACCCCGACCTGACCAGGTTGGTTATTTAGAGGCAATCAGTAAGTCTTCAGCTACCTTACTGTACATTATCAATGATATTTTAGATTTATCGAAAATAGAAGCTGGGAAAATAGACCTGGAAGTAATTGATTTTTCTCTCTCCGATATATTGAACCAGGTAAAAGATGCCCTTGCTTACAAAGCAGAAGAAAAAGGATTGTCGTTACTGATAGATAAACCGGATACTGTTCCGGATGTTGTAGTGGGAGACCCTTACCGTTTAACCCAGATACTGGTGAACCTTGGTGGAAATGCCGTTAAATTTACAGAAAGAGGAAGCGTGGAATTAAAAGTGGAAAATGGAGAATTGAAAATGAAAGACAATACCGTTGAGGTAAAATTTTCTATAATTGATACAGGCATTGGTATTCCGCAAGATAAGCTACAAACGCTGTTTGAAAACTTTACACAAGTAAATAGTTCCGATACCCGCAAGTACGGAGGCACCGGGCTTGGCCTTTCCATTTCCAAAAAGTTGATAGAGTTGCACGGAGGTAGTATCAGTGTATATAGTGTGGAAGGCAGGGGAAGCACCTTTTCATTTAGAATTAGTTATCCTGTAAGTTCTGTTCAAAATTTGCAACAAAGAATAATGCAGAAAGAAAAAATGGATGGCAGTATATTAGATGGATTACGGATATTGATTGTAGATGATAATGAATATAACCGGTTGGTGGCAGAAGAATCCTTAAATTTAAAAGCAAAGGTTGCTATTAGCACGGCAGTGAACGGACAGGAAGCCATTAATATGCTAAAGGAAAATGAATATGATGTTATATTAATGGACATACAAATGCCAGGCATAGATGGCTACGAAGCTACCCGATATATAAGGGATAGTATGAGAAGCAAAGTGCCGATTATAGCGCTAACAGCAAGTGTATTACGAACAGATTTAGATAAGTGCCGTGATGCGGGCATGAATTCATATATACCCAAGCCCTTTAAAGCCTGGCAATTAATATCCACTATTGCAGATGTAACAGGCAGGAAAACAGTGGCCGCAATTCCTAAACCGGAAAGTTTGAAAAAATACATAAGAAATGCTGAAAATATTGCTGTGACGGATATGACTTATTTGGGTAAGTTTTGTGAAGATGATGGTGTAAGGATGAAAAAATACATCACGATGTATATAGAAGCAGTTCCCGGTTTTAAAGAAACGATAAAAGAAGGAATACAGAATAAAGATGTGGAGAATATTGCATTGCATATTCATTCATTCAAACCAAAATGGATGATGATGGGAATGAATACTACAAGAGATTTAGCTGTGCATATAGATGCCTTATGTAAAGCTAACAATAGCAGTGTTTATCAACAGCTGGAACGGCTGATGGTTCAAATTGATAAATCGGTAGACGAATTAAAAGATAAATATTAACTTTGCAATAAACATTAATAAAAGCAAGATTTATGCCAGGCAAGCTTTCAAAAAACATATTTGTAATTGATGACGAAGAAATGTACTCAACCGCTCTTGAAGAGTATATAACAAGAAAATCAAGACATACTGTTAAGCTATTTAAAACCGGGGAAGAGTGCCTGGATGAATTGTATAAAACCATTCCGGATGTAATTATTTTAGATTATAATCTTAGCACAGTGGTAAAGGATGCCGCCAATGGAATGGCAATACTGGAGGCTATTAAGAAAATAGATAATAACATAAGGGTTATTATGCTGTCGAGCCAGGAATCTTATGCCACAGCTATGAATACTATCAAGGTAGGCGCTGAAGACTACATTATAAAAGACGAGAACTCCTTCGACAGGGTGCTCGTAATGTGTAATGAATAATAAAAATGAAAATACGTTGCATAGGTTTTCAAATCGTGTTGACAATTACATTAAATATCGTCCCCACTATCCTGATCAAATAATCAAGTTTTTAACCGACCAGGGCTTTTTATCCAACCAAAGTGTAGTGGCTGACATAGGTTCAGGAACAGGGATATTATCGGAGTTGTTTTTAAAAAATGCGAATAAGGTTTTTGCTGTAGAGCCTAACAAAGAAATGCGTGAAGGTGCAGAAAAAGTTTTTGCGAACAATAAAAACTTTATTAGCGTTGATGCCACGGCTGAAACAACAACCTTGCCAGATAAAAATATTGATATAATTATTGCAGGGCAGGCTTTTCACTGGTTTGATCAAGAAAAAAGTAAAATAGAATTTAAACGTATTCTAAAGGTAACCGGAGTTGTTGTACTCATATGGAATGACAGAAGGGTTGACTCCACTCCATTTCTTATAGAATACGAAAATCTGCTTAAAAAATACGGAACAGATTATTTAAAAGTTAACCACAAAAACATTGGTATCGAACAATTGAATGATTTTTTCGGAAACAGATGCAATGTTACATCCTTTAATAATCATCAACATTTCGATTTCGAAGGATTAAAAGGACGCTTACTGTCCTCCTCCTATGTGCCAACAGAAGAGCAATCTAGCTTTAGCTCAATGATGAGTTCATTAAAAGACATCTTTGATAAACACAACTCAAATGGTAAAGTAACTGTTGAATATGATACTAAAGTTTACTTCGGAAAATTGAAATAACAGGTATAATTATGAAAGAATTAATAGTTCGGAAAATGAAAAGTTTTGAAAATTTAGTTGATGCTTAGAATTTCTTCTGCACGCTTAAGTGCATCATCTATTTGCGTTAATACATTTTCTTTACCTATTTTTTTCAGTAGCCCTGATTTCTCGAACTCCTTATATACTTCTGGTTGAATGCCAGAAATGACAAATCTCGTTCCTCTCTTCTCTGCTTCTTTAAATACAAGTTCAAGCGTATGTAAGCCTGTGGCATCAATTACAGGAACATAGCGCATCCGGATAATAAGCACTTTGGGGCTTGTTTCTACAAACCTCATGGAATCTTTAAATTTATATGCTGCCCCAAAAAAGAAGGGGCCATTGATTTCAAACACCTCAACCCCTTTCGGAACATTATATTTTTGTATCGCCTTGGGGTCGTCTCCTTCTCCGGTATCATTCAATTCCTTAGTTATAACTCCAATATTGCTTATCTGTGTCATGCGTCGCATAAACAGGAAAGCCGCAAGTACCATTCCAACTTCAATGGCGACTGTTAAATCAATTAGAACAGTAAGAAAAAAAGTAGCAAGTAAAACAGCTGCATCACTTCTTGATGATTTCAATATAGATACGAATGAGTGCCATTCACTCATATTATATGCAACAACAACCAATATCCCTGCCAAACAAGAAAGGGGTATAAGGGTTGCCCATTTGCCAATCAGCACCATAATAACCAACAGGGTAAGTGCATGTATCATACCCGCTATTGGAGTACGTCCACCGTTCTTTACATTAGTCGCAGTACGTGCAATTGCCCCAGTAGCAGGTATTCCTCCGAAAATGGGGGATATTATATTTGCTACACCTTGAGCCACTAGTTCCATATTTGATTTATGGTTCCCTCCAATCATACCATCAGCAACAACGGCTGACAACAATGATTCGATTGCTCCCAATATGGCGATAGTGAATGCAGGTTGTATCAAATGCTTGATGATGGATAAATCAATATGTCCGATATGTGGTGAGGGCAAAGAAGAAGGTATGGCACCAAAACGTGTTCCTATAGTTTCTACCGGCAACTTAAAGAAATAAGTTGCCGCAGTTGCTAATAATATAGCTACCAAGGAACCTGGAATATGATGAGTTATTTTTGAGAACCAAACTGCAATAGTTATTGTAGATAATGATATTATCACAGCGTACCAGTTAATAAAATCAAGGTGCTTGAAATACTCCGCCCACTTATCTATAAAGTCTGCAGGTACGACACCCATATTAATTCCCAAGAAGTCTTTTATCTCCGAAGAGAAGATAATAAGTGCAATGCCACTGGTAAAACCTACAATAAGCGGATACGGAATAAATTTTATAACGGAACCAAGACGGGCAAAGCCCATTACCAATAACATAAACCCTGCTATGATGGTTGCAATAGTCAGTCCGTCAACACCATATTTCTGAACTATCCCATAAACAATAACAATGAATGCTCCCGTAGGGCCACCAATTTGCACACGACTACCACCAAGTGCAGAAATAATAAACCCTGCTACAATTGCCGTGTAGAGTCCCTTTTCGGGAGATACCCCTGATGCAATAGCAAAGGCAATAGCCAATGGCAGTGCAACTATCCCGACAATGATGCCCGCAATAACATCAGAAGCAAATTGCTTTCTATTATAACCTTTGAGAGTAACGAAAAGTTTAGGTATAAACATAGCAGCTATCCTTTCAGGCTCTTAATAATATAAACAGTATACAAATTTTGGAGATACGTACCCGGGGCGGGACTTGAACCCGCACATTCGCAATGAATACAGGATTTTAAGTCCTGCGTGTCTACCAATTCCACCACCCGGGCAAAGGCAGCCCGTAGTTCTAGTAGCTAGGCGGGCAACGAGCGGAAGACGGGTCTCGAACCCGCGACCTCAACCTTGGCAAGGTTGCGCTCTACCAACTGAGCTACTTCCGCATTGAATTTAGTATAAAATGAACTTTTTGGGGGTGCAAATATAAAAGAAACTCTTTATATGGGCGATTATTCTATTATCAACCCGTCGCGCATAGTGATTTTGCGGTCTGCCATAAGGGCCAGTTCCTCATTGTGTGTGGCTATTACAAAGGTTTGTGAAAGAGTATCCCTTAAATGAAAAAAAAGTTTGTGAAGCTCCCTTGCATTCACCGAATCGAGGTTACCGGAGGGTTCATCGGCAAATACTACCGAAGGGTCATTAATTAGTGCCCTTGCCACTGCCACTCGTTGTTGCTCCCCTCCCGACAGCTCCGAAGGCTTATGGCTGAGCCTGTCTTTTAAACCGAGCAGCTCAAGTAATTCACCGGCCTTTTTACGGACTGTGGCAGCAGGAGTTTTAGCAATGAAGCCGGGCATACAGACATTCTCAATCGCTGTAAATTCTGGTAGAAGGTAGTGAAACTGAAAAACAAAACCTATATTGCTATTACGGAAGCGCGATAATTCACGGTCCCTAAGTGTATGTATAGGAGTATTATTTATTTCAATGCTGCCCTGGTCAGCCCGGTCAAGGGTGCCCAAAATATGTAGAAGGGTTGTTTTACCCGCCCCTGAAGTACCCACGATAGATACCACTTCCGCCTTCTTCACTTCTAAGTCTATGCCCTTTAAAACATGCAGCTTATCAAATGACTTATGGATGCCTTTTGCTACTATCATGCAACAAACGTACTCAAAATTGAGAATTTGGTTGTATTAATACAACCAATGACCGATTTTACAAAATGGTATAAATTTATACTCAATACTTATAAAACTCCGCCCAGGTTTTTCGCAAATAATTTCTGAACTCTTCTTCTTTGGGGTTTTTGCCGGGCTCATATAGAATGGTTCCACGAAGCTCTTCGGGTAAAAAATCCTGCATTACAAAATTGCCTTCGTAAGAGTGGGCATACATATAGTCTTTGCCGTAATTGAGTTCTTCCATCAGTTTGGTGGGTGCATTACGCAAATGCAAGGGTACTGGTAAATGAGCAGTTTTAGCCGCTGTTTCCCTTGCAGCGCCAATAGAAGCCACAGCACTGTTACTTTTAGGTGAGCAGGCAAGATAAATAACAGCCTGGGCCAATACAATCTGTGCTTCCGGCATACCGATAGAATTAACAGCCTTGAAACAGTTATTCGCCATCAAAAGGGCATTGGGATTAGCGTTCCCAATATCTTCCGAGGCAAGGATTACCATTCTGCGTGCAATAAAAAGTATATCCTCTCCCCCATTCAGCATACGGGCAAGCCAATATATGGCACCATTTGGATCGCTGCCCCGTACCGATTTTATAAAAGCTGAAATAACATCGTAATGCTGCTCTCCTTTTTTATCGTATACTGGCACCACCTGCTGGGCAATATTCATCACGGCCTCATCGGTAACTTCCACATGCTTGCCGCTAACAGCCATCACCACTGCTTCCAACAGGTTGAGAAGCTTGCGTGCATCTCCCCCCGAAAGACGCATCAATACCTGCGTTTCCTTTAACTGAATATCCTTTTCTTTTAAGATACTGTCATTTTTAATGGCTCTTTCAAGCAGTTTCATCAACTCTTCTTTTCCTAATGATTTCAACACATACACCTGGCTGCGTGATAGCAATGCAGAAATCACTTCAAACGAAGGGTTCTCGGTGGTTGCACCCATCAATATAATACTGCCCTTCTCTACTGCTCCCAAAAGGGCATCCTGCTGTGACTTGCTGAAACGGTGTATTTCATCAATAAAAACAATAGGTGTGGCTGCAAAAAGTCCCGCATTTTCTGTTTTTTCAATAATCTCACGTATATCCTTCACACCGGATGCAATTGCGCTCAACTGGTAGAATTGCTTATTGAGGGAATTGGCAATAATCCGCGCTAATGTAGTCTTACCCACACCCGGAGGGCCCCAAAGTATAATAGATGGCAAGTTCCCCGAAGCTATCAGCTTGCGCAGCACCCCGTCTTTACCTACCAAATGCTCCTGCCCCACATACTCATCAAGAGTACGAGGGCGCATGCGTTCAGCTAAAGGGGCATTGGTGTTCATTTAGAAGAATTTTCTCCGGAGCCAAAAAATCAAACTTAGTAAAATACTTACCAATAGCATACTGGTAATGGGAATAAATACTTTAAAATTTTCCCTCTCGATTCTAATATCACCGGGAAGATGCCCAAACCACTGGAAATACTTTTGACTGAATCCAAAAATTATTCCTGCAAGAATTAAAACTACTCCTGTGCCTATCAGCATTTTGGCAATTGGTGGCATCACACAACCTTAAACTGTCAAATATACAGCCAAATGCTTAACAAATTTTAACAGCCCTGTGGTCTTGCCTTGCAGCGACGTAGTTTAAATTTGTCGTCACAAAAAAACTGAATTATGGCAGACATCAAAGAACTTAATGAACGGATTCAAAAGGAAAGTGCCTTTGTAGACCTGATGAACCTTGAAATGGAAAAGGTAATCGTTGGGCAAAAGTATTTATTGGAAAGGCTTTTAGTGGGATTATTATCGAACGGGCATATTTTGCTGGAAGGTGTTCCCGGGCTGGCAAAAACACTGGCTATTAAAACCCTTGCCTCTACTATTGACGGAAGCTTTAGCAGGGTTCAGTTTACTCCTGATTTATTGCCTGCCGACTTAGTCGGTACGCTCATATATAACCAGCGTAAAGAGGAATTTACTGTTCGCAAAGGGCCATTGTTTGCCAACTTTGTGCTGGCCGATGAAATAAACCGTGCCCCTGCCAAAGTTCAAAGTGCTTTACTGGAGGCCATGCAGGAAAGACAGGTAACTATTGGCGACACTACTTACCCCCTCCCTGAGCCCTTTTTAGTGCTTGCCACCCAAAACCCTATCGAACAGGAAGGAACCTATATGTTGCCCGAAGCACAAGTGGACAGGTTTATGCTAAAAGTGGTCATCACCTATCCTCAAAAAGCCGATGAACAAAAGATTATCCGTCAAAATCTGTCGGCAGAATTTCCAACGGCTCAGCAGGTGATTAAACCCGGCGATATTATTAAGGCCCGAAACCTGGTGAAAGAGGTGTATATGGATGGAAAAATTGAAAACTATATTTTAGATATTGTATTTGCTACCCGCTCGCCGAAAGACTACGGCTTAGGGAAATTTGCCCCGCTCATTGGTTATGGAGGTTCTCCCCGTGCCAGCATCAGCATGGCATTTGCTGCTAAAGCCTATGCATTTATTAAGCGCAGGGGCTATGTAATTCCGGAAGATGTGCGTGCCATATGCCCGGATGTATTGAGGCACCGTATTGGGCTTACCTACGAAGCAGAAGCAGAAAATATTTCTTCGGAACATATTATTACTGAAATACTGAATACTGTTGAAGTGCCATAACCATAATCAGGAACCAAGGAATTAGGAATTTGCGATGGACACAACGGAGCTGCTTAAAAAAGTCAGGAGAATAGAAATAAAAACGCGGGGTATTACCCAGTCTCTTTTTTCAGGGGAATATCACAGCGCTTTTAAGGGAAGGGGCATGTCTTTCAGCGAGGTGAGGGAATACCAGATGGGCGATGATATCCGCAGTATTGACTGGAATGTGACTGCCCGCTTCAATCATCCTTATGTGAAGGTTTTTGAGGAGGAAAGGGAACTGACAGTTATATTGCTGGTGGATGTAAGCGGCTCGGAAAGTTTTGGTACCCGCAAACAATTAAAAGAGGACATGATTACGGAGTTGTGTGCTGTACTTGCCTTTTCAGGCATGCAAAACAATGATAAAATCGGGGTAATATTCTTTACCGATATTATTGAAAAATTTATTCCGCCCAAAAAAGGAAAATCGCACATTTTACGCATTATACGGGAATTACTTGAGTTTAAACCTCAGAGTCGTAAAACAGATATCTCACAGGCATTGAAGTATCTTACCAATGCTATTAAAAAGAAGAGCATTGCCTTTGTGATTTCCGACTTTATGGACGGGGATTTTACTGAGGCTATGAAAATCGCTTCACGCAAACATGATCTGATAGCTCTACGGATATACGACAAAAGAGAAAGAGAACTGCCTAATGTGGGTTTATTAAAAACGGTAGACCCTGAGTCCGGAAAGATTGCATGGCTGGATACTTCAAATAAAAAAGTGCGGAATGCTTATGGAGAAGCTATACGCGAGAAAGAAAACATACTGGCCGGTATTTTCAGGCGCACGGGGGTTGATACTGTAAGTATTGCAACAGATGAGTCGTATATGGCTCCCCTGTCTAATTTATTTCAAAGGAGGAGCAAATGATAGTACGTAAAATAGTTCACATCCTCTACTTTTTTGCATCCTTCCTTTTCCCGGGATTGGCTCTCTATGCCCAACAGGCAGATGTTACCAGCAGGCTTGATAGTACTTCTATACTGATAGGGAACCAGGCACACATACGTCTTGCCGCTACTTACGATTCAAAGTACGGCATACCTAAAATACAATGGCCAACACTGAAGGATACACTTGTACCCAAAATAGAAATAATAAGCAAATCAAAAATTAGTACCATAATTCCAGATAGCTCCCGCCCCGCTATACAACAGCAAATACAGGATATCACCATCTCTTGTTTTGATTCCGGATATTATGCCATATCCCCTTTCCAGTTTATTGTAAACGGAGATACTGCCCATCCGCTATTAACACAGTCCATGATGTTGCAGGTTTTAACAGTACCGGTAGATACCTCAAAAGCATTTAAAGATATCAAAGCACCTATACAAGTACCATTCACCATACTGGAGATATTGCCATACTTAGGTCTCGGAGCCTTAGCATTGGCAATAATAGGAGTTATTTTGTATTATGTTATCCGCAGATTGAGAAAGCAGAAACCCGTTATTATTGAAGAACCTAAAGAAATTATCCCACCCCATATAAAAGCATTACAGGAACTGGAGAAACTAGCCTTGCAAAAGCTATGGCAGGAAGGCAAAATAAAAGAATATTATACGGGTATCACCGATATTTTGAGGACTTATATACAGGAACGTTATGGCGTTGGCGCACCTGAAATGACTACGGATGAAATTATGCTCGCCCTTAAGCGAAAAGATATAAACGAGATGATGAAAGGCAAGCTGAGGGATATTTTAGTATTAGCAGACTTGGTAAAATTCGCTAAAGAACATCCTATACCAAGCGAACACGAATATTGTTTTAGTTCTTCTATTGACTTTATAAATGAGACGAAAGAACAGGCTCCCGAAGCTTCCCGACTAACCCAACCTGAACAACAAAACCCGGTTACTGCATGAACTATTTTAATAACATACAGTTTGCGAATCTCTGGGTGTTTTGGTTTTTACTGATAATCCCGGTGCTTATAGCCTTTTATATTTGGAAACACAATTGGATTTCTTCCAAAGTCCTTATGCCCTCTCCGTTCAATTCGACAACCGCACCATCTGTTTCTTATAAAACTATTCTTCACCATATATTCTTTGGGGTGAGAATGATTGTAATTGCCCTGCTCATTGTTATTATAGCACGGCCACAGTCTACCATAAGCTGGAAAAATGTTACCAAGGAAGGAATTGATATTGTAATTGCACTGGACATTTCCAGCAGTATGTTGTCGAAAGATTTTACGCCTAACCGTATTGAAGCAGCTAAAAAAGTAGCGGAAAAATTTATTGATTCCCGTCCCGAAGACAAAATAGGGCTTGTTATATTCAGTCGTGAAGCTCTTACGGAATCTCCCCTTACAACTGCCCATTCAGTTATTAAAAACTTATTCGATGATATTCGCATTGACCGCCCCAGTTTGAGGCCTCTTGATGATGGAACCGCCATTGGAGACGGGCTTGCTACAGCTGTTAACCGCCTGAATGGAGATAATAATAAAAGTAAAGTCGTAATCCTTCTGACGGATGGTGTAAACAACACAGGCTCTGTTGCTCCGCAAACGGCTGCAGAAATAGCTAAAGTTTTTGGCATACGGGTTTATACCATAGGTGTTGGTACTATGGGGAAAGCCTATGGCCCTTCCAATGTTATCGGGGACCAGTTTACTTACGACTACCAGCCTGTAGAAATAGATGAAAAGCTGCTGAATACTATTGCTACTACAACTAGGGGAAAGTATTTCCGTGCGACAGATAATGAGAGCCTTCAAAAAATATATGGCGAGATTGATAAAATGGAAAAATCAAAATTTGAGGTGAAAAGTTTTACCGAACGCCCGGAAGAATTTTTGCCATTAGCTGAACTTGCCGCATTTTTATTGTTACTTGATTTAGTTTTTAGAAATACCCTTTTACGTACCATACCCTGATATGCTTGATTTCGCACATAAGCAATTTTTTTATGCACTGCTGCTGCTACCTGCGTTAGTGGCTATTTATTTCTTTTCACTCTATCTTAGAAAAAAAGCAATTGAAAGGTTTGGCGAAACAGATTTATTTAAAAGGCTCGCAGGTGACAGTTCCTTGGCAAAAAAAAACTTGAAATTTATACTTGCTTTGATTGCCTTCGGATTTTTGCTTATAGCACTGATTGATCCGGAAACAGGCTCTAATCTTGAAAATATAAATACTACCGGTTCTGATATAGTAATTGCAATGGATGTTTCCAATAGCATGAATGCGCAGGATATAGTCCCCAGCCGTTTAGAACGCGCCAAAGAAGCCATTGAGCAGCTCATTGATAAATTGCAAGGAGACCGTATTGGAATTGTAATTTTTGCAGGGCAGTCACTGGTACAGCTTCCCATAACTACTGATTACAATGCGGCTAAAATGTTCCTCAGTGAAATTAAAAGTGATTTGGTACCTGTGCAGGGAACAGCCATTGGTGAGGCCTTAGCGAGGTCGGCAACTCTTTTGACGGATGAAGGAGACAGTACCTTTTCAAAAAGAAGTAAATCTATTATTCTCATTACCGATGGCGAGAATTTTGAAGACGATGCTGTTGCTGCAGCACGTGAAGCTGCCAGCCGGGGTATTGTGATACATACCATCGGAATTGGCTCGGCAAATGGGTCGCCTATACCTGTTATGGCAAACGGCAAAATGACCGGCTACAAAAAAGATAAAGATGGAAATACGGTTGTTACAAAACTAAATATGGACCTTCTGCAGCAAATAGCTATGAATGCCGGTGGAATATGTATCCAGGCAACATCTTCTGATGTAGGGCTTAACAGGGTGACGGACCAAATTTCAAAAATGAAGAAAAGCAAAGTTGCCATCAAAAGATACAGGGATTATAATGAGCATTTCCTGTCATTTGCTTTTGTTGCACTGCTGTTGCTTGTTATTGACACCTTTGTAACAGAGAAAAAAACAAAATGGTACCAGCAATTGAATTTATTTGGAAAAACCAATGAAAAGTAGAGTTTTAACATACGGATTATTGCTTGCCTGCTTTCTTACTTGCACTATTCCAGACTTTGGACAAGGCAATTTGCACTTGCGTAACGGGAATAAAGCCTATGAAAAAAATGATTATAAAAAGGCGTCGGACGAATACGAGAAAGCATTAAAAGATAAATCCACTACTTTGAAAGCAAAATTTAATATGGGTGATGCCTATTACAGGCAGGGTGATTATGACCAAGCTATTGATCAGTACAAAAGTGCACTCTCCCTTACGAAAGATAAAGTGCTCTCCGCTCATGCCTACCATAACATTGGCAATTCTTACCTGGCACAAAAGAAATATAATGAGAGTGTGCAGTCTTACAAAGATGCACTGCGGGCCGACTGCAAAGATGATGATACGCGCTACAACCTGGCTTATGCTGAAGCAAAGGACAAACAGCAAAAACAAGATAAGGATAAAAACAAGCAAAACCAGCAACAACAACAGAAGCAACAACCTCAACAAGCCCAGCCCCAACAACAGCAACAGGATATTAACAAACAAAATGCCCAACGGATACTGGATGCTCTTGATAATGACGAAAAGAATAACCGCAAACCTCCAGTAGCGGCAGGAAATAAGCAGATTGAAAAAAACTGGTAAAATGCGTCACCTGAAAACATATCTGTTTTTTATTGCTATTGCCTGTGGGGGGTGTTTTTATTCCTTGAAGGCTCAAACACTTACTGCACGGGCTTCATCGAACCAGGTTGGGGTTGGGCAGGAGTTTCAGATAGATTATACCCTGAATGCAAATGGAACGGATTTTACTCCCCCTTCCTTCGACGGATTTAATGCTTCAGGGCCTGCTGAAAGTACCAGTGTTAATGTTATTAATGGGAGTTATTCCCAATCCATAACATTCTCTTATTATCTTGTTCCAAGAGCTGAAGGCACCTATAATATTGGTTCTGCCTCTATTAAATGCGGAACAAGAACTATTACCTCCAATCCACTTACTATAAAAGTAATCAAGTCAACTACCAGTGCTCCCCCTCAAGGCAGTTCCCCGACTCAACCAGCTTCAGGGACTAATAGCCCTAGCCCCACTGAAATTTCCACTAAGGACAATAATCTTTTTATCCGTATTGTACCGAGCAAAACAAAAGTCTATGAAGGTGAAGAGGTAACCAGTACAATAAAAATTTATACACGGATGAATATTGAATCGGTGCTGGCCCAGGAAGTACCGGATTATGCAGGATTTTACTCGGAAGATATTGCACTAAACCAAAATCCTAAAAACCAGTTAGCACCTACTAAGGAAGTGGTGAACGGTGTGCCTTATACAGTAGGGATATTAAAGCAAAATGTATTATTTCCACAACGTACAGGAAAAATAAAAATTAATCCTCTTACTGCGCAATGCCTGGTTGATCAGCCTATAAAAACAAATAATGTGTGGCAGCAATTTTTTGGAGGTTCTTATCAACGGGTGCCATATGATGTAAAAAGTGAGCCGGCCACTGTTGAGGTAATGCCATTGCCAAAAACGGAAAAACCTTTTTCGGGAGCGGTAGGTGAATTTACTCTTAAAGGAGATGTGGACAGAAATAAAGTTAAAGCTAATGATGCCATAAACCTTACTATTACAATATCAGGCACCGGCAATCTGAAACTGATTGACACATTACCCTTCCGCTTTCCGTCCGATTTTGACCATTATGACCCTAAAATAACTGACCATTTTACTATTACTGCTTCGGGTGTATCAGGTACACGCACCTTTAGTTACCTGATTATTCCAAGGCATCCGGGCAGCTATAAGCTTCCCCCGGTTGAATTCACTTACTTCGATCCCAAGAAGAAAAGCTATGTCACTCTTTCTGTACCGGAAATATCCTTGGAGGTTGCAAAGGGAGACAATACCTCATCGGCAGTAACAGTATTAGGACCGGTAAATAAAGAAGATATTAAAACACTAAGTTCAGATGTACGGTATATTCATACAGGACATGAATCGTTTTACCATACCGATGATTTTTTCCTTTATTCTCTTCCTTTCTTCGCCGGTATTTTTACTCCCTTGCTTGCTTTTATAGGATTTGTTGTCGGGCGAAGAAGGTATGTTGAGATGAACAAAGACACGCTGGCAGTTAAGAAAAGAGGCGCTACACGTATGGCAAAAAAGAGGCTTAAAATTGCTCACCAAAGCATTGCTGCCAACAATAAGGAAGTATTTTATGCTGAGTTATTAAGTGCCCTAAACGGTTATTTTAGCGATAAGTTTTCCATCCCCCTTGCTGACCTTTCTAGAGATACCATATCCAACTCCCTGCTCCAAAAAAACATACAGCCCGAAACTCTGCAAATGGTAAATAAAACCCTTGACGATTGTGAATTTGCGCGCTATGCCCCTGCCACTGTTGCCGGCAATTTACAGGAAGTTTATACCGCAGCAGTAACATTAATAACCCAATTAGAAGATGAAATTGCATAGTTCAAACATAACTTTCGTGATGTTGTTCTTCTGCCTTCTTACAGGTACAGCATCAAAAGCTGCGGGGGTTAACGCTTATACACTACTTGACAGCGGTAATGCAGCCTATAATAAACAATACTATTCGAAGGCAATTACCTTTTACGAGGGATTCTTAAAAGGGGATGTAGAATCGGCACAAGCCTATTTTAATATGGGAAATTGTTATTACAGGCTAAATGAAATGCCTAAAGCAATATTATATTACGAAAAAGCAAAAAGACTTACTCCGGGAGATCCTGATGTAGAATTCAATCTACAACTTGCCAATCAGAAAATTACCGACAAAATATCTTCCGATACACCCTTGTTCATCTATAGTGACTGGAAAAGATTTGAAAATAAAATGACAGAAAGACAGTGGGGCATTATATGCATCAGCCTGTTATGCATCAGCCTTTTGCTTTTTGCTTTGTACCTGTATATTTCCTCCATTTTTGTTAAGCAACTTAGTTTCTGGTCAGCGTTTGTTATTTTATTTAGTTGTTTATTCACATTTTATATTGCCAACCAGCAATACGACTTATTAACTTCTCACGATACTGCTGTTATTATGTCTCCGAGTGTAACCGTTAAGGGGGCGCCTGATGATAAAGCCACCGAGTTATTTGTGGTTCATGAAGGAACAAAAGTTTGGGTGGTTAAGAATGACGGAATCTGGACAGAAATAAAGCTTTCCAATGGTAATGTGGGATGGCTTGTTTCCTCTGACATTTCGGTTATTTGAGAGTTTTCGAAAATCTTTCCTTACTTTGCATTAGCAAATAGAAGTATGCTCACAGGCTTATTTATCGGGTTGGTTATTGGTGTTCTCGTAGGATATCTCCTATTGAGAACAATCCTATTTAAAGACAATATTTCCATCAAAGAAATAGAAGACCGTTATGTGGGCAAAGAACTCTACCAGGATACTTCGGAAAGATTAAAGGCAAAGGAATCAGAATTGGTTCAGTCTAATAAACAAATTATTGATTTAACTTCCCAATTGGCCACCTTGAGGGCAGAGAAGGAGAGCGAACTGGATAAACTAAATAGTCTCAAACTTGATATTGAAACCCTGCATGCCCAATCTCGCGAGCAGTTTGAAAACCTTGCCAACAAAATATTGGAAGAAAAAACCCAAAAGTTTACTACCCAAAACAAGGAGAATATTGAAGCTATCATGAATCCATTAAATACAAACCTGAAAAGCTTTCAGGAAAAGGTGGAAAAACTGTATAGTGAGGAATCAAAAGAGCGTAGCACCCTAAAAGGAGAGATTATAACGTTGGTAAACCTGAACAAACAAATAAGCGACCAGGCTAACAATCTTGCCAGTGCCCTAAAAGGTGACAGTAAAACACAAGGAAACTGGGGCGAAATGATACTGGAAAGGGCTTTAGAGCGTTCAGGGCTTGAGAAGGATGAAATGTACAAAATACAGTATAGCCTGAAAAATTCAGAAGGAGACCGGCTCCAACCGGACGTAGTGGTTTTTCTTCCCAACAAAAAACATATTATTATTGATGCCAAAGTATCACTTACCTCTTACGAAGCTTTTATAAACGCCCCAACCGAAGAAGAAAAGAGCCAACACCTCTTACGACATTTGGTTTCAGTGAAAAAACATATTGATGAACTCAGCAAAAAAGATTACCAATCTCTCATTGACATAAACACCCTTGATTTTGTATTGCTCTTTATGCCTATAGAGTCCTCGTTCAGTATCGCATTGCAGTCGGATAATGAGCTGTTTAATTATGCATGGGACAGAAAGATTGTAATTGTAAGCCCCACTACCCTGCTTGCTACACTCTATACTATTGCATCGCTATGGAGGCAGGAAAAACAAGCGAGAAATGTTTTTGAGATAGCAGAAGAAAGCGGTAAACTTTATGATAAGTTCTACGGTCTTATAGAAGACCTTATAGATGTGGGCAAAAAGATGAATTTGGCAAAGGTGAGTTACGAAGAAGCCATGAAAAAGGCATCGAGCGGGCCGGGGAATATTATTAAACGGATTGAAAACATTAAAAAACTGGGTGCTAAAGCAACAAAGTCACTGGATAGCATTTCTGTCGATTTGGTTAACAAAGCCCAGGAAGAGTAGCTATCGGTAGCTCCCATTCTTATGAAATCTTAGGTTATATTTGCATCTATGTCCTCCATGATAAAAATTGTCACAAAAATTCTTTCTACGGTTGCAATAACAATTGCTATCGCTTCTTTTTTTGGTTGCTATAGCAGCAATAAAGCAAGCAACCAAAATATTATTGACATATATAAAGGCGATATCCATGCCCTACACCCGGAATTCGTGCTGGTGCATATGAATGATTCGATTTCATACCTCTATTTTAAGGTAGATGAAAGTGAATTACTATACGAACGGAAAGATATTGCTGACAGCTTTACTGCTGCTATAAAAATACATTGTCGTGTAACGCTCAACTATGAGTCGCCACTTATAATGGATAGTAATTCTACTGTGTTGAATTTGCAAAGTTCTACCAATACAAAAAAGGAATTTGCAGTTGGTTATCTTCCTCTCAGATTGAACAGGAGAAGTAGGTACCTGCTTACCATCAGCACCTCTGATTTAAACAGCAAAAGGAACGAGCTGACTTATATTGAAGCTAATAAAATGGATTTTCTTTCGAAGCAGAATTTTCTCGTCCGCGACCAGTCAAACGGATATATTATTTTTTCTTCCTGGTTTGATACGACCGCACATGTCTCCATTCAATGTTTTCATCCTTTGAACAAACTTTTTGTAAAGTTTTATAAGAACCGCTTTCCCATTGCTGCTCCGCCCTTTAGTTCCGATGAATATGGCCCGCCGCAATTAACTACCGATAGCAGCTTTTCTATATCTTCTCATAATAGAACATTTTCCCTATACTTGAAATCAAAAGGAATATACCATATTATGGCTGATTCAAACGACTTGGAAGGAGTAACACTTTTCCGGTTTGATAATAGCTTTCCTTATGTTACGGAAGTATACCAGATGACTACTCCACTGAGATATATTTCATCGAACGAAGAATATGATAAGGTCATGAACTCTAAAACACCTAAGCAGGAAGTTGATAATTTCTGGCTTACGGCAGCAGGAGGGAGCAAAGACAGGGCAAGGGAACTAATTCGAAACTACTACAACAGGATTCAGGATGCCAACCGCTACTTTAGCTCATACCAGGAAGGCTGGAAAACCGACAGGGGCATGCTTTATGTTGTTTTTGGCCCGCCTAATTCCATATATCGCTCTTCCTCGGGGGAAGTGTGGACATACGGAGAAGAAAGGAATTACCTGGCTCTGACTTTTACATTTATCAAGCTCGATAATCCCTTTAGTGATAATGATTATGCCCTGCAACGTTCAGCCAATTACAGAAATCTTTGGTATAATGCCGTTGATCTTTGGAGGGAAGGCAGGGTATATTGAATTGTGAATTAATTCACACTTCCACTTTCATCTTATCTGTTTCTATAGGCTTCCGGAATATTACATTGTCGTCGAACACATCCATTACGATATCACTACCGCGCTCAATTTTGCCGGAAAGCAATTCCTTGGAGAGTTCATTTAATACCCGTTTTTGTATGAGCCTCTTAATAGGCCTTGCTCCGAAAGAAGCATCAAAACCGGTTTCACAAATCCATTTAATAGCTTCATCTGTTGCACTCAAATGAATATTCTCCTCTTCGAGTTTACGTACTACGGTATTGAACTGCATAATTACAATTGCTCTGATATCTCTTTTAGTAAGTGGTGCAAACATAATTACTTCATCCACCCTGTTAAGAAACTCAGGGCGAAGTGTTTGCCTTAGCAAACTTAACACCAGCTCTTTTGTGGCTTCAAAAACCCTTTCTCTATTGCCTTTTTCTATCTTATCGTAGTTTTCCTGTATAATAGTAGAGCCAATGTTCGAAGTCATAATGATGATGGTGTTTTTAAAGTTTACCACCCTGCCCTTGCTATCTGTCAATCTTCCATCATCCAATACTTGCAGTAGTACATTAAACACATCCGGATGGGCTTTTTCAATCTCATCAAGTAGTACTACTGAATAGGGTCTACGTCTTACTGCTTCAGTAAGTTGTCCGCCTTCATCATAGCCTACATATCCGGGAGGAGCGCCAATAAGGCGGGAAATGCTATGTTTTTCCTGGTATTCGCTCATGTCGATGCGTACCATATTGTTCTCCGTATTGAAAAGATATTCGGCGAGGGCTTTTGCAACTTCTGTTTTACCTACCCCGGTAGTTCCCAAAAATATAAATGACCCCAGCGGACGCTTGGTATCCTGCAAACCTGCACGGCTGCGGCGTATGGCATCAGCAACAGCTTCTATGGCCTCATTCTGTCCAATTACCCGTTTATGCAGTTCGTCTTCCAGGAGCAGGAGTTTTTCTTTTTCGCCCTGCAACATTTTGTTTACCGGTATGCCCGTCCAGCGCGAAACTACACGGGCAATATCTTCCCTGTCTACTTCTTCCTTCAGCATTTGCGAGCCTTTGGATTTAATCACATCCCACTTTTTTTCCATATCGGCAAGTTTGGTCTCAGCCTCTTTTATTTTTCCATAACGTATTTCGGCTACCTTGCCATAATCGCTCATGCGCTCTGCCTGCTCTGCTTCCAGCTTCAGGTCTTCTATTTCCTTTTTAATTTTATGGATAGAATTAACTACATCTTTTTCCGATTGCCACTGGGCTTTCAGGTCAGAGCGTTTATCGCTCAAATCAGCAATTTCACGGTTCAATTGGGCAAGCTTTTCTTTATCATCCTCGCGCTTTATAGCTTCCCGCTCTATTTCGAGGTGCCGGATTTTACGTTCTGCCTCATCCAATTCAGCAGGAACAGAATTTATTTCCATCCGCAGGCGCGAAGCAGCTTCATCAATCAGGTCTATTGCTTTATCAGGTAGAAAACGGTCACTAATATAACGCTGCGAAAGCTCCACCGATGCAATAATGGCTTCATCTTTAATTCGAACTTTATGGTGGCTTTCATATTTTTCCTTTATCCCACGCAGAATGGTAATGGCATCTTCTTCACTGGGCTCATCCACCATAACCTTTTGGAAACGACGCTCCAGCGCCTTATCTTTTTCAAAGTACTTTTGATATTCATTGAGCGTGGTAGCCCCAATAGCCCTCAACTGCCCTTTAGCAAGAGCGGGCTTAAGGATATTAGCAGCATCCATAGCACCTTCTCCTCCACCTGCTCCCACGAGTGTATGGATTTCATCAATGAATAATATTACTTCATCCCGGGAGGTTACTTCCTTTACTACGGCTTTCAACCGTTCTTCAAATTCGCCCTTGTACTTAGCACCTGCAATAAGAGCAGGCATATCAAGAGCAAAGACCCTTTTTGAGTTCAGGTTTTCTGGGACATCCCCATTAATAATTCGTTGGGCAAGCCCCTCAGCAATAGCTGTTTTACCGACACCGGGTTCACCCACCAATATGGGGTTGTTTTTTGTCCGGCGCGAAAGTATCTGAAGTACCCTCCGGATTTCCTCGTCCCTGCCAATAACGGGATCAAGTTTGCCGTTCTTTGCCATGTCATTTAAGTCAACGGCATATTTATTAAGGGCATTGTAAGTTTCTTCCTGCCCGGAGCTTGTAACTGTACTGCCTTTTCTCAGCTCCTGGATAGCTTTTTTAAGGTCTGACTCGGTTATACCATTATCCTTCATTAGCTGGGCAACGGTGTCGCGCGTGTTTAATATACCAAGCAAAAGGTGCTCAATGGATACATACTCGTCTTTAAACTCTTTAATAAAATTACCGGCCTTTGCTATGGCTTGTTGCGCTTCATTGGAGAGGTATTGCCCGGTATTACCATCGTTCGTTTTTGGATAACGATCTATTATCTTGTCAAGGGCTTGCCTAAAAACGGGTATATTGACATTCAGTTTCTTGAAAAGGAAGGGGATAACATTCTCATCCACTTCAAAAATGCCTTTTAACAAATGCCCGGCTTCTATAACAGGATTACCATTGCCAATAGCCATTTGTTGAGCTTGTTGGATGGCTTCCTGCGATTTTAATGTGAAATTACTTAGGTTCATATCTATATATTATACCCTATTCCTATCAAATATCATTCCAACAGGCATAGACGGAAAAATTGGCAGTAAATGGTAAATATTTTAGCTTTGCAATACCCCATACCTTGAAAAACTATTTTTTAAAATACACTGAAGTACTGCTGTTTTATTCCTGTATTGGGTTAAACATATGGATACTTTGCCATTTTACTTTTATAGGTGGAACGGATGGCCCTGCACATTTATACTATTCCCGTGTCGTTAACTACCTGCTTAAAGGGAATATATTTCTTAGCTCCTACTTTGCTTTAAATCATTTGCCGGTACCTAACTTGACTGACCATTACCTGCTTGCTCTTTTTGATTTCTTTTTCCAATCCACCATTTCACAAAAACTATTGCTGGCCATTTTCCTGGTAGGGTTCCCCATTTGCTTCCGCCTGATAATAAAAAA